>Ga0082212_10003204_pt1 | contig 23324 bp, 17 predicted proteins | sample TergutNt197P3_FD_71548 | JGI IMG/M metagenome (GOLD analysis project Ga0082212, IMG submission 71548) | Neocapritermes taracua P3 segment gut microbial communities from Petit-Saut dam, French Guiana - Nt197 P3 | ecosystem: Host-associated > Arthropoda: Insects > Digestive system > Gut ... | reverse complement strand
TATTCTCGGCGAAATTGGCTGAGCACAATGGCAAAAAAATTACGATAGGCAGCAAGGAGCAAAACGACGAAATAGTTGCTGCTCTCGCCAACAACGATTTTACAGTAGGGAAAATAGACGAAAAAGAGAGAACCAAGAAGGCCTACGCGCCTTTCACAACCAGCAGCCTTCAGCAGGAAGCTTCAATCAAGCTGAATTTCTCCACGAAAAAGACGATGCAGGTGGCTCAACAGCTTTATGAGGGAGTGGAGGTGAAAGGCCACGGAACCATAGGGCTTGTGACATACATTAGGACGGATTCCGTCAGGATATCGGGCGAAGCGGTAGCCGCCGCCGCCGCTTACGTCGAAGCCAATTACGGGAAACAGTACTTGGGCAACAATATCTACTCAAACAAGAAGAAAGACGTGCAGGACGCCCATGAAGCCATAAGGCCGAGCTACGTGGACATGAGCCCCGACAGCATAAAAGAATCATTGACAAAGGACCAGTTCAACCTTTACAAGCTAATATGGTCCAGGTTTGTAGCAAGCAGGATGAGCGACGCAGTGTTTGACAGCGTCTCGGCGGAAATACTGAACGGGGAATACACTTTTAAAGCTGTTGGTTCAAAACTTAAGTTTAACGGTTTTCTTAAGGTGTATAAAGATATACAGAAGGACGATGAAGACAAGCTGCTACCAAAACTCAATTCAGGCGAGAAGCTGAAACTGTCAGATCTCCAGAGCGAACAGAATTTCACCCAGCCCCCGTCGAGGTTCACGGAGGCGAGCTTGGTAAAGGACCTTGAGGAGAAAAACATAGGCAGGCCTAGCACTTACGCCCCGATCATTGCGACGCTCCTCGACCGGAAATATGCGTCAAAGGACAAGAAAACCTTGGTTCCGACTGAGCTGGGCTTTATAGTGACCGAATTGATGGAGAAATATTTCAACGAAATCGTGGATGCAGGGTTTACAGCCGAATTGGAAGACAAGCTTGACGACGTTGAAATAAAGAACGCCGACTGGAAGGGAATAATCGACGAGTTTTATGGCACGCTTAAAGGCGAGCTCGAGGTTGCAGACAGCGAAATCGAAAAAGTGGTGTTCGAAGACCAGCTGTCGGGTGACATGTGCGAACTCTGTGGGAAGCCGATGGCCATCAAACACGGCAGGTTTGGGGAGTTCCTCGCCTGCACTGGGTATCCGGACTGCAAGAACACCAAGCCGATAGTGAGCAAAATAGACGTCAAGTGCCCTGCTTGCGGACAGGACATCGTTAAGCGGAAGGGAAAATCAGGTAAAATTTTTTACGGGTGCAGTGGATATCCCCAGTGCAATCAGGTATACTGGAATAAGCCGGTTAACAAGGCGTGCAAGGAGTGCGGCAGCCTGTTGGTTGAAAAAAAGTTGAAGAGCAGTACATTGTCTTGTTCAAACAGCGAATGCAAATACAAAGAGTGAACGCAAAATTGGAGGGTGATTAGCAATGGGAGATTTTCATGCAACGACGATTGTGGCGGTTAAAAGGGGCCCGGACGATATCTGCATCGGCGGCGACGGACAGGTGACCACTGGGGAAAAGACCGTGATGAAGCACGGAGCGAAAAAAGTCAGAAAGATATACAAAAACACAGTTTTGACTGGGTTTGCAGGTTCCGTAGCGGACGCTTTCACGTTGACGGAGAAATTCGAAAAGAAACTGGAAGAGCATGCGGGCAACCTTAAGAGGGCTGCGGTGGCTTTGGCTCAGAACTGGAGGTCGGACAGGGCGATGCGCAGCCTTGAGGCGCTGATGATTGCAGTTGACAAGGAGAGCTTGCTGCTGATCTCCGGTACGGGGGAGGTGATAGACCCCGATCAGGATTTCATTGCCATAGGATCAGGTGGCAATTTCGCCTATGCCGCCGCATACGCGCTTTACAACCACACGGACATGCCTGCGGAGGAAGTTGTAAGGGAATCGCTAAAAATCGCTTCTTCCATCTGCGTGTACACCAACGACAACATATCTGTTGAAAGATTATAAGGGGGTAAAGATGGCAAACACACTGTATAAAATGACGCCGAAAGAAATCGTGCAAGAGCTTGACAAATACATCATCGGGCAGGACGATGCCAAGAAGTCGGTCGCCATCGCCTTGCGCAACCGGTACAGAAGAAGCCTGCTGCCCGAAGACATGAAGGAAGAGGTAACGCCAAAAAACATTCTCATGATGGGACCCACGGGAGTAGGAAAGACTGAAATCGCAAGGAGGCTCGCGAAATTGATGGATGCGCCATTCGTAAAAGTCGAAGCCACAAAATTCACGGAAGTCGGCTACGTAGGGCGGGATGTCGACTCAATGGTGAGGGATCTGGTTGAAGCATCGATCCGCATCACGAAGCAGAGCAGCCTTCAAGAGAAGTATTCAACTGCGGAAAAATTTGCAGAAGAAAAGATAATTGAGGCGATTATTCCAGGGAGGAAAAAAGCATCTCCGGCAAGCAGCTTGAAGACCCCATTCGATTTCATGATCGGCGGTGGGTACCAAAGCCAAAAACAGCAGTACGAAGAGTCAAAGATGAACGAGCAGGTACAGGAGCCGACGGAAACCGAACTGGCGAGGGAGCAGGTAAGGCAGCAGCTGAAAGACGGGCTGCTTGAGGAGCAATTCATCGAAATAGAAGTCATCGACACGCCAAAGGGCAACGCCCTCGACATGAGCAACGAAGGCATGAGCATTGCGATAGGGAATATATTTGGCGATATGATGCCTCCCAAGAAGAAGCGAAAGAAGGTCAGGGTCAAGGACGCGAGGAGAATCCTGCGGGAGCAGGAGGCGCAAAACCTCATTGACATGGATCAGGTGACCGAGGAAGCCCTTAAAAACGCTGAACAGAACGGCATTATTTTCATCGACGAAATAGACAAGATCGCTTCCGGGTCCAGCTACAGGACTGGTGCGGACGTTTCAAGGGAAGGTGTGCAGAGGGACATCCTGCCCATCGTCGAAGGCAGCGTTGTCAACACCAAGTACGGCCCGGTAAAAACCGACCATGTGCTGTTCATAGGGTCCGGGGCGTTCCACATAGCAAAGCCCACTGATTTGATACCGGAGCTTCAGGGGAGGTTCCCGATCAGGGTCGAGCTAGAAAATCTGACCAAAGATTCTTTTGTGCAGATACTCACGATCCCCGAAAACGCGCTGCTAAAACAGCATAAAATGCTTCTGGAAACAGAGGGCATAAAAATTGAGTTTACAGACGAATCTGTTGAAGAAATAGCTAACATGGCGTTCTTGATGAACGAGCAGACGGAAAACATAGGAGCGAGGCGGCTTCACACGATAATGGAAAAACTCCTTGAGGACATTTCCTTCAACATCCCAGAGATGGAAGACGATATTGTCATAGACAGGGAGTACGTGCAGGAGAAATTCAGGGAGAAAATCCATCCGGAAGACCTTGATAAATACATCCTATGATATAGTTCCAATTGCATGTTAAAAAATAATTTTTGGAAAAATCTAAATATGTTTATTTTTTATCACAAAAGGTGTATAATAGATTTAAGGAGTTTTTGAGAACAAAATTGATGGAAGTCAGGAGGACAGATCATGGGAACAGACATATTGTCAAAAGTCAGGAAGCTAAATTGGGTTTTGCAGGAAAGCGTGACAGGGGCTTTGTCATTCAACGAGCTCTGCAACATATTCAGCGATTTAATGAACTCAAACGTTTACATCGCCAGCAAGAAGGGCAAAATCATCGGAGTTCATTACAAAATTCGTTCGGACAGTTCGACGATAACGGATTCGGAAACCGGAATCGAAAAATTTCCAAACGAGTACAACGAAGCCTTTTTGAAAATAGGCGAGACCAAAGCCAACCTAAAAGGGGAAGCGGCTCTCGAGATTTTCAAGTACGATTACGACACATCTGAGAAGCTTCATACGGTGGTGCCCATCCTAGGTGGGGGGAAGCGGCTGGGAACCTTGGTTCTTACCAGGTATTCCCCCGAATTCAACGACGAGGACCTTGTGCTGGCGGAGTACGGAGCGACGGTAAGCGGGCTTGAAATCCAAAGGCAGGAAACCATCGAAATTGAAAACGACCAGAGAAAGAACAGCATTGTTCAGATGGCCATAGGGACGCTTTCGTATTCTGAAATTGAAGCGGTGCAGCAGATATTCCAGGAGCTAAGCGGAAGCGAGGGGTTTTTGGTCGCAAGCAGGATAGCAGACCGCTCAAGCATAACAAGGTCTGTCGTGGTGAACGCCCTAAGAAAGCTGGAGAGCGCCGGCATCATTGAAACCAGGTCGCTTGGCATGAAAGGGACACACATAAGGATTTTGAACGACAAGTTCATGGACGGCCTAAAGAAATTAAGGTGATTGGCACAAGGGAGCCTATGCTGAAATTCAACGAGAACAACGAAGTGATCGGCAAAGAGGCGTACAGGGCGGTTTTGGTCGGCCTCCAAGGCAAGGACGACATCGCATATTCGATGGAGGAACTCGCTGGGCTTGCGGAAGCAGCAGGCGCCGAAGTCCTGGGCCATATGGTTCAAAACCTCGAGAAACCGGTCAAAGCCACTTTCATTGGGAAGGGGAAGGTGTCCGAGCTTGCCGAAATGTGCAAATACATGGAGGCAGACACGGTTATTTTCAACGACGAGCTTTCCGGGATTCAGCTGCGCAACTTGGAGGAGCTGCTTTGCGTTAGGGTCGTCGACAGGACAATGCTCATTCTCGATATATTCGCTGCCAGGGCTGTATCAGGCGAAGGCAAGCTTCAGGTGGAGCTTGCCCAGCTGCAGTACAGGCTGCCTAGGCTGACGGGATTCGGGAAATCCCTGTCACGGCTTGGCGGCGGGATCGGCACTAGGGGGCCGGGGGAAAAGAAGCTTGAAACCGACAGGCGGCACGTCAAAAAGAGGATGGATGACATAAGGGCTGAAATTGTCAAAATTAAAAGCAGCAGAGACGTCCAGCGGTCAAAGAGGGAGAAATCCGAAATCCCTGTGGCAGCCCTTGTGGGCTACACTAATTCGGGCAAATCCGCCATAATGAACAAACTCCTCGAGATGACCGACAAGGCTGAGAAGGCTGTTTTTGAAGAGGACATGCTGTTTGCCACCCTGGACACCGCACAGAGGAGCATCAAGACAGACAACAACAACGAATTTATACTCATCGACACTGTCGGGTTCGTGAGCAAGCTGCCGCACTCCCTCGTTAACGCTTTCAAGGCAACCTTGGAGGAAGTTAAATATGCCGACTTGCTGCTGCACATAGTCGACGTTTCCTATGAGTGCCACGACTTCCATATCGAAGTAACGGAGCAGGTGCTCAAGGAGATCGGCGCAGGGGGCAAAGAAAAGCTGACAGTGTTCAACAAAGTGGATTTGCTCCAAGGCGAAACGGCATCACCAGGCGTGGGGGTCTCCGCGAAGACGGGCGCCGGCATGGAGAGCTTGCTTGAAAGGATAACGGAGAAACTCTTTTCAGGCAGGATCAAAACGGTGTTCCTGATACCCTACGACAAGGGCGGGGTTTCTTCGTACCTTTGCGAGAAGGCGGAAGTGTTTTCGATGGACTATACCGAAAACGGGGTGCGGATAAGCGCATGCGTGGCAGGTGCCGATTACAGCAGGCTGAAAGAATATGAACAGATACAAGACTGTGGCAAATGAGGCCGAAGCCGAACAGGTGATTGAGAGATCCCGGTTCATCGCTCATGTGAAGCCGGCCAGCTCAAAAGAAGAAGCCGACGAATTCATAGCAATGGTGCGAGGGTCGCACAGGGATGCGGATCACAACGTGCCGGCTATGGTCATTGGCGATCAGTTTCAGCTTCAATGGGCCAGCGACGACGGCGAGCCCCAAGGCACGTCGGGTGCGCCGATTGTGCAGATGCTTGTCAAAGAAGGGGTCACAAACGTAGTAGTCGTAGTGACCAGGTATTTCGGCGGCGTCAAGCTGGGGGCAGGAGGGCTGGTAAGGGCTTACACCAGCAGCGCAAAACTGGGCCTTTCCGCAGCCGGCGTATGTCAAGTCAAGGACATGTTGATCTTGACCGTCAAGCTTGATTATACGTTTTTCAACAGGGTGAAGAGTGCTGCCGGAAATGAAAAATTTAACATTGAGGAAATACTGTATGAGGACATGGTAACGTTAAAACTTTCCTCTGAGCCTGAAAATTCAATACGTGTCAAGTCGCTGCTTGAGGACATTTCATCCGGCACATGCAAATTAATTTCGGAATCGCTGGAGCTTGTAAAATTTTTATGAATTTCTCATTGACAAGAGGGTCAATTTTATGCTAAGATAAAAAACGGTTCACATTATTGGCAGCGTTCCAAGGTAGCTCAATGGTGGAGCACTCGGCTGTTAACCGATAGGTTGTGGGTTCGAGCCCCACCCTTGGAGCCAACCGGGGCACATAGCTCAGCTGGGAGAGCACCTGCCTTACAAGCAGGGGGTCATAGGTTCGAGCCCTATTGCGCCCACCAATGCGGCCTGGTAGTTCAGTTGGTTAGAATGCCAGCCTGTCACGCTGGAGGTCGACGGTTCGAGTCCGTTCCAGGTCGCCATTGAAAATTGACAACGCTTGCTGGTGTGGCTCAACGGTAGAGCAGCTGATTTGTAATCAGCAGGTTGGGGGTTCGATTCCCTCCACCAGCTCCAACAAACAACATCATGGAGGGATTCCCGAGTGGCCAAAGGGGGCGGACTGTAAATCCGTTAGCTGAGCTTTCGGTGGTTCAAATCCACCTCCCTCCACCAAACATGCGGAAGTGGCTCAGGGGTAGAGCATCGCCTTGCCAAGGCGAGGGTCGCGAGTTCGAATCTCGTCTTCCGCTCCAATTTTTGCGGATGTAGTTCAATGGTAGAACTTCAGCCTTCCAAGCTGATAGCGTGAGTTCGATTCTCATCATCCGCTCCAGCGATATGGGCTCATAGCTCAGTAGGATAGAGCAACGGCCTTCTAAGCCGTGTGTCCGGGGTTCGAATCCCTGTGGGCTCGCCATTTAAGAATGGGGTATAGCCAAGCCGGTAAGGCAACGGACTTTGACTCCGTCATGCGTAGGTTCGAGTCCTGCTACCCCAGCCACCTGACCCATTAGCTCAGTCGGCAGAGCACTTGACTTTTAATCAAGGTGTCCCGCGTTCGAACCGCGGATGGGTCACCAATTTTTTTTAAGATATGGTAATCAGCCTCGTCGATGGAGAGGTGTCCGAGCGGTTTAAGGAGCTGGTCTTGAAAACCAGTGACTCCGAAAGGGGCCGTGGGTTCGAATCCCACCCTCTCCGCCAAGTCAATTTGTTGTTATGGAGAAGTACTCAAGCAGGTCGAAGAGGACGGTTTGCTAAACCGTTAGGCTGGGTTACCGGTGCGTGGGTTCGAATCCCACCTTCTCCGCCACGCAGGGGTATAGCTCAGTTGGTAGAGCGATAGTCTCCAAAACTATGCGCCGTGGGTTCAAGTCCTACTACCCCTGCCAATTCTTGATTAAACCAATGTTTTTATATGTTGCGGGGTGTAGCGCAGCTTGGTAGCGCAACTGGTTTGGGACCAGTGGGCCGCGGGTTCAAATCCTGCCACCCCGACCAAATGCAACCGCAAGGCTCAGTTCCCAAGCGGTTTTTTTGTCAAGGGGCGTAAAGGAGGCCGTAAGGCATGAAAAACAATCTATCGATCAGAGAATTTTCTGAGATCACCGGAGTTGAGATCACGACATTGCGGTACTGGGACGAGATCGGGCTATTCAGCCCGATGCACCGCAACCCCGGAACAAACTACAGGTACTATACATTGCCACAAGTCTTGGCGCTGAATTTTGTCACTGCATTGAGCGACCTCAACGTGCCTCTGAAAACTATCGGCGAGCTGAGGAAAGAGAGGAATCCAGACAAGCTCATGAAGCTGATAAGGTCCCAAGAGAAAACAATAGACATGGAAATGCGGGATTTGCAAAAACGCTTTTCAATCATCCACACAAGGCGCGAGCTGATTGATTACGGCATGAATATCGATGTAAACCAGATGAGCATACTTTGGAGGGACGACAAGGCGATGGTTCTTTGGCCGCAGAACGAGTACGAGGACGACGACACCTTTATCAAGCCTTTCGCCAGGTTTGTGAGCAAGGCGCCCGAGCTGCATATTAACCTTAGCTACCCGGTAGGAGGGTATTACGACAGTATGGAAGCGTTTCAGGGCGCACCAGGGAGGCCGAACAATTTCATCACTATAGACCCTTCAGGGCAGCATGTCCGGAAGGCGGGGGAATACTTGATTGGGTTTGCCCGGGGCTATTACGGCGAATTGGGCGACTTGGCAGACAGGATGGCAAATTACGCGACGAAGAACTCGCTGGTAATTGTCGGCCCGGTGTACATTTTTTACCTGCATGACGAGTTTTGCCTATCGGACACTTCAGACTACTTGGCCCAGTCCTGTGCAGCTGTGTCAAGGATATGAAGAATATGAAAAAAGCCTTGACTTTGTGGCTGATATATTTTATAATTCCTCTCGGGGCAATTATTTGGGGCCATTAGCTCAGTTGGTTAGAGCGTCCGGCTCATAACCGGCAGGTCCGGGGTTCAAGTCCCTGATGGCCCACCACACGCCCAGATAGCTCAGTAGGTAGAGCAGTGGACTGAAAATCCACGTGTCCTTGGTTCAATTCCGAGTCTGGGCACCAAATAATAACTGTTCGCAGACGCCATGTCCGAACAGTTATTTTTTAACATTTTACATGAAAGAACCCTGTTAAATCTCAAGCGAGGCTTGTTTTATTCATCATATATGATAAAATAGGTTTATTAAATCAAAAAGGAATTTCAAATGAAAATTGTTTTTTTGACAGAAAACTACCTTTTGCTGATATTTGCCATGTGTTACTTGTATCAATTCATCTATATTGTGTGCATGCTTTTTTTCAAATGGGGCAGGGGCAGGCCGGTTGAAGAACCTACAGCTCTTCACAAATTCGGAGTCGTTATTCCAGCCAGAAACGAGGAAAAAGTCATCGGCTCCCTGATTGAAAGCATTAACCTGCAGAAATACCCGAATGAATTGATCAGCATATTCGTCGTTGCCGACAATTGCACAGACAGGACAGCTGAAATTGCAAGGGCCATGGGTGCCATTGTGTTTGAGCGGAACGATACAGCCAGGATTGGGAAAGGGTATGCGCTGAATTTTTTGTTTGACAAGATCCTTGGAGGGGACGATTGCGAAGCATACGTCGTATTCGATGCAGACAACCTCGCTTCCCCTGATTTCCTGTGGGAAATGAACAAGGTGTACTGCAGGGGGTACAGAGTGATCCTAGGCTACAGAAATTCCAAGAACTACGCTTCGAATTGGGTGTCTGCCGGGTCTTCGCTGTGGTTCCTCCGGGATTCGGAGTACCTCAACCACCCAAGGATGCTCATGAACACCAGCTGTTTGGTCGCAGGCACAGGGTTTTTAGTGGGCAGGGCGATTCTTGAGAGCAACGAGGGGTGGCATTATTTTTCCCTCACGGAAGATGTTGAATTCACGGCCGACATGATAATAAAAGGCGAAAAAATCGGCTATTGCGGAAAAGCTGTGTTTTTTGACGAACAGCCAGTCGACTTCATGCAGTCATGGACACAGAGGGTGAGGTGGGCCAAAGGGTTCTACCAGATAATCTGGAATTACGGCAGGGATTTGCTCAAAGGGATTGTAAGAAAGCGCAATTTCGCTTGCTTCGACATGCTGATGTCAATCTTCCCTGCGCTGCTTCTGACACTTGTGTATTTTACCAGCATTCTCGCAAGGCTGTTAGTTAATTTCGCCAAGTCCCCGTCCTTGGGCGCATTGGCTTCAAGCATAATTTATCTGGTGCCTTTCATGGCATTTGGGTACGTCCTGCTGTATTTTATTGGCTTGCTGCCGACAATAACCGAATGGCGCAATATCGATGCGCCAAAGTCGAAAAAAATACTGTATACATTTACATTCCCTGTTTTCATGCTGACGTTCATACCGATCGCCGGCGTGGCTTTGTTCAAGAAAGTGGAGTGGGAGCATATGGATCATACGATTGACAAAAAAATAAACGAAATGGTCAAAATCTGACCGGGAGGGGAGCATGGCGCAATTATACTTCAGGTACAGCACAATGAACGCAGGCAAGTCGATAGAGATAATCAAGGTGGCGCACAACTATGAAGAGAGGGACAAAAGGGTCCTCACTTTGGTCCCGGGAATAGACGACCGCCACGGCCCGGGGCTCATTACGTCAAGGATCGGCATCCAAATAGAAGCAACGGTGGTGAACGACGAAACAAACATCCTCGATCTTTTCATGAGGGAAAACGCAAAAAGGAAAATTTCCTGCGTCCTTGTGGACGAGTGCCAATTCTTGAAGAAGCACCACGTGGAGGAGCTTGTGGAAATAGTCGACAGCTGTGACGTTCCCGTGCTTGCATACGGGCTCAAGAACGATTTTCGGAATGAGCTCTTCGAAGGTTCGTACTACATGCTCATCTTCGCTGACAAGATAGAGGAGATAAAAACCATATGCTGGTGCGGCAGGAAAGCGACCATGGTGGCGAGGGTGGTCGACGGGAAATTCGTCAAACAGGGCAAGCAGATCGTCGTTGGCGGCAATGAAATGTACGTGTCATTGTGCAGAAAGCATTACCACGACGGAAGGCTAGGGCACTAGTGGAGCTGGGAATGGTGAATGAGACGACGCTGCTGCTACACAGCTGCTGCGGGCCGTGCAGCACTTCGGTTATCGAAGCTTTGGAACGCAGCTACGCAATAACGGTGCACTACTACAATCCGAACATAACAAGCGGCGAAGAGTATGAGAAAAGGCTCGAAAACCAAGGGAAGCTGATCAACGGGTACAACGGCAGGGCAGAAAAGCCAGGCAATATAGCGCTCATTGAGGGGGAATACGAGCCTGAACGCTTTTATGACGAAATAAAGGGCTTTGAAAAGGAGCGCGAGGGAGGCGAAAGGTGCCGGGTTTGCATCCGGATGAGGCTGGAGAGAACAGCTCAGCTGGCAAGCCGCGAAGGGTTCGGCTGCTTCGCGTCCACCCTTAGCGTAAGCCCGCACAAGAATTATGACATGATAAGCCAAGCAGGGCGAGAGCTGAGCTTGCTGTACGGCGTAGAGTTCATCGACCGGGACCACAAGAAGGGCGGGGGGTACCAGAGGAGCTTGGAACTATCGAAGGAGTATTCGCTCTACAGGCAGGGCTACTGTGGCTGCGAATTCTCAATAGGTGAAAAATGAAATATGTAGAACTGGTAATAGCAAACAACAGCGACAAAACAGATCGATACTACACATACGGCTGCCCTTTCGACAACGTGTCAGTCGGGCAGAAAGTCGTCGCCCCCTTTAGCCTTGGAAACAGGCTTAAAGACGCATATGTGTTTGAAGTGCGAAGCGAGCTAGGGGAAGAAGTCAAGGGCCTGAAGTACGTCGAATCCATGGACGAGCAGATATGCCTGACCGAAGAGGCCGTCAAGACGTGCATATGGATGAAAAAACGCTACGCGTGCAGGTACATAGACGCAGTAAACTGTTTTACGCCTGTGGGGACCGGCGCAAAAAGCGGGAAAAAAAGGAATCCGTACAAGGGTGCCGCAGGGGAAATACAGGACATCAAGGCACTGACATCAGAACAAGCAGACGCAGTGGACAGGATTTCATGCTGCGTCAGGGAGAGGAGCCACAGCATCTTTTTGCTTCATGGAGTTACGGGGAGCGGCAAAACGGAAGTGTACATACAGACCATTTCCCAGTGCATGGAATCAGGCAGGGCGGCAATCATGCTTGTCCCCGAGATTTCCCTCACGACACAGATAATTGACAGGTTCATCGGACGGTTCGGAAGCGAATGCATTGCGGTGCTGCACAGCAGGCTCTCATATGGCGAAAGGCATGACGAGTGGGTCAGGATACGGAGCGGGCAGGTCAAGATCGTGATCGGTGCAAGATCCGCTGTTTTCGCCCCCTTGGAAGATATCGGCGCCATCATACTTGACGAAGAGCACGAGCCGACTTACAAGTCCGACAAGACGCCGAAATACGATACAGTGGAGATCGCCATCAAAAGAGTGAAATCTCAAAACAAGGGAAAAGGCATCGTTATCTTAGGCAGCGCTACTCCTTCGGTGGTGTCGTCATACAGGGCGGATGAAGGCATATACGAAAGGCTGTCGCTTAAGAAAAGATTCAACGAAACGGCATTGCCCCAAGCTGAAATAGCAGACATGCGCACCGAAATAACCAAAGGGAACAAATCTGTTTTCAGCAGGCGCTTGTACAGCGAAACACAGAGGTGCCTTTCCGAGGGGCTGCAGGTGATTCTGTTTTTGAACAGGCGGGGGTATTCGACATTCGTAAGCTGCAGGGAATGCGGCCACGTAATGAAGTGCCAAGGCTGCGGCATATCCCTCACGTACCACAAGTCAAGAGGTTCACTGGTTTGCCACTACTGCGGGCATGAGGAGAAGATGCCTGAAACCTGCCCGGCGTGCAGCAGCAAACACATCAAGGATTTTGGGGCAGGGACCGAAAAAGTTGAAGAAGAAGCGAAAGCGCTTTTCCCGGGCGTTGCGACGGGCAGGCTGGACCTTGACGCGATAAAGAGGAAAGGCGACACAGAAAAAGTGCTGGGGAGTTTCAAGGCAGGCAGGACAAGGATATTGATAGGGACGCAGCTAGTCGCCAAGGGCCTCGATTTTGACAATGTGGGGCTGGTGGGCATAATATCGGCTGACACGACGCTCAACATCCCTGATTTCAGGTCCACCGAAAGGACGTTCCAGCTCATAACCCAGGCTGCCGGCAGGGCCGGCCGCAGGGACAAAGCCGGAAAGGTCGTGATACAGACGTACACGCCGGGGCATTACGCCGTGGCCGCAGCTTCGGCGCACGACTATGACGAATTCTACAGGGCAGAGATCAATTTGCGGAAACTCCTGAAATACCCGCCGTTCTCAGATCTGATACAAGTCGTATTTACGGCCGAAAGCGAAGAAGAGGCTAGGCAATGGGCAGAAAAAGCTTTTGAAAGGCTGGTGGGGGAGCTTCCAAAAGAAAGCGGCCAAGACATGTTCCCGCCCCAAGAGCTGCCGTTTTTCAAACAGGACGGGTCGCGCTACCAGATATTGATAAAATCCGGAAAAGGGAAGCGCAATTTGTACATGGACGCGTTGGCTTTGGTAAAGAAGGGCATGTCGGATGACAAGGCATGCAACTGCAACATGGGAATCGACGTTAACCCGTACAGTTTTTTATGACGAATCCACTTATTTGATGGAGGGACAACTATGGCGCTAAGAAATATCGTGCTTGCCGGAGACGACATACTCAGGAAACGCTGCAGGGAGGTTGCAGAAATCGACGACAGGGTCCGAATGATCCTGGACGACATGATTGAGACCATGAGAAGCCAGAACGGCGTAGGCATCGCTGCACCGCAGGTGGGCATTTTGCGAAGGATGTTTGTGGTGGAAAATGAAAACGGGGAGGTAATTGAAGCAATTAACCCGCGCATCATCGAATCATCAGGAAGCCAGACAGGGGAGGAAGGGTGCCTCAGCTTCCCTGGCTACGTTGGGTCTGTCGAGCGTCCGGAATACATAAAGGTCGAAGCATTCGACAGGCATGGGAAAACCATGGTGCATGAAGGGACAGAACTGATGGCTGTCGCATTAAGCCATGAAATGGACCATCTGGAAGGCATTTTGTACACAGACAAAGCGACAGGCATACACGAAGCCGAAGCGGCCCCTGCCGAAGACGACCAAGCTGCAAACGGCGCGGAACAATGAGAACGGTGTTCATGGGGACCCCCGAGTTTGCGGTTCCGGCGCTGTCTGCCATAGCGCGAGCCGGGCACGAGGTAGTGTGCGTTGTAACGCAGCCTGACAGGGCAAGGGGGAGAGGGAACAAAATACAGCATACTCCAGTCAAAGAGATGGCGCTCAGCCTAGGGGTAGAAGTGCTGCAGCCAGAGAGGCTGAAAGGGAATTCCGAGGCGATAGGAAGGATAGCGGGCTGCAGCCCCGACATGATAGTGACTGCAGCTTTTGGCATGATCCTCCCGCCTGAAGTGCTCGGTATACCGAAGCACGGGTGCATCAACATACATGCGTCGCTTCTTCCGAGATGGAGGGGCGCAGCCCCGATTCAGCGGGCGGTCATCGAAGGCGACGAGGAGACTGGGATCACAGTGATGCACATGGCTGAAAGCCTTGACACAGGCGACATTATACTGAGCGCAAGGGTAGCCATAGAGAGGAAAACCGCATCCCGGCTTGAAGACGAGCTTTCGACTGTGGGCGCGGACCTGATAACCGATGCAATGAGAAGGATCGAAAACGGAACAGCGGAAAGAACCGCCCAAGACGAAAGCCTAGCAACTTGGGCGCCGATGATTTCAAAAAAGGAAGGGTTGATGGATTTCAGCAAGAGCCCTGTGGAGCTGGACAGGCTCGTCAGAGGGACAGACCCTTGGCCAGGCGCATATGCGCTCTACAAGGGGCAGCAAGTGAAAATATGGGAAGCCTGCCAGTTGGGCAAGCCCAATTCTTACGAGGCGGGCACAATAACAGAAGTATCGGATGACGGCATTGAAATATCGGCAGGGGGAGGAACCTTGCTGGTGACGGGGATACAGGTGCCGGGCAAGAAGAGAGTAAAAATTAAAGAATATTTAAAAGGGAATAAGATTGAAAAATTTACTGTTTTAAGGTAAAATATAACGACGACAATTTTAACGACAAGGAGGCGTGATTGAAATGGACGCAAACAGGAAAACAGCGTATTTCGTGCTGGCTGACGTGGAGTCAAAAAAATCGTATTCGAACCTGGCGCTTAACCATCACATCATCTGCGGGAAGCCAGGATCGCCTGCGTTCGTAAGGGAGCTGGTTTACGGCGTCCTTGAGAACAAAATGCTGCTTGACTATATGATCGACCGAACAGTTCCTGACGGAGGCGCAAAGCTCAAAACCAGCGACCGGATTGTGCTCAGGATGGGAATTTACCAATTGGAGCACATGAAATCTGTTCCCGAGTACGCTGCGGTAAACGAAAGCGTAGAGCTTGCCAAGCGGTTTTGCAGGGGCCGGGAGGGGTTCATAAACGCAAACCTCAGAGCTTTCATCAAAGGCAAGTACGCGATCAGCTTGCCTGACAGGAGCGAAGACGAGGTCCGCTACCTTTCGGTAAAATATTCCTACGAGCCTTGGATCGTTGAGCTTTGGCTTGGGCAGTACAACGCCGACTTTACAGAAGAGCTGTTGAAGGCGGGCAACGCGGCACCAGACCTTGTTGTCAGGGCAAACAGCCTCAAAACGACGAGCGAAGACATGATACAGAGCTTGGAAGCAAACGGGTGCGTTGTTGAAAAAGGGACGCTTTGCGACGATGCAATCCATGTGAAGAAGGGGAGCGCGATTATCGACAACAAACTGTACAAGCGCGGGATGTATTCGATTCAGGACGAGGCTTCCATGTTCGTCGCTGCCATGCTTGATCCAAAGCCCGGGGACACAGTCATGGACGTGTGCGCAGCACCGGGGGGCAAATCAATGGCTATTGCGGAGAGGATGGGCAATGACGGGAGGGTCGTCGCGTCTGACGTCTACATCAGGAAACTTGGCCTGATTAACAAAGAAGCCGCACGGCTGGGAATTAGCATAGTCGAGACGAGGACGTGGGACGCAACCAGGGTCGATTCTGAAATGGTCGAAAAAGCGGACAAGGTTCTGGTGGACGCGCCCTGCACGGGGCTCGGGACAATAAGGAGGAAGCCGGAAATAAAATACAAAAAGCGTACAGCCGATATCGACAGCCTGCCGACGAAGCAGCTCCAAATACTGTCAGCTTCTTCAAAGTACGTGAAGCCCGGGGGCACCCTCATATACAGCACATGCACCATAAACCCGAACGAAAACCAAAAAGTCACAGGGGAATTTATAAAGAGGAACCCGTCGTTTGCAAAGGAAGAGGCTATTCAGCTGATGCCAAACGTAAATGGGACGGACGGTTTCTTCATATGCAAGATGCGGAGAGCGGAGGCTTTAGCAAGAACAGGCCTGTAGCTCGCCGCAAACCGGGAGCATTATGGAAATTGGATTTAAAAGCGACAAGGGGTTAAGAAGGAAAAACAACGAAGATGCTTTTTTTGTGATTCCCGAAAGCAACATATTCATCATCGCGGACGGGGTCGGAGGAAACAACGCCGGCGAAATAGCCAGCAGGACAGCCATCAGCAAAATTGTTGAATACGCAAGGAACAACGCCCTCAAGGGTAGTTTTAGCGAGTCAGAAATCAAAGCCTATTTCTTCGATTGCATCGAAAAAGTAAACATGAGCATATACAACCTGTCTAGAATCCAGCCTTCAAACACTGGCATGGCAACTACTGTGACGATTGCGTACTTGGCTGGTAGCAGTGCGCACATTGTCAACGTGGGCGACAGCCGGGCGTACCATTTCCGGGAAGGTTCCCTGATCCAGATAACGGAGGATCATTCCTATGTCAATTCGCTTGTAAAGAGAGGCGCCATAACAAAAGAAGAGGCGCGGTTCCATGAAAAGAAAAATGTCATCACCAGGGCAATAGGGGGAGAAGCGTCGACAGTACCCGATTTTTTCAGCGTTGGCGTCAGGCTGGGCGACATACTGCTCCTGTGCACGGACGGCATTCACGGTGAAATAGGTGACGGCAGCATATGCGGGATCATGGCAGCGGGCGGCAGCATGATGGAAATTTGCACCAATCTTGTTAACAAGGGCAACCGGTGCGGAGGCCGTGACAATATGACGGCAATTTGTATAAAAGTATAGGGAGGAATTATAACAGATGAGTACCAGGATCCTTGCGGGAAGGTATGAACTGCTTGAAAGAATAGGCGACGGCGGGATGGCGGTGGTATACAAGGCCAGATGCAAACTGCTCAACAGGTTTGTTGCGATCAAGATATTGAAGCCGGATTACATAAAAGATGTTAAATTCATTGAAAATTTCAGAAAAGAGTCTCAGGCAGCTGCAAGCCTGTCGCACCCCAACATAGTTGGCGTCTACGACGTTGGAAGGGAAGGCAGCATCAATTACATTGTCATGGAGCTCATAGAAGGCAAAGTGCTCAGCGATGTCATAAGGGAAGAGGCGCCCATCGACTACATGAGGGCCATTGAAATAACGAAACAGCTTGCCTCGGCGCTTAGCCTAGCGCACAAGAATCAGATCATACACAGGGACGTGAAGCCGCTGAACATACTAATTGCCCAGGACGGCACACCTAAAATAACGGATTTCGGCATAGCGAAAGCTGTCAACGCCGTTACGCTCATCGGCGCCGAGGGGACTATTATGGGGTCGGTGCACTATTTTTCCCCGGAACAAGCACGGGGAGCGTACGTAGACGAGAGGTCGGATATTTACTCGTTGGGCATTGTTTTGTACGAAATGCTTACAGGCAGGGTGCCCTTTGACGGCGACAACCCAGTAAACGTTGCCCTCATGCACGTTAACGACGAAATGGTCCCGCCGAGCAAATTGGCCGAGGGGATACCGCCAAGGCTCGAACAGATAGTCATGAAAGCCACCGACAAGCTTCAGGTCAACCGTTTCAAGTCAGCCGACGAGATGCTTGAAGCGCTGAACAACCTTGAATTCGTGACGAGCATAGTCGGCGACGCAGCGGTAGGCGGAATAAGAAGGCAGGTGATCGCCCCGCAGGCGCAGGACAGGCAGGCGGATAGTGGCGAAGATGGCAAAGAAGACGGCGGTGAAAAAGAAACCGGGGAGAAAGAGGCAACCGGCAAAATGGGCAAAAAAGACAAAAAAGGCAAACCGAAGGTCAAGTTCAACAAGCTGAAACTGCTGGCGGTGGTACTTGCGCTGCTTTGTGGGGTTCCGGCAAGCATATTGCTGGCTTCGTTCATTGCAGGCGGTGGCGCCGAGGAAGTGCAAGAGATACTGGTGCCTTACGTCGTAGGGCTTTCATATGACCGGGCAAAGGAGGAGCTAAACGACTTGGGGCTTGACATTCAAGTCGGCGACGAAGTCATCAGCAGCGAATACGAAGAAGGGAAGGTTGTTTCCCAAGACCCACAGTTCGAAACCTCGGTCAAGGAAGGGATGATAGTCACCGTAAACATAAGCAAAGGCACGCGAGCAGGCACGGTGCCGAAGATAACGGGGATACCTTATGAGGACGCATTGTTCATGATCCAAAAATACGGTTTCCAAGCCGGCCCAAAAGTGACGAGGAAAGACAGTGCGCCGAAAGGGATCGTTATAAGCCAGACCCCGGAAGCCGGCGAGGAGGCAAAACCCGGAACAACGATAAACTATGTGGTGAGCGAAGGGAAAGCCGAAGAGGAAACCATGATGCCGGCCCTTGTGGGGAAGGATATGGAAGAGGCAAAAGAAGAGCTTGAGAAAGCGGGCCTGAAGCTGGGCGAACCTGAATTTGAAAAGAGCGAGGAGCACGAAAAAGACATAGTTATGTGGCAGCAGTACCCTGCAGGCAACGCGCTGGCCAAAGGCGCAACGGTCAAACTGAAAGTCAGCGCAGGAAACGAACCTGAAGAGCCCAGCGAACCGGTGTCGGTGTCCCTTGAGATCAACTACAGCGACTTTGTGGACAACCAAGTGTTTTTCCTTACAGTGACGGTGTCGGACGAGGACGGGGCAAGGAACCTTTTTACTGAGCAGCAGAGGATAAAGGACAATATGGGTGAAACGGTAACGTTTACAGGGAAAGGCACGGGCACCGTTACGGTCATCATCGACGGCCAAGCAGTCATAAAGAGAAACGTGAACTTCGATACAGGTGAAATCGATTGATGACAGGGCTTGTCGTCAAGGGGATAGCGGGGTTTTACTACGTCAAGGCTGAAGGAAGGGTTTTTCAGTGCAAGGCACGCGGAGTGTTCAAAAAGGACGGCGTATCCCCAATGGTCGGCGACACGGTTTCCATCGAAGCGCTGGATGATGGCAGCGCAGTCATCAATTCCATCAGCCAGAGGAAGAACGAATTCGCCAGGCCCCCGGTTTCAAACGTTGACTGTTTTGTCGTTGTGGTGGCGGCATCGAAGCCGGAACCGAATTTTTTGACGATAGACCGTTTTTTGGCTATGGCAGAAAAGAACGGAGCTGCGGCGGTCATCTGCGTAAACAAGGCCGATTTGGCGAATGACGCAAAGGTCCGGGCGATCAAAGAGGCCTATGAAGGCGTCTACCCCGTGATTTGCGCCAGTGCGCTTACGGGGAGCGGCATCGAAGGGCTGAAACCGTTCCTAGAAAATAAAAAATGCGCTTTTGCAGGGCCTTCGGGCGTCGGCAAATCGACCCTGCTGAATGCCCTGCAGCCCGGTGCAAATGCAGAAACGGGCGAGCTCAGCAGGAAGACGCTAAGGGGGAGGCACACGACGCGCCACGTCGAGATATTTGAAGCAGGGAATGGTGCACTGGTCTTTGACACCCCAGGGTTCACGTCCTTTGACATTGACGGGGTGCCGGCAGGCGAGCTCATGCACCTTTTCCCGGAGATAGCGGAGCTGTACGGGCAATGCAGATACAAGAATTGCACACACGTAAAAGAATCCGGATGCGCAGTGGCAGATGCAGTTACGGCAGGAGGCGTACGTGAATCAAGGTACCGATCCTACAGCGATATATACAGGGAGATTGCAGAAAACAGGAGGTAGGATATGATAAAGCTGGCACCGTCGATTCTTGCGGCGGACTTTTCCAAGCTGGGCGAGGAAGTGCGGGCGGTTGAGAAAGCCGGGGCTCATTTGATACACATCGACGTTATGGACGGTTGTTTTGTCCCGAACATCAGTTTTGGCGCATGCGTTATGAAAAGCCTTTGCGGCAAATCGGCACTGCCCTTTGACGTTCACCTTATGATAGAAAGCCCGGACAGGTACATCGGCAGTTTTGTGACGGAAACTACCGAGTCCATCACCGTCCACCAAGAGGCGTGCCCCCACCTGCACAGGACAATCGGCCATATCAAGTCCTTTGGGGTCAAGGCGGGGGTCGCGATAAACCCGGCGACGCCTGCCGCTGCCTTGGACTGCGTTTTGGCTAACGTGGATTTGGTCATGGTCATGGCTGTGAACCCGGGATTTTCGGGGCAGGCGTTCATACCGCAAGTCATTGACAAAATCTACCAGATAAGCGAATCACGCAAGGAGAACGGGTTCAGCTTTGAAATAGAAGTCGACGGCGGGGTGCTGCCGGAACACGTGTGGGTGCTGGAGGCTGCCGGCGCTGACATAATTGTCGGAGGCAAAGCTGTATTTGCAGGAGGGAACATAGAAGACAACGTAAAAGCGCTGCTGTTCGGGTAGAAGCTGTTCGACAGTGATGCCGTTTGCTGTGGGCTGCACCTGGGTAAAACCTAGGAGCAGCTTTTTTGTTGAAAAAATATTTGACGAATCCAATCTACATTATATATAATGTGTATAACGACACATTGTCAAAGAGAAGGGACAAAAGGGGGTGTTTTAAAATTGCTATCTGGGTTAACCACGTTCCCCAAAAACGAGGCTGAAAAAATCGAACCTCAACGACAGAACTAAAGAGGCATGTATTGAAAAAGGAGGATTTTTAAATGAGAAAACACACAAGAACAGGAAAACTTATCTTATGCTGGGCCCTCGTGCTTGGCCTTGTATGCTCGACAGGCGTGTTTGCGTTTGCTGACAACGACCCTGTTGAGGGGGGCGCAGCGTTCGTCCTTTCGGAGGACATGGACTATGTAGAAGCCACGCCGGCGATCTACAGCGCTATGGCAGTGACCAACCCTGCGGCACTGGGCTTTTCAAACGTGGAAGTGCTAAGCGGCGGGCCAACGCAAGTGCTGTACAGGCCGGAAGTCTACAAAGGCGTTGAGGAAAACGGCGAAGACCCAGACAAGTACTACACAACGAGGAGAGAATTCAACCTAAAGGACCCAAGGGTGTTCAACATCGAGTTTTACCTTCCGCTGGCTGAAGTGGTGGCGGACGGCATTACCCCGCTGACTGCTGAGCAGATGGATACTCTGAACAACAGCATCAGCTACACCTACGGCGGCGTTCCGCTCAGTGCCTGGGGCAACGGCAACAACCTGCTGGGCAGCACTTCGATAATGATCCTAAGCAACAAGACCATCACCACAGTGGTGGACCTCAGCAACCCGATCAGCCCTGTTGCAGGCTACAAGTTCACTGCGGCCCTCAGAGTCAACAGCCCTTGGAACGCAGCCAGCTACCCGAGCAACAACATTCCTTTTGCGGGCTTCATATCAGGTACGCAGGGCGATTTCCGTGCGACCAGCAGCGGTGACTACCGCGACTGGTGGCAAGCGGGCCCGACCGGCAAAGGCACCGGCATGTACAAGCTTGCTGCCGTGGCGAACGGCGAGGTCTTTGCTGCGGCTGACATGCACATCGGCCCCTACGACCAGCACTATTCTTGGACAGAGATCAACGAGTTCGCCCAGAGCCTCATTTCAGCCATCAACGGCGCACCCATGTCCATCGACGACTTTGAGGCGCAGCCCATAGGCGTGCTGGCGGCAGGTTATGTAAAGAAGGCAGGGCCCGGCTACCGTAACGGGTTCTCAAAGGGCGACCGCGCCACCGACGTGTACGTGGAAGTCAGCATCATAGGCTACGGCCTCACGGACAACTGTCATCCAGACAATATGAAATACAACAACTATGCAAGGTACAACGCACAGTGGAACATCGCTGTCGCGAAAGACGAGAGCACTGTTGATGCATACTTGGGGCCGGGCGGGTTCAAAGAACAAATGAACACAGACCCGGCAAAGCTGATGGCGAAATACAGGGATGCTGCTGACAAAGACATCGACATGATCAACGTTGTATACCAGAACAACGTCCATCCTGACGAAGTGACGGGCACTGAGACCATGATCAAGCTGATCGACGACCTGATCACCGGCGGCAAAGTAGGGCAGAAGATACCCTATACTAGGTTTGGCAAAGAAGACATGACGTTGAGGTACCGCTTGCCTGCCACCGGATACGAGTACAGCAACTACTCGCATATTCTTACGGGCGGGTACACCGGCAAGTTCGCGCAGGCGGATTCGAGGGTCAAAGAGGTCTTCGACACCGGCGAGGCGCTGGACAATTTCATCTTCGTCAGCACATTGTGCAGCAACCCGGACGGCAAGGCGGCCATGCGAAGGACCAACAGGTATTCAATGGACCTGAACCGCGACTGCATATTTGCGACGCAGCCCGAAACGATTGCGTTGACTCAGGACATAGCGAAGTGGGATCCGATGCTGATGAACGAATGGCACGGCTACCATGCCGAAATGCTTATCGAGCCATGCACCTTCCCCCACTCCCTGAGCTACGAGTACGACCTGCTCCAGAACAACATGCTTGAACTGGCGTACCAGAGCGGCTTCGCCATTATGGGGAGCACCGGCTACGACGAGTTCCGCATTCCGTGGGATCAGCGCGGCGGCGGCGACTGGGACGACGGCGGCAACGTGTACGGACCCATGTACGCCATGCTCTACGGCACCTACGGCTACACCATCGAGTTCCCCAGTTCCAACTCCGACTCCTTCGTGGCCGGCAACGTGATCAACTACGCAATGGTCAACACCCTGCTGCACGGCAATACAGCGTATTACGAAGGCAATTTGCTGAACGGCCCGCTGCCCGACATTGACGGCGTCATCAGGAACGGCCACTTGGAGGACAACAAGTACGCAAGCATGCGCAAGAGCTCAGTCATGAACAAGCTCGAGTACAAGCTCCGCGGCATCGAGAACAGGGACGAAATGACTTGCGACAAGTACTTCATCGACCGCATAACGGTGGGCGGAAACACCACCGAGACGGTTGTCGGCAGGCCAAGGCTGGGCGACCCGATGAACCCGGGCAAGGCGCTCAACTTCTTCCCGGACTACCTGGTCATCCCTGTGGACACTGCAAACCAGTACAACCCGGCGGAAGCCATCAAGGCGCTCAACTTCACCATGCTGGTGGGCTGCAAAGTGAGCGTGACCAATAAAGACGCCAATTACAACGGCACACTGTTCCCTGCAGGCACCTATGTGTACGACTTCAAGCAGAGCAACAGGAACGTGCTCTTTGAGATGATGAGCAAGGGCTACGACGCCACCAGGTTTGCCAGCATGTACGCTGACATCTACTGCAACTACCCGGACGTCAGGGGCTTCGACAGCGTTCAGGTGTGGAACAACGTCAACGGCGGCGTCGACCCGTTCGCGGGGGCGCTTGTGCCGGTCACTGCCTCGATAGGGAAAACCCTCGACATCGACGGCGACA
>Ga0082212_10003203_pt1 | contig 23331 bp, 18 predicted proteins | sample TergutNt197P3_FD_71548 | JGI IMG/M metagenome (GOLD analysis project Ga0082212, IMG submission 71548) | Neocapritermes taracua P3 segment gut microbial communities from Petit-Saut dam, French Guiana - Nt197 P3 | ecosystem: Host-associated > Arthropoda: Insects > Digestive system > Gut ... | reverse complement strand
GACTTATCCTCTGAACTCAGCCAAGCCGCAAAATCATCACCAGACCAGTCTCGCACAAGGCGGCGCGGCACGGCGAACATATCGACATCGGCGTTCAGATCTCCCTGGCGGTTGGCGACCCCCGCCGTAAAACCCGCCTCTCGCACCAAGCGCATGGTGTCCGGCGTGAAGGAGTTTGCATCCCCAAACGGGTAGGCGAACAAACGCACTGGCTCACCGGTGAGATCTTCAAGTTGCTGTTTCGCAAGGTCTATTTCCGTTTTTTGCTGTGCTGGATTGTGAAATGCCAAACTGGCATGGTGAACGCCGTTCGTGCCTATTTCAATAAGGGGCGATGCCGCCAGTCGCCTCACGTCGGACTTGGTGAGCATGGGACGCGGCAGATAATCGGATTTCTGTAACGCAGCCTGCTCGGCAAGACGGCACAGCACACTCGTGATGGTTTCCGCTGAATTTTGCCGCAAGGCGGCGCAGATGGCGTCATGAGCGGACAGGCGCTGTTTTCTGGTTCTCAGAGGCCAGCAAGCGTTCAATTCGGGAATCTGTAGAACATTTGGAAGCCAGCGGTTGACCAACAAGGCGCTCGCAACGACATCGCCCCAGCGGCCTGTTCTGTTCCCTATGTCGCCCACGGTGACAAAAACAGCGGCCGGTATGCCATAGGTGGTCAGTATGGGCAGGGCGTTGGTCAGGGTGTCCTGGTATCCGCCGTCAAAGGTGACGGCCACCGTGCCGGGAATAAAGATGCCCTGTCGTGCTTCGTCCAGAAGCCGGCTCAGGCTGACCAGCCTGTGATTTTCCGCCAGAATGCGCATCTGCGTGGCGAAATTCCGGGGCGATACGCAGAGATATTGTGCATCCAGCGGATCTTCCATTACTCTGTGGTAAAGGAGAATCCGAGGAGGATGAGTGGTCGCGCAGTTTTTCGTGCGCATGATTTCGTCTTTGGCGATAAAACCGGCTTTGCGGGCAATGGCGCCAAGCAGTACGGGATAATCGGCGTCATCTATCGCGAAAACCGATTCTGGCAAATCTTCCGCCGACAGACCGTCCAAAAGAGCCTTGGCGGAGGCGACATTGCCGTAACTTCGTACAGCCACGGCCCCGCCGGGGAAATTGTCCCGCAGCGCCATCTCCAGCGACAGATCGGTGAACCGCCAATAATCGCCCCAGCGCTCCATGTCATAACGCGATATCTGGCTTATGCCCGAAGTTGCGAGCAGGAGTGTTCCGCCCGGCTTGAGGGCGGCGTGGCAATGGCGCAATGCGCTGTTATAGTCATAAATAAACTGCACTGTCTGGGTGAGGATGATGCAGTCAAAGACCTCGCGTGGAATATTTTCGCCGGTAACCAGATCCCCCACAATGGTCGCTTGAGGAGTGGGTTCCACATGAAGGATATCCGCCTGGATAACGCCGGAACCAAAACGCCAGGTGTACTGGTCACCGGCGATCTCCAGAGTCCGGCCCTTGATATGCCCGCTGCATCCTTCAAGAAATCGATCAATGTACACCCTATCGATGGCGGTGCCTCGATCCAGGCCGAATCTTCTGCAAACGGGTGTTGTACGGCAGATATCGTTAAAAACTGGCACACTAGCTCTGTCAGTCTTCATGGGCATCACGCTCCCTGCGGCCGAGAAGGTTGGCACTGGTTGCTATGCTTGAGAAAAAATAAAAACCAGCCTTGGCGGAATGCTGCCAAGATTGCTTGCGTAACAGTAATTATGTAAAATTTAAGAAAGAGAATAAAAGGCGTGTTGAGTTCATGCTATGATACATCCGCATTGCATGGTGTATAGAGTTTTTTATTCCAATTCATGATTCCAATTCATGATGATATCTATAATATAATCCCTTGTCCTTTCACTACATTTTCCATCAAGGGCACCGTAATGTGAAGAACTCTCTTTGGCTTGTCTGTGTATGACGGTATATGCATCAGTATTGTGCAAAATTGACTCTATCTTGCTATAAAATAGTTCCGCATCACTCGGCTCAAAATACAAACTCCCCGCCCATTGGGTAGCTCCAAGGCGGCCCCAGATCCCTATGCTGAGAGTCGGCAGGCCTAACTGGGCGGCCCAGTAGCATGTACTGCTTTCGTATGAAACATAAAGATCGACAAACGGAAGAACATGCAGCGTCGGCTCAACGGACACGGCAAAGCCGGCCTGTTCGCAACGAGTCATAAACCGCTGATCCAGTCCGGGGTGCGGACAGAAAATAACATTCCAACCAAAATCTCCGGCACGTTGCGCAATGTACAGCAGTCGCTCCAGATGTTTTTCAGGGAAACGATGCAAATCGAAAGCGAGCGTCTTGGCCTGACTGAACCCATATCGTTCAAAAAATAAAGGCAGTAGAAGATCACGATCCTGCTGCCTGCGCGTGAGCACATCTGAAGAAATTTCACCGGTTATCCGCCAGTTATCTGGCACTTGCATCCCATATTCTTCGATCACTTCCTTATGCCGCATTGAAAATAGACAGCCACCTGCGTATCGTGACAAACCTTCCGCAGTATGTTTGCGCTTCTTCACTCCATAGAGCAAGGTAGACAATAAAAATAGCGGGCGAGCTGTGTATATCCTTTTGCTATCGTATGTATATGCCCAATGCGGGGCAAGCATGTCAAGCAGCAATCTCTCTAAAGTTCCTCGTGATTGGAATTTTTCAAGCAAATCGCTTGCTACAGTATCAGAAATATTTACGATCATGTAATTCGCGACTACAATCACCGGCAATCCTGTTTTCGGGAAATAACATATCTCCCATGGCTCAAATGGAGGAATCCACAATATGGCGACAGCGGATAATTCTTTGATATGGTGTTTAAAAATTTTATCCAATTTTTGAGTATATATCCACCATCGAACCATGTATAGGATACAATGGATAATATAGTGAAAAGGATCTATGATACACCCAATGAGGCCTAAAAATTTGTTCAATCCAGTACGGCAAAGGATTTTTTTGATAAATAGATTAACGCCTGTGCCGGAAGGAGACAATTTATAGAATTGTTTTGAAAGGCGATTATATAATATATAATATATATTTACATATTTTTCTATAAATACAGACTGAATATAATAGTCAGTATTTTCAAAAATTGAATCTAATATTTTACTGTATCCATGCTGTGATGCATTTGTAACAGTAAATAAAATGCATTTTTTCCGAATAGCCATATGCAAATATCTCACTTTCGAAGATGAGAACCGAAAAGATTTTTAGATTTTCGATGTTGGCAATCATCTGATCAGCCGCAATGATACAACAGTTTTTCAAATAACTACATACCCTTGGCCATCCAGCCGCCGTCAACATAAAGATCCAGGCCAGTCACATAGGCTGAGGCGTCAGAAGCCAAAAAAATACATGGCCCCACCATGTCTTCAGGGACGCCCCAGCGTCCCAGCATGGTGTGAGAGCGCCTTTCTTCGTGCAGAGCCGGGTCATTGAAACTGGCAGCGGTCATGCGGGTGTGGACATAGCCGGGGCAGAGATTGTTGGCGCGGATTCCATATTCACCAAAATCGCGGGCGACTGCCTTGGTCAGCATACGCAAGGCACCTTTGGAAGTTATGTAGGCCGGATTGCCGGGCAAACCCCGTTCTGCATTTATGCTTGTAACGTTGATAATTGAGCCATGCCCCCGGCGAGCCATACGAGGGGCGATTTCTCCACATAAAAGATAGGCGGCTTCCAGGTTGATCCGTATGGTCTCACGGAGTAATATCGGATCATACTGATTTGTTTGGGCGCGGGGGCAGTAGGCGGCGTTATTTATCAGAACGTCGCAGCCTCCATACTCTTTTTCCACAGTTTCAATCATGGCACTGAGCTGTTGCTGATCGGCCAAGTCGCACAACATGGGGATCAGCCTACCGCCAAACCTCTCACCCAGGCCGTGCCAGTCCGTGTCCTGTTGCCGGATGGCGGCCAGCACCCGGGCTCCGGCTTCCATGAGGCCGCCCAGCAAGGCAAACCCTATCCCACCGCCAGCGCCGGTAAGCAGTATAGTCTTGTCCGCCAAGGAAAAACGACTACAATGGGCCATGTCGAACCCTTTCTTGATTTTCCGAACTTGCATCATTCTTACGATTTTTCAGCCACGATAAGCATCGTATCACTCAAACCATGTTGATCAATGGCTTTTTGCACATCGTTCGCAGCCGACATCAACTGTGAAGGCCATAAATCTATTTCTTTACCGGCTGCCATGGTCATCATGCTCATAATTTCATAAAAATCCTGGCCGTATGTCCAGATATGGGTTGTTTTCAGTCCGGCATTTGCCAGAAGTCTCATTGCCGATTCTTCAGAAAAAATATGAATATGATCCGGAATAATCAAATGCCGCGTGGCTAATTCAGGAAAGCACAGCGAAGCAAACGCGCTGAGAGACGGATGCCTGGGAATGTTTATCACAACGGTGGTATGGCTACACAGCGCCTGCCCCATGGCTGTGAGTGTGCTTTGAGGCTCTGGAAGATGTTCAAGAATATCAAACAATGACAGAAGCCGGGGCTTGGTGGTCAGCATTGTGTGAATATTTTCAGGAGTGATATAGCACTGTGCAACAGAAATTCCGTATTTTAAACCCTGAGCGACGCCTATGGCTCCGGCTTCCACGCCCCTGACCCGCCAACCCAATTCACGAGCGGCATAGAGCATATGACATGCGCCACAGCCTACATCCAGCCATTCATCGCCGGCGTTAGGCCGCACAACGTCTGTAATGTATGTGGCCTTGGGTCTGGCAACCATTTCCAGGCGTTTTTGAAAAAACTCCTCGGAAGCATAGAATGACAAATAATCAGAATTGTTGTCGTATAACGCCTGAATATCCTCCACGCGCATGACGTCGCGCTGGAAAAGATGCCCGCAGGCGAAACACTGGCTGTAGGTGCAGCCATATATTGATACATACGCTTCCAGATCTCCGCAGGCACAGATGGGGCATTGCAGCCTCTGCCCGACGACGGTGCAGGCCGCAGCCGTTTTTTGCATATTAGCGGCGGTTTCTTTACGCCAGGCGATGGTCCTGCCCAACTGTTCCATGGCTACCGCTTTGCCGTGCTTTCTGATGATGTCGTTTTCGTTGGAAGATTCTGAGAAATACTGCTTCAAGGCGTTGCCCGAAGCGCACAAATCCGCCTCTACAGCCCGAAAATCTTCTTCAGTATCAATCTCGCCCGGATCGGAGGTTGTCAGGGGCAGTATTTTTAAACCTAGTTGACTCTTACTGCTCCAAACGGAATCCGTCCGGAGTACATCCACATAGCCGTTGGTTCTAAAGGCTTCCGGACAATCCTGGCGGGGGATGTTTATATTCGTAACGTCCATGTAACTGGCCAAGTAGCCGTTCTGGTTCATCTTCAAATACTTATAAGGAGGATAATCTACTGCGTACACTGAAATCACCGAAGTGGCTTCTGGTCGGGCCGCGATCAGTTCAATGGCCTGATCGAGCACCTGCGGATCTCTGATTGGGGTGGTAGGCCGCAGGTGAACCAAAAAGTCTGGAGAATAGCATTCATGTTCTTTCAGCCAGTCCAAGGTGTGAAGGAGAACATCAATATCCAGCGATGTGTCGGAAGAAAATTCGGCCGGCCGCAAAAAAGGAACCTCCGCGCCATAACGTCTGGCAATGTGCGCGTACTCTTCGCTATCCGTGCTCACCAGCACCCGATCAATGCGTTTGGATAGCTTTGCGGCGGCAATGCTCCAAGCCAGGAGGGGATATCCAGCCAAGATACGGATATTTTTGTGCGGCACCCCCTTGGAACCGGAGCGCGCCGGAATAATGGCCATAACCTGCATGGCTATGCTCCCCTGATATGTGCACGCAGTTTTTTGGCTACGTCCTGTTCGGCCGGCGTGATACGCTTGATGCCGTCCCCCAGACAGATTTCCATCTTGTGGATCGTGCCCACCAGATTGCGCAATCCCGCTGGTTCCAGGGAAGCTGCCTGATCCGAGCCATACATGGAGCGGTCTAGTGTAATGTGGCGTTCCAAGGCAGTAATACCCATGCCGGCCGCCGCGTACGACACCGCCAGGCCGCTTTCGTGTCCGGAGTAGCCCACCGGGCAGTGAAAGGTCTCTCGCAAAGTCTGAATACACCGCAAATTGGCATCTTCCGTTTTCATGGGGTATGTACCCACGCAATGCATCAGGGTGAATGCGCAATCTTTTTCCCGGAATATATCCACGGCGACGGCGATCATATCCAGATCACTCATGGCTGTGCTGATGAAGGTATGCCTTTTTCTATCAGCGACCGCATGAAGAAATTTCTTGTCCGTCAGCATGGCGGATGCCACTTTGGCATACCTGCAGTTGAACTGATCCAAAAAAGCCAGACTGTTCATATCCCACGCCGAGGCAAACCACTCTATCTCCAATGTCGCACAATAGCGGTCAATCTCCTCATATTCCTGCTGTCCGAATTCCAGTCCTTCTTTTTGCGCACGCTGTGTCGTTCCCCAGGGACTTTCGCGGGGCGAATCCAAAAGTTCTTTAGTATAGACCAGGTTGATGTCACGCTTTTGAAATTTGACCGCATCACAGCCACATTCTTTAGCGACTGTGATCAAGCGCTTGGCCAGATTCAGATCGCCATTGTGGTTGATGCCGATCTCGGCAATGATGAAAATACTCATGCAAAATTCCTTTTAGAGTAATTTATAAAGATTTAAGGAGCAAGGGGCACTCCCCAGTATTCGCACTTGGCGCACAGAGGCACTTCCGTTCTTCTGCCCTCCACATGGAGCCTTTTCCATTCCTGGCGTTTAGGTCCGTTCCAGAGATCTTCGAGGGCATTTTCGCGCACATTGCCCAATACGCCGCATCCGGTGGGATCAAACCGAACACAGATGGACATATCGCCTTTCCGGTTGATGCACGGATGCTGCAAAAAATCCCAGCAAATGCCGATCTCGGGTATCGCGGGAGTACGCCGCACATACTTGAAGCTTCCCATGGGGGCATGGAGCACGCGCCGGACAAGCATTTGGCCAAATTCTTCATAGGGGTTTGGGTCTACTTCCCCGATGAGGCGCAACGTCACAAAAGGTTTTTCATCCCTCTTGGCGGCAAGAAATTTCCGGATAAGTTCGCGTTGCTCCTCAGCTTCTTCGTCCCGCTCGAAAATGGAAACAGAAAGTGTTTCAAGATTGCCGATGATCTCATCGGCTTTTTCTACAAGAAGTTTTCCGTTTGTGACAATGTTTCGGATATGATTGGGAAACAGCTGAACCGCATCGCCAAAGCGCGGATACATAAGCGCATCGCCATCCCTGTGAAACTGCACGACAATTCCTTGCGGTATCTGGGGAGCGATTTCCTCAAGCAGGGAAAATTCCATGTCACCGTAATCCAGAGCCAGTTCCGGGTATTCACGATCCACCTTGCGCCGCCCGCACATCCAGCAGTTTTTATTACAGCGGCTGGTCAGTTCTATATTGATTGTCGATAATGCATGCAAGTTAGCCATCGTGTTGCCTTAACTGAAGGCTTCATAGGCAAAAATGCCCATTAGCGTGTCGCATTTGCCGAGCGCGGCCAAGGCATCCGCATAGGCATGATGCAATGCAGATTTGTCTAACTCAGGCCAGCGCGCTTGTCCAGCCTGACCCTGCCTCGCTGCGTGTGTTGCCTGCGCCTCACAAGTCACCCAAGGCAATGCCAAAGGGCATGCCCTGCCTCCGGATGAAGGCAGGGCATGGAGTTTGGTTTTGTTCGTTTTTGGGCTGCGGCAGGTTTCGTCTGCTCTTGCAATCGCATACCATAACAATATGCTTCTTCAGAGCAGGCGCATCCTCAAAAGTCCGTGTGCTTCGGATCGCTGAAGAACTCCCTGGTCAGCTTGAAGACTACGGGACTCAAGAGCAACAGGGCGATAAGGTTGGGAATGGCCATCAATCCGTTGAAGAGGTCGGAGAAATTCCAGACAAAGTCCAGTCCCCCCAAAGCTCCCACCGGCACTACCAGGGTGAAGATGAGGTAGAAGGGTTTGGAGGCGCCGCGGCCGAAAAGGTATGTTATGCAGCGTTCTCCATAGAGTCCCCAGCCCAGGATGGTGGAGAAAGCAAAGAGGGCCAGTCCGATGGTCACCAGCCAGGCGCCGAAACCGCCGGGCAAGGTGCTCTCGAATGCCAGATTGGTGAGAATAGCCGGGCTGGTGATGTTTGCGTCCAGCCATTGTCCGGAGATCAGGATGACCAGGGCGGTCATGGTGCAGACCACGATGGTGTCCAGAAAGGGGTCGATCATGCCCAACAGCCCCTGCTTGACCGGGTGGCTGACGATGGCTGTGGCGTGGGCCATGGGAGAACTGCCGAGGCCCGCCTCGTTGGAGAACAGGCCGCGGGCGCAGCCGTAGCGTATGGCCATGAGCACCATGGAGCCGTAAAGGCCGCCCTTGGCGCTTTCGCCGGTGAAGGCCGATCCGATGATCAGGCCGAAGACGCCGGGAACCTTGCCGATGTTCACCAGAAGGATAAGCAGGGCGCCGATGAGGTAAACGACGCACATAATGGGCACCAGGTGGCCGGCCACGGCCCCGATGCGCTTGACCCCGCCAAGGAAGACCAGCGCGGCCAGAGCGAAAAGAACAAAGGCCACCACCACTTCCGGCATGCCGGTCTGCTTGACGATATTGGCGGTGATTCCGTTGGCCTGGGTCATGTTGCCGATGCCGAAACAGGCTATCGAACCGAAGATGGCGAAGGTGGTGGCCATCCATTTCCATTTGTCGCCCAGGCCGTTTTTAATGTAGTACATGGGTCCGCCCACGAAACTGCCGTCGGAAGCCACTTCCCGGTATTTCACGGCCAGCGTGGCTTCGCAGAACTTGGTGGCCATGCCCAGAAAACCCGTCACCCACATCCAGAACACGGCTCCGGGGCCGCCGAAGTAAATGGCGGTGGCGACGCCCACGATGTTGCCGGTGCCCACAGTAGCGGCCATGGAGGCCATCAGAGCCTGCCAGGGGGTCAGTTCTCCTTCATGGCCTGGCTCGGGCTTGCGGCCGCGCCACATCGCCTTCAAGGCCGGGACGATTTTCTTTAACGGCATGAATTTCAAGCCGATCATGAGAAAAATCCCGGTACCGATGAGTAAGGGGATGATGCCGAAAATCCCCCAGACATACCCACTGAGCGTGTCCGCTATTGCGTCGAATTGTTTTAAAAGATCCATACGTTGCTTGCCTCGTTGCATGATTGCTGTTTTGGGAATGGAGCGAACCGGCAGGGGAGAGAAACCATTTTACATCACCTTAATCTCTTATAACAACACGGAATCATTGTGCGATATCCATACTATTTCTCCCATAAATACCCCCTCCAGGCGTCACCTTGCTGTATGGGGGCTGCCGCCACATTTTTTTCTGCCTGCCTCTTTCAGAGCCTCCTTACCATTTGGATTAAGCCGGGGCAAGGCCTAAAACGGCTGCAATTTTCGTCACGCGGACAATCAGCGGGATACCGGGTAGTAAGGTTACTTATTGGAAGATTCTATGGGAATTTTTTTACCAGCATGCCTTCGCCAAGAACCAGAGATTTGTCGGCATTTAAAGCCTGAATCTTGATTTCATAGCTGTGAACTTCGCCAGCGGGAGGCTGTGGACCACGGTAGTTCAATAAAGCCCCTTCAGGAACGCGGCCAGAGCCATCGTAGGCTATGGTGCCGCCTCCATGATTAAAATTGGGACGATCATAGTCTCTCATAGTGACTTTAAGAAAGGCGGTTCCCGCAGGCACATTCGCAAGTTTGATTTCAGGGTTCGGGCTGCTCAGGCCGCCGATCAAATTAAAATCCATCAGGGTTATCGTCTGGAAAGTGTCTGCCCGTTTCGACCCCAGACAACCAGCAAGCATTGCCAGGCTGAGGAGACAGCACAACAGAGATAATTTGTTCCGCAGCATGTTGTCCTCTCTTGATGGTTAAAAGTGGATGGCAAAAGCGCCAACAGCCCAAACAGTCCGCTTCCTTGCGGGATAGGGCTATGTTGCATAACAAAGCTGCGTCAGCTTATTGCAAACCGCCAAAAATGCAAAGGCTTATGTTCGGGGGTTTTGTGAGCATACGAGACGAATGAGTTTGATAAAAGCAAAGTCCCGCAAGGCTTTTCAGGCTTTGTGGGACTTTGTGAGATGATGATTTGGTGGAGGCGGGGGAAATCGAATTAAACTCATATGTAATTGTTTTGTATTTAATTTTTGAAGTAAGGCTGATGGGTTTGCCCCAAGATTTGCCCCAACCGTACATATATTCTGTTATGTTCGAATCAGGGAACAGAACTCGCGACCCGGATCGAGGCAGCGCCTTCGAGCGACAAAACAGCATAAACACGATTTACCGCCGTCTGCAATAGCTTCTTTCCTTGAAATTCTTATCGGTTTGGCGTAACGGACGGCCACTCTTTTTTCTGCCTAGCAGGAGGTAGCCGAAACCGGACAAAAAAGAAACCCCGCCGGAGCGGGGTGGGAATGATATGATACAGAGGGAAAGCGCTATGTTAGCGGCAGGTTTGCCACATAGTCCTAGTCTCACTTGGAAACATATCGTTGGTTGCCGGGAACTGCTTAACTATCCTCAGCGCTTCTGCAATCCTTGCTTCCTGCTCTTTTGCGCCAGGGCTGGCTTGTTGGGTTTGAGCCTCCCCTTTTTCAGGGGTACTCTTTTGGGAGCGTGTCCTTAGCATAGCAACCTCAACCTGTTATGATTTTTGCTGAAAAAGATGTGTGTACTGTTTCGCACAACTTGGTGAGATTATTCATGGCCATATGCGCGACTGTGCGATGGTGATACTCATGAATCATCGGATAAACCACCGAGTCGGCAGGGATACAATTTACTTTGAACATTTCGTTTCTGTCAACTTTTTTGATATCTGTATAAAAGATTGGCCTTCCATGTGACTTTAGTTCTTCAGGGTCAAGAAATTGGCGCAAAATTTTTACTACTTCCGCCTTCTTTGCCTTGCGCATCATCCCGTCTATTAGGCTCTTTTTGGCGATTTCCTGGGCTAAGTCGCGAGCTAGGCGCAAGGATTCAATCTGGGCAGCATCATATTTTTGAAGCTGTTGCAAAAATGGTTCCACTCTTTTGTCAAAAGGTGTGTTTGAGCATTTTTCCATCAACTCTTCATACGATTTAATCACTAAGTGCGCAGGCAGCAATCGCTCCCCCCAAGGCACTTGAACATCTACAGGCCCAAGCTCTGACGTGGAGGTCATATGCACTTCCTCAGAGCCAAGGCAAACCATCGTAGCTGCCGATTTTGCTTTATTGGGCACGAGAGTTTTAAAATTTCCAGAACTAAGTTCGCGGCACACTTTTATAATTCGTTCTGCCTCATGCGGATCGCCGCCAGGAGAGTCAATAATCAATAGCAGGTCAGTAATTGGCCCGATCGCTCCAAGGATATCTTTGATCATTACGGCATCGCCGTCCATGATGGTTCCTTGCCAATGCAAATGGGTAGTATAAAACGACAAAACAGAGCATTTAAAGGCTTCAGATATGGCGCGCAAGAGAGGGGCGCGCACGTCATGCCCTTGCCCGATCTCTGATTGGATTTTTTCAACCGCTGTGAGCGGAAGCTCATGATAGATCTTTGTATCTTTTTTATCTCTAGCCATTATTGCTCTCCATTACTCCTTCTCACCCTCGCTCTCTGCTCAGTTCTCCTCGCTCACGCCAAGCACTTTGTATCAAAGAATGACAGATAGCAAAAGCCCCCACCTCGACAGAGGCAGAGCGTGGTTGTGGCGGTGGTTATGCAACAGTCTCGACATGGGTAATTCATCGTTGGCTGGAGCAAGAAAAACTTTCCCGTCCGTTTTCGTCAAAAATTTAACCGTCAATTCGCCTTCAACGGCGGCAATGACGTAACTTCCGTTCCCTGGGCTAGAGCCAGAGAACTTTCAGGAAACAGTAGCAGAGCGTCAAGGGTACGCTACCGACTGTTCTTAATCATTGAGCCAGTTATGCGATTGACAAACGCTCTCACCGATATAACCACTGCTGCATCTCCACAAACAGCCCGCGCACGTTGCTAATGTCGCCAAGCTCAGCAAGGCCGTCCGTAATGGAACCGCCATATTTGCCTTTGATCACGCCTGTGGAAAGTTTGTGCGAAGTGGTAAGGATGGCGGGGATGCTTTTTTCGTTATCCTGAAACTTGCGCAAAAATTCTTCGCCCAGCTCGCCATCGTCAGCGGTGACGCGCACGCAGTAATCCGGCTCTTTGACGCTTTTTTGCTGGTTGATGATGTCGCGGATCAAGAGAGCATGGCGCTGGTTGGCGCAAAAAACCAGAGTTTTTTCCAGCGGCTGTATTTCCGAAAGGAACTGCTTGACCCGGAACTCCTCGCGTTCCCGAATCTCCACAGTGACGTTGAAATCGCTCTCCCTGAAATATTGCCCGCGTTCCACCTCGCCTTCCAGCACAATATCATCGGGAACATAGGTATAGTCGTCCAGGGTGGTGACGATGCGGCGCAGCTTGAAGGGAGTAAGAAAGCCGTCATTGATGCCGGATTTGAGCGAATAGACGTACACAGGCTCGCCGAAATACGCATAGGTATCCGCGTTCACGTCGCGCTTGGGCGTGGCGGTAAGGCCGATTTGCAGGGCAGGAGAAAAATATTCCAGGATGGCCCGCCATGCGCTTTCGTCCTTGGCGCCGCCCCGGTGGCATTCGTCAATGATGATGCAGTCGAAAAAGTCCGGCGGGTATTCGCCGAAATAGGGCACAGGATTGCCCTCGGCATCCGTGCCGCTCATGAAGGTCTGGAAGATGGTGAAAAAGACGCTGCCGTTTTTGGGCACATAGCCTTTCTTTTGAATCTCTTTGGGCCGGATGCGCACCAAGGCGTCTTCGGGGAAGGCCATGAACGAGGCAAAGTCGTTGTAAGCCTGATCCGCCAGGATGTTTCTGTCCGCCAGAAACAGGATGCGAGGCCGCCGCTGCCCGTTTTTTTGCAAAGTCCAGCGAGCCTGAAACAGTTTCCAGGCGATTTGAAAGGCGATGGAGGTTTTACCCGTGCCCGTGGCCAGGGTGAGGAGCGAACGGTTTTTGCCGTTCGCCACGGCCTCCGTGGCCCTGGTAACGGCGGCGGCCTGATAGTAACGGAGCGACCAGCCGCCGCCTTTTTCCTTGAACGGTTCGGCGGCAAAAATATCGCGCCAGGAATTGGCCAGAGGAAAGCGGGCCTGCCAGAGTTCGTCCGGCGTGGGAAAGACGGCGATGTCGCCTTCCTGTCCGTTTTCCATGTCGATGGCGTAAATTTTTTGCCCGTTGGTGGCATAGGCAAAGCGCAGGCCCAGGCGCGTGGCGTAGTCTTTGGCCTGACCCACGCCCTCGGTGTAGTATTTATCCCAGGCTTTGGCCTCGATGACGGCAAGGCGCACGCCTTTGTATTCCAGCAAGTAGTCGGCGGAAAGGGCCTTGTCGCGTTTGCCCTTGCCAAGGATGCGCCCGGCAGTAATGGGAAATTCGCGCCGGATGCGGCTGCCCGGCACAACGCCCCACCCTGCCTTGGCAAGAGCCGGGTCGATATGTTCCGCACGGGTTTCCGCTTCGTTCATTTGCGCCTCGCCTGCCATCTGTTAACCAATATCTGCTTCAGTCCAAGATTCACTCATTGATATACCTTCGATATGCGCTTCATATCCCGCCAGACGTCCTTGCACCGCGCGTATGCCATAGTCGAACGCCAGCACAGCCGCAGGCCAATGGATAATTTTTCGGTCTTCATCAAGGGGAGTTTCGCCGAACTTGCTGCGAGTCGTTGCCCAAGACAGCGGCAGACGATTTATATTCGAAAACTTTATCAATCCTTTCAATTGTTTTGGGTTGCGCACATACCGATCGCTCCATTTGATTTCCAGCGCCGTTATCGGTTTGAATGCCGCTGAAATCTCCACCAGATCCACTTCGAAGTCGTCCGTACCCCAACGCGCATAGTTGAGCCGCGCGTCCTCGTGAAAACGCTGCGCGAACAAAGCCGTTTCCACCAGGGGGCCGAATTCCGGCTCATCTGGTTTCCCAACGCCGAACAAGCCGGTGTACATGGCTGAATTGGTCAGATACACCTTGAAATTACGTTCACGCTGATAGCGCTTGCCGTCTTGATCGACCCGGAACACGCGCTTGATGAGAAATGCCGCTTCCAGATATTCAATATACCTTTGAATGGTAAGTTTGCCCACGCCGCTACGTTGCGAGAGCTGCTCGAAGGATACTTCCTCCGCCGTGTTGAATGCCAGCAGGGTAAACAGCGAATTGAGCTCCTGAATATCCTTGATGCCGTACAATTGCGGTAAATCCCGCAACAGCACCTTGTCGACTATGTCGGATTTAATGAAACGCGCTGGATTGCTCCGCACCACAGGCAAGAGCGCCAGTTCCGGGTAGCCGCCGAAGTTGATGTAATCGACAAACTGTTCATTCAATCGTTCGATATTTTCCAATATGTACAAGCCGGGGTTTTCCTCGCGGATGGCCGCGGGATCAGGGATCAAAGTCAGATATTCGGAAAACGTCAGCGGCGGCAGCAGAAAATCTGTGAAGCGGCCCGCGCCGGACTCGGTGCTTTGACGTTTGAGCGCCGCTGCCGCAGAGCCGGATACCAGAATACGCAGGTCGGCCCGGTGATCGACCAATGGTTTGAGATGTTTCTCCCAATCCTTGTGCGACTGGATTTCGTCGAAAAATATGTAGCGCACTCCCTTTTCTGCGGGGGCCGATTCTTCAATTTGTCGCACAATCGCCTCCAGCGATTGTCCGTGCAGCAACGGGTGATCCATTTCCACATAGGCGATGCGCGGCGCATCTACACCATCTTTCAACAGATTGTCGATGAGGTGATGAATGAGGATGGTTTTGCCAACTCGACGCGGCCCCAGCAGCACCACCGCACGACGTAGCCCTGGCTCCAGCAATAGTTGACGCACCGGTTGCAGATAGGCGCGAGGGCTCATCCTCGTGACATCCTCACCCATCCCAATGCCCACCCACCACGGGTTCAGGCGCTTAAGGTGGTCTGTAATCTGTTGATTTGAAACGTATTTCACAAGAAACCCCCATTAAGCATAGTGAACTATGCTTAAGCCCGTATTGTTTGAAAATTTGAGCACGCCCACGGGTTCAGGCGCTTAAGATGGCTTGTAATCTGTTGATTTAAAACATATTTCATAATAAAACCCCATTAAACATAGCGCGCTATGCTTAATTTTGTGCCGTTTGAAAATTCGCCCCCCTCCGCACGGTTTCCGCTTCGTTCAGGGTCAAGGCAGGCTCCTATAATTCGCCGCTAAAGGCCTTGTGCAACAGACTTTGTTTCATCTCGTCATATAAGGAAAGCTTTTGAGTGTAAACGGCTTCCAGCTTCTTGCAGTGTTCGGAAAGTGCGTCGAGGCGGGAAACGATGCGTTGTTGTTCGAAAGGCGGAGGTATTGGAATGGGGTATTTTTTTAGCTTCTCTATCGGCAGAGCGTTATAGGCAGATCCGTGTGCCAAGCCTTTTAGTTGGTTTACAAAAGCTAGCAACGCATATTTCAGATAGAATGAATTTATGCCGGAAAAATCTTTAAGCCATAATACGTTACCATCCTTAAAATAAAATGGCTTAGTTGTATCAACCACATATATTTCGCCGATTGTTCCAATAGCAGAAATTAGTAGGTCTCCAATATTTGGAACTCCAAATTTGCTTTTTATTAACATATACTTACTATCTGCAATGAATAATTCTGTTGTTATCGGATTGCCATTAGCAAGCTCTTTAATTTCTTTTGTCCTAAAAAAAGGAACTCCTTGTTCTGTGTATTCATGTTTAAAAATGCGCTTACTTGAAGTGATTTTACCAAGAATTCCAAGAGGCTTAGCGTTCCTGCTTCCCCTATTATTTTTATCCGCAAAAAGTGACGTGAGATCAGAAGCAAACAGTTCTTTGGCATTGGCAAGATTCTTTTCCGCGTTGGCCTTGGCTTGGGCAAGGTCGGCAAAGGCGGCGTCAAGGGTGGCAACGATGCGTTGTTGTTCATGAAGTGGAGGCACAGAAATTGGTAAAGATGCGATTTCTGATTTGTTGATTGATGCAAAGACGGCACCTTCCTTCCCTGCAATCTTTGGTTGCAAGTACAGCAGATGATAGAACAGGAAGTCGCGATCTACGTTACGAACCCGAATTGCAGCCAGACCACGCCCTATACATATTTCCTGTGTTGCATAATTTACTGGCCCTACAGGAGCACGTACTGACATAAGGATGTCGCCTTCTATGGCGATCTTTGTTGTTTGGGTCGTCCAGCATGTCGGCGGCTTGACGTATTTGTCACCAAAATCCTTTTTCCCTTGATAAAAGGGGATTCCCTGTCCGTCTGAGTTGTAATACTTCCCAGCAGGCGACTGCCCTGCGATTACATCACAGAGACCGCTGATGGTCTTAATCCGCCACCCCTCTTTCACAGCAGCCCCCGGATATTTTCCATCAGGGCAGCGCTTTCTTCATCCAGATCCGCGAGTTCCGCCAGAATCTCCTCCGGTGCGCGCAGCGCCGCTTCATCCTGCTTGTTGGGGTTTTTGACCGACAGATCGCAGGTGGCCGGGTCAAGGTCGGCCACGTTGATTTTCCAGGACTGGGGCGAATCCGCAAAGGTCTTTTGCAAGGCTACGAAATCCGCCATGTCCTCGTCATTCAGCGCATTGGTCTTGCCAAGGCTGCGGCCCGGATCGAGCTGGTAATACCAGATATTGCGAGTGGGAGCGCCCTTTTCAAAAAAAAGCACCACGGTTTTAACGCCCGCCCCCTGGAAGGTTTTTGCGGGCATATCCAAAACCGTGTGCAGGTTGCAGCTTTCCAGCAACTCGCGCCGCAGGGCCACAGCGGCGTTGTCGCTGTTGGAAAGGAAGGTGTTTTTGATGACCACCCCGGCCCGACCCCCGGCGCGCAGCATCTTGATAAAGTGCTGCAAAAAGAGAAAGGCCGTTTCCCCGGTCTTGATGGTGAAGTTCTGCTGCACCTCCTGCCGCTCCTTGCCGCCAAAGGGCGGATTGGCGAGGATGATGTCCACGCGGTCTTTTTCCTGAATATCGCTCAGGTTTTCGCCCAGAGTGTTGGTGTGCAGGATATTGGGGGTTTCTATGCCGTGCAGAATCATGTTCATGACGGCAATAACATAGGCCAGACTCTTTTTTTCCTTGCCGTACAAGGTGCGCTTTTGCAGAGTTTCCTGCTCGGCAGTGCTCAGGCTTTTCCCTTTGCGGAGCCAGGCATAGGCTTCGCACAAAAAACCCGCTGATCCCGCCGCGCCGTCATAAATGGTCTGGCCGATCTTGGGCCGCACCACTGCAATGATGGCCCGGATAAGCGGGCGCGGCGTGTAGTATTCCCCGCCGTTGCGTCCGGCGTTGCCCATGCGCTTGATTTTGTCCTCATACAGAGCGGAAAGCTCAAAGCGTTCCTTTTGGGTGCGAAAACGCAAGCCGTCCACCAGATTCAGCACATCGCGCAGCACATAGCCGCTCTGGATTTTGTTTTTGATCTCGCCGAAGATCTCGCCGATTTTATACTCTATGGTGTCCGGCGACTGGGCGCTTTGCTGAAAGGACTGGAGATAGGGAAAAAGTTTGCCGTCCACAAAGGCTTTGAGGTCATCACCTGTGAGGGCTTTATTTTCGTCGATTTTGCCGTCTTTCGATTTGGGGGCCGCCCAGGTACTCCATGTGTATTCCTGCGCCAGAATGGGCGTGTATGACTTGCCTGAAAGCAAGGCTTCAGCTTCCTTGTCTTTTTCCAGGTCGTCAAGATATTTCAGGAACAACAGCCAGGAAGTTTGCTCGGTGTAGTCAAGCTCACTTGAGGCCCCGGCATCTTTCCAGAGGGCATCGTCTATATTTTTGAATGTTTGCTCAAACATAACAGCCTGTTCAGAGATGATGGTTATTGGTTAATCTCATAGGCCTACCCTACAGAGCAAGCGGCTTTTGTTGGCAGGGCTCCCTTGGGTGATGGCTTGCATTTCTAATAGGGATGCGCATTCACACTTTTGACAGCCAGAGGAATGCCCAGCGCCTTGGTGATTTTTACTATGGTATCGAAGCGCGGCTTCGCGCCGGGTGCAAGCGTCTTATACAGGCTTTCCCGGCCAAGTCCGGTATCCTTGGCAAGTTGTGCTATTCCCCGCGCCCTTGCCACATCGGCAAGCGCGGCCAAAAACACATCAGGGTTTGTGTCTTCCATTGCCGCTGTGAGATATTCGGCCATCATCTCTTCGCTGTCGAGATAGTCAACCGCGTCAAATTTGCTAATCTTTACCATGACTCATCTCCTCAACTTCGCGCCGTAGTTTTTTAGCCCATTCAATATCCTGCTTCTGAGAACTCTTGTCGCCTCCGGCCAGCAGCCAGTAAACTTGACTGCCCTGCTGCCATAAGTACAGGCGATATCCAGGCCCAAAATGAAGGCGCATTTCCGAAATCCCTGCCCCAACCGGAGCGCAATCGCCAAAATTGCCATGTTCCGCCGACCTGATCCGCACGACTATCCGCGCCCTGGCTTTGATGTCTCTGAGATTTTGCAGCCAGTCGGAAAAGACATCGGTTTGGTGGAAGGTGTTCATAGATGCAAAGTATCCGCTTAGATACAAAAAGTCAAGTAGTTTTCATTATTGTTCAGGGCGGTTGAGTTATAATATTGCGATGAGTTTATTGGATAAAAAATATTTTTGAGAATATTTTACCCGCACTGATACCCACGCTTGCACAGGGTCACTACAGCTATAACGCAGGATCGCGCAATTTAGCTCCGTTGCAGGTTGTGGGTCAGTTTGAAATCAACCTAAAGATCCGTCTCGTTACGCCGATAAGACTACAACAAGGATATTTTATGGCTATCGGGACTATCAGCGCAGAATTCGGAAACATCCCGGGGAACTTTGCCCTCAAGAATGTTTTGCGCGCCAATACCGCTGCAAACACGTCATCCATGCCCTCCAGTACGGACAACAGCTTCAGCACGGTATCCGTATCCTTGGTTGGGCTTGGCGCGAAGCAGCTCGGCATCCCTCTGCACGACCTTGCAAGCAGCTATGGTGACGATTCCAGATACATCACGGCGAAAAAACAATCCCTGAAAACCCAAAGCGATATGGCCTTGCGGCAGAATGCGATTCTTAATGCCGGTAGATGGGACACCGCGCTGGCAGGGAGCAATGCCGAGCGGGTATATGCAGGCATAAAGGCGGCGCGTAGCCTGGAAGGAGAAAAAGGCCAGGCCGTTTACGAGCATAACGGGGAAATTCTTGACTCAATCAAGGACGACATTGAACAGCACGCGGAAGAGGCACTATCCTCTGACGTAGTGGAATACGCCGCCGCTGAAAATATACAGGATTCCGAGGGCGCGGCAATGCATAGCACGGCGGAAACTCCTGATGGCGAAGCTGACAGTCCTCCACAAATCCTCACAGCGCGGGCGCAAAGTTATCTTGTAGCAGGCGCAGCCGCTACCTTTGCCGACACATCCGCCAATACAGCGGAATCCGGCTTGCATGCCTGGGCTTAAGGAAGCCAGAATTTCAAACTGGCCCACCGTATCAATGAGTACAAACATTGCAATCTTTGTACTCATTTTTAGTGGATTTCATGGGTTTTTCCGAGACTTCTCCGGAAAAGGAAAAACCCTGAAAGCCTTATATCAGTAGCCTTCCAGGGTTTATATTGTCCCTCTCGGGATTGTGTCCTGGTAGCAAGGGAGGGAGTTGAACCCCCGACACTGCGGGTATGAACCGCATGCTCTAACCAACTGAGCTACCTTGCCACGAATAGCCGCCATGCGCGGCGACCAATCTCATTAACGCAAGCGGCTCGGCATGGCAAGGCATTTTTCTCGTTCACAGCAGGCTTGATCATCTGCCGCAGCAGGCGTAATAACAAGCCGTCTTGTATCCGAGGTCTCCTGTGAATAACCGGACGCTGCTCAGCCTGCACAATGTTTCCGTCACCCTGCAAGGCATCCGCGCCCTGCGGGACGTCAGTCTTTCCATCAGCCGGGACGAACACAGCGCGCTGCTCGGTCCCAACGGCGCAGGCAAATCCACACTGCTCAGATTAATGCGCGCCGAATGCTTTCCCTCGCCCGGGTCGGGACGGATCCTTTGGTACCCGGACGGCACAGCCGAAAGCGCTCCTCTTGCCGGGCGCGCATTGTGCGCCTTAGTTTCCATTGCGCACACCGAACTGTACCTGCGCCAGCAATGGCAAATCACCGGAGAAGCGCTTATTCTCAGCGGCCTGTACGACACCCCGCTGCTCTACGCCGCCGTGGATGAAAAAGAACGGGCCATGGCGGAAAAACTCGCTGCGGACCTGGATATAACGGAGCTGTTGCGGGCGGATATCTCCACGCTTTCGCAAATGCGCATCGGCATGCTGCTTTTTGCCCGCGCCTGTATGCGCAAGCCGCACCTCTTGCTGCTGGACGAATTCATTGACGGCCAGGATGTGCGATATCGCGCGGCTCTGCTGGGAAAGTTGGAAGAAATCGCCGGGGAAAGCACGTTCATTCTTGCCACGCATCGCCCGGAAAATTTGCCTGCCTTCGTGAGTCGGGTTATCCGCATGGATGAAGGATGCGTCACCGCTGTGGAGGCTCGGGAAAGCATCCGTCAGAGCGAAGTGGCCGAACTTGTGTCGAGTGCGCTGCAAGAGGAGGACGAAGAAAACCATGCGGTGTTCCTGCTGAAAAACGTCAGCGTCCATATTGACGGCGCGCCCGTGCTTCACGAAATACATTGGAAGGTGCGCGAAGGCGAACACTGGGCGATTGCGGGTGGGCCGGGTTCCGGCAAATCCACGCTTATGCGCCTGCTCGCCGGGGATCATTATCCCGCCTGCGGCGGCAGCATTGCCAGGATTTTGCCCGGCGCGCGCGAAGCCCTGCGCACGTTGTCGGATATCCGCAGGCATATCCGCCTGGTGTCCGGGGATATGCAGGCCAATTACGCCTATAATCTTCCGGGGGAAGAGTTCGTGTGTAGCGGTCGGGCAGGAAGCATCGGCATCTATTATGACCCGGACGAGGCGGAACGCGCTGAGGCCCGCGCCTGTCTAGAGTTGGTGGATGCGCGGCATTTAGCGGAGCGGACCATCCGCAGCCTGTCAACCGGACAGTTGCGCCGGCTTCTTTTGGCGCGGGCCTTGATCGGTTCCCCGAAGGTCTTGCTTCTGGATGATCCCTTTGCTGGGCTGGATGCGCGTTCCCGCGCGCTGGTTTGGGATGTATTGCGCAGCCTCGTCGAAAGCCGGGGCATACAGACGATTATGACGACGCCTTCTGCCGGGGATTTCCTGCCCCAGACGGCGTACCTGGCGCATCTTGAGAGCGGCAGGCTGGAAAGCGGCGCGCTGTCCGCCCGACATCGCGCGAGTTGAGGCTTGACTGTATTCACGTGGAGCGGTTGCCTATGTCCGAGTATCTTGTCGCCATCATCCTGGGCATCGTCCAAGGCTTGACGGAATTTTTGCCTGTCTCTTCCACCGGCCATCTCATCATCACGAGTTCGCTGTTGGGCATTGACGGGCCGCGCATCGACACCTTCGAGGTGGTGATCCAGTTCGGGTCCATTCTGGCCGTGGTTTTTCTGTACTGGCCCCGTTTCTGGGGGCTGCTGCTGCCCAAGGCGGGCGTGCGCTTCGCCGGCGCGCGGGGCTTGTACCTTCTGTTTCTGACCTGCCTGCCTGCCAGTCTGCTGGGGCTTTTCGCAAGGGACCTCATCAAGGGCTATCTGTTCAACCCGTTAAGCGTGGCCGTGGCCTGGGTGGTCGGGGCGTGTCTTATGCTGCTTTTGGAAGCGAAAGCAAGGCGCATCCGCTGCTCCACCCTGGACGAGATGACGCCTAAAATGGCCCTGGGCATCGGGTGCTGCCAGTGCCTTGCGCTGTGGCCGGGTTTTTCCCGTTCCGCCTCCACCATCATGGGGGGTATGCTGTTGGGCGCGAACCGGTCTCTGGCGGTGGAATATTCCTTTATCGCGGCGGTACCCATCATGGCTGCCGCGACAGGATATGATCTGTTTAAATCCGCTTCTTTCCTGACCAGCGCGGACATTCCTTTTTTTCTGGCAGGCAGCCTCGTGTCTTTTCTGGCCGCGCTGATCGCGATAAAGGCATTCACCGGCCTGGTGACCCGTATAAGCTTGCGCCCCTTTGCGGTATATCGTCTGGCGCTGGCCCCTCTGGTCTATTGTTTTTTCAGCTAGACTCAGGACTCGATACTCAAAAGCTTGCGTTTCTTCATACTGTAACCCCCTAGCCTGGTATGGGCGTCAAATCCAAAAAAAATTTTAAATTTATAGCGACTTATTGATAAGGCAAAAAAAACTTGCGTCGTTTGAAAATATCTATATATTCTATCACTATTCGTTAGAGGTACTTGCATACTGCACGGCGCGCGCGCCGGGATGCGACGGACACGATCCCCATGCGAATGCTTTGTTTTTTGCCATAACGCCGGAGGTTTCATGCTGAGATACCCGCTTTTTGTATTGTTTGTCTGTTTGCCCTTGCTCATAACTACCTACGACGCATCCGCCACGGCTCGGCCAACCGGCACGAAGAAAACGAGCGTCACATCCATAAAAGCCGCCAAAGCCAAATCCGTCAGCGCCTCTAAAAGAGAGGCGGCCAAAGCGTCGAATGCATCCGGCATTGCGAAAAAACCTTCCAAAAAACAGAAAGCCCAAGCCTCCGCCAAATCCTCCATGCGCAAAGATGCGAAGAACCGCGCGTATGCGAAGCACCGCCGTGATCCCGCCAGTTTGCCAACTGTCGATGCGGGTTTTGCCGAAACGCCTGAATCCGTATTGACGGTGCTTTCCGCCGCCCCTGTTGACGGGGATTTTTCTTCATTTTTTGGCATTCGCCGCCATGCCGCGAAAAAGAAACGCGCCAGGATGCATACGGGCCTGGACATTATGGCCGCGCGCGGCACCCCCGTGGTTGCCGCCGCTTCCGGCGTGGTAAGCTTTGTGGGGCGCTGGTCAGCGTATGGAAATATCGTGGAGGTAGACCACGGCAACGGCCTTGTCACCCGCTACGCGCACCTTGATACGCATACTGTTAAGGAAGGCGTCGCAGTGGCCCCAGGTGAACAAATCGGGACTGTCGGCAGGACCGGCCGGACGACAGGAGCGCACCTCCATTTTGAGACGCTGGTGAACGTCAGGACGGTCGATCCGATGATGGCCGAAATATGGCGGCAGCCGCCTGAACGTTTGGCGGCTCAGCGCGGCATGTATGTATCC
>Ga0082212_10003202_pt1 | contig 23340 bp, 15 predicted proteins | sample TergutNt197P3_FD_71548 | JGI IMG/M metagenome (GOLD analysis project Ga0082212, IMG submission 71548) | Neocapritermes taracua P3 segment gut microbial communities from Petit-Saut dam, French Guiana - Nt197 P3 | ecosystem: Host-associated > Arthropoda: Insects > Digestive system > Gut ... | reverse complement strand
CGCGTTTGAAGAACAATTGGATAAGTCGTTGGTCGTACACAATATCCAGGAGGGCGATTTAATTAAGGTTCGTTACCTGTCATTGACTCAACCCCGACCGGATGCCGTCCAAATGGAAGCCAATCTTGAGGACGCTTATTTGTGTTTATTAAAAAACATGTAGAGACGCGGCGTGCCGCGTCTCTGCAAATACGAATTACAAATTACGAATTACGATGAAAAAATATTTCACATTAGGCTACAAAATGGTCACCTATAACCTGAAGATTATATTTGCAGGCAAATTCTTTTGGTTTTTATTAGCTTCATTCGCCTTTTTTGCCTTTTTCATGTTCCGGTTAGCCTGGGACAGAGGCGAAATAAATGAATCAGCCATATACAGTATGCTGTTTTTCCCTTGTCTGCTGCTTATTTTTTATCCGGTTGTTTTCGGCATACAGAATGACGAGGATAACCGTATCCTTGAAATTATTTTCGGCATTCCCAACTACCGTTTTAAGGTATGGGGATTTCGTATTTTTATGGTTTATGTAGCTAATTTCTTTATCCTTATCCTCTTTGCCTATATTGGCCGTATTTTGCTTTATCCGATCAATATCATTGAGATGGCCGCCCAACTTATATTTCCGATGTTGTTTTTCGGCAATTTAGCCTTTATGTTTTCCACCATCACACGGAGCGGCAACGGAACGGCAGTAGTCATGATTATCACCGGATTACTGTTTTTCATTTTGATGAATTCCGGTGGAGGCGGAGGAGGCGGCCCCGGAGGTCCCGGTGGCGGAGGCAATATGAATCCGTCGGGCGGTATGGCTTTCTCATTCTGGAACGTATTCCTCAACCCGTTTACCATCCCCTCCAACCTGCACCCGATGATCTGGCAAGACACCATCATCAAAAACCGCATCTTCCTTGCCTTAGGCGGCGTTGTCTTCCTCCTGATCGGCCTCCTCAACCTCCAGAAGCGCGAAAAATTTGTGTAATATACCCACCAATTTAAGGCTGTAAATATCCGTGTTTATTTTCCTGAATTTACAGCAGTGCAATCACATCATTTTCGAGCGTAGTAATTTCTTCGATACGTTTTACAACAACGCCGGATTTATCTAACAGGAACAAGGCGGGTAATTGTTGTACATTGTAAAGAATGGCAAATTGCGAATACATCGTTTGCGGATCGCGAACGCAAGTCCATGCCAGATTGGAGGCTGTATTTTTCCATATATGTATATCGGTGTCTAACGATACCTGGTAGATTTCCAATCCTTTTGAATGTTGTCGGATATAAATATTTTCTAAAATTTGATTTAGCTCGGGCGAAAATTCAGTCTGATAGGCAGTAAAATTGAGGATAACGACTTTCCCTTGTGCAAGATTGGAAAGTTTGATGTTTTTGCCAGAAATATCAGGCAATTCTATTTCCAGCATATCAACCTCATTTGCATTTATTTCAACCGGACGTTCGCTTCGAATCAATTTCAATGATTGCAATGCTAAGTTGTTCAGATGCATCGCCCGCTGACTGTTGGGATATAGATAAGAATGACTTGTTGCAACTGCTCCGTAAGCACGCGAATCTGTTTTATCGTAAAGGTCAAACAATAATTGACTGTCAATTTTTTGAAAAAGAGCAAAATAAGCGGCTGTCGACATGGGTCGTTCATAAATATATTTCAGCGCAACTGCTTTATAATCGTTGATAATGTTAAGTGTTAGTTGTTGAAAAGTCGAATCCGGCATATTTCCTGCCGTAAATTCTGTTCGCAAACGTCTATATTCGTGATTAGCATCTAATTGTGCTAAAGTAATTTCTTTTATTGCTTCACTATTCATCGAACCGTCAACAGTATATGACGTTGCAAAAGTTCCGGCATCGGCGATGATTGTAATTGTTTCAGTCGAATCAATGGCAAAATTTATCGTTTGATTTTTCAACCGCAACCGGTAAAAATCCGGATATTCAGGGCGTGGTTTTTTAAATGAAAATTTTCCTGAAGCATTAATCTTAACCGAATCTACTATTTCAATTGATGCAAGACCTACATTTTCTATGTACATTGTTTGTTCGTCAGCCCCGGCCACAATGCCCTTTACGACAAACTCCTGCTGCGGTCGGCAACCTATCATGATCCCTATTCCGCATGTTAACAACAATAGGTAGCGTATTCTTTTTTGCATAATTCTATTTTTACGGATGCAAAAGTAGATGAAATTTTCGAATTATGTAATAAATAATCTTTACTTTTGCGTTTATGAATAAAGAAAATTACATTTCCATCCTGGAAAAAGAAGCTGAAGCTATTCGTAATATTCCGGTTACGGAGCAATACGATAAAGCTATTGATTTGATAATTAAAAAAATACATTTGTCGGGTGGCATGTTGATTACAAGCGGAATGGGAAAAGCCGGTCAGGTAGCTATGAATATTGCCACCACATTCAGTTCGACAGGTACGCCTGCCTGTTTCCTGCATCCAAGTGAAGCACAGCATGGCGACTTAGGCATTATTCGCAAAAATGATTTGTTACTGCTTATTTCAAATTCAGGCAAAACAAGAGAATTGGTTGAATTGGTTCAATTATCAAAGGGATTGGTTGAGGATATAGAGTATATCGTTATTACGTCCGATCCTGAGAGCCGGTTAGCTAAAGAATCGGCTGCATGTCTGTGTACCGGCGCTCCGGAAGAGGTTTGTCCGTTAGGGTTGACGCCGACTACATCCACAACAACGATGACGGTAATAGGCGATATATTGGTAGTCGGCGTGATGAGGCAGATTCAATTCAATAGTGCAGATTATGCCAAACGTCACCATGGCGGATATTTAGGCTCAAAAAGTCGAAAACAAAGTAAAGAAGAAAATAATAACAATTGAACATTTTTTTTTGAATATGTAATCCGGAAAAAATATAAAAAATATGAGAAAGGTAATTGGTGTCGGAGAGATTATTTTGGATATCATCATGAAAGATAACCAACCACATTCGGCTGTTCCCGGCGGTTCTGTTTTTAATGCGATGGTTTCATTGAGTCGTCTTGGACTTCCTGTTACATTTATTGGCGAAGTAGGAAACGACAGGGTTGGTAAAATAATAACGGAGTTTATGCAAACCAATAATATGAGTACCCAACATATCGGTTATTTTTCCGATGGAAAAACCCCTGTTTCTTTAGCTTTCCTTGACGAAATAAAAAATGCTGAATATCTCTTTTATACTAATCTTAATGCATCGTCCATAAACACAACTTTTCCAACTATCAACCGCGATGATATTGTTATTATAGCTTCCTATTATGCCTTAAACCCGTTGCATCGGGAGCGCATTGTCGAACTGCTCGAATATGCAAAAGCACAAAAAGCCATTATTTACTATGACCTGAATTTCAGGAAGTCGCATATCAATAACGCAATTCATATACGCCCTTCTGTGATCGAAAATTACGAATTTTCCGACATCGTTCGCGGCTCTGACGAGGATTTTTTGAATCTGTACGGTAATACTGCAATTGAGCAGGTGTATAAGAATGAAGTACAGTTTTACTGTAAGAAACTCATAACAACGCATGGCGCAGATGGAGTAAATCTCTTAACCGAAGCATTATGTGTTCATTATGATGCCATTCCTGTTATACCTGTAAGCACTATCGGCGCCGGCGATAATTTCAATGCCGGTTTAGTTTACGGACTTATTAAATATAATATAGGTTTAAGTGATCTTCCTTCTATCAATGAAGCAATATGGAGTAAGATAATTCGTTGCGGAATTGATTTTTCAACAGAAGTTTGTCTTTCTTATGCTAATTATCTCTCTGTTGAATTTGCAAATAAATATGCTACACAATAAAAAAATCCCTTGATTTTAAATAAAATCAAGGGATTAAAAAAATAATTTTAAAATGAAAAAAAAAACTTAAAAAGTAAAAAAAATGAAGGTGAAGGAGGTGGTGTAAATATTATTTTTTCTCAAAAGCTGCATCGAATGCAACATTTGAAGTTTCAAAATCCATTTGTTTAACAAATTCGCACGATTCACGTGCTCCATGTTCGCGATCCATCGCACTGTCTTCCCATTCTACCGACAAAGGCCCATTATAACCGATATGATTTAATGCCCTTATAATTTCTTCGAAATTGATGTTTCCTCTTCCCAGACTGCGGAAATTCCAGTAACGATTCGGATTACCAAAAGTAACATACCCGCCAAAAACGCCGGCAGGCTTTGGCGTATCGCTCCAATATACATCTTTCATGTGAACATGGAAAATACGCTCTGCAAAACGATAGATGAACTCTATATAATCTACTCCTTGGTATCCGAAATGACTTGGGTCGTAGTTGAAACCAAATGCAGGATGATAGTTTAGCGCTTTCAATGCACGCTCTGCCGTGATTGTATCAAAGGCAATTTCAGTAGGATGTACTTCGAGCGCGAAGCGAACTCCCAATTTTTGATATTCATCGAGAATAGGCGTAAAACGACGTGCAAAATCCTGGAATCCTTCTTCAATCATGTCATCCGGTGTCGGCGGAAATGAATACAGATATTGCCAGATAGAACTGCCTGTAAAACCAACAATCGTATCTACACCTAACGCTTTTGCTGCGTAACCTGAACGAATTAATTCTTCAGCTGCCCGTTGACGAACACCTTCCGGATCTCCGTCTCCCCAAATGTGATCGGGAAGAATTGACTTATGCCGGATGTCAATGTTGTCGCAAACAGCCTGCCCTACAATGTGCGAAGAAATAGTAAACAACTGCATGTCATATTTCTTCAGCAATTCCTTAATTCCTGCATAATATGCTTCGTCAGTACGACAAACATCTACATGGCTGGGTAAACCAAGTTCCAAACCGTCGTAGCCAAACGCTTTCGCTTTTTCACAAATCGTCTCTAAAGAGAGATCACCCCATTGAATCGTGTATAAAGTAACCGGACGTGCCATAAATAAAAGTGTTAGTTAATGTTTAAACAGGTGCAAATATATATAATTATTTTTGAATAGAAAAAATTTAATGAATATATTTTCATGTTGAAAGTGTTTATTATTTTTTTCCTTTTTTCTTGCAAAGATGGTTATTAGTTTTGAAGTAAAAAATATGCACAAATTGTAAACAGTATTAAACTATGTTAATATATTGAATTATAAATTTTTAAAAATAATTATAAGCAATAGTTCAAATCTTTGACTGTTTAAATTTTGTTGCGATGCCTCATATAATTTTGGTTCATCAAGCTGTAAATAAAAAATAGAAAAATTGAAGTTTTTGAATAATGAAAAATAAAAAAATATGCTATATGAAGGATAAATCCAGATTGACAAATTTTTTTTTCAAATTTTTTAAAAGTTTTGTGAGGAGTTTATAAACAGGAAATAAACAGTCGATCAGCGTGATTGTTTATAATTTCTTAATACTCTACTACCTGCATATCCGAATAAACTTAATAAAATTAATCCGCTGATAATGGAAGAAATAAGAGATATTTTAGATCCACGTAGGAAGATGTGATCAATACATTTAAATTCGATTGTGTGGTTTCCGGCGGGGACTTCGAGTCCACGTAAAATATAATTAACACGGATTACAGGGATTTCAGTGCCATCAATATAGGCGTGCCAGGTTTTGTAAAAAACTTCGGAAAAAACGGCTAAACGACGCTTCGTACTGCTACTTTCGTATACGATATTACCGGGATTAATATAATCTTTTAAACGTATGGTTGCTGTACTGTCAGGTGTTTCGTGTTGGAGTTTTTCCCAATCCTGAAATTTATCTTTCCATGCCACATCGATATAAGCTACTTGTAAGGGATCAAAATCTTTGATTGCTGCAATTTCTTCATCAGGCGATGCAACCCATTGTATTTCATTGACAAACCATACATTTCCCAATGCATCGGGATTAGGACTAACCTGAGGGGGTTGTCCCTGTTGTGCCTGAAACATGATGTACTTAACATTTAACATATTGAGTACATTAACATTTAATGGATTAGCGGAAAGATGATGTCTGATTATATCTTCGTAACGTTGCAGTTTAGCCGGACTGTATCCACCGATAGACTTGTGAAAATAAGAAGTATTTGATTCTTGAAACCAGTTGGGAGCATAATTAAAAACGCGGTAATTGGGGTCGGTATCCTGCAAGATAAGCAGGTCGGCATCGGAAGGAAGAAGTTTGCTTGATTTTTTTTTCGCCACAAAACTGTCTTCATTTACAAATCGTCTGTCGACCATCCATAAATCTATAAAAATAAGCACGCCAATAATTGCTAACAGGTACGTAATTTTGAATGATTTTTTCAAATAATACCAAAGAACCCCCGCAGCCAAAACAATAAATAATAATGACCGCCAGGCATCTGACGTTAGCATATTTTTCCGGTCATCCATGATTGCATCTAAAAGTTCAGGAGGATAATTAGCATCCGACAAAGTAGAAAAACTCATCAGACTTCCTCCCATCAATGCAAATAATAGACACAATCCACCTGTAATGCCGGCTGAAATATAAAGAGGTTTCATATATTTTCCCCCATTTCCCCTACTTTCTCTGTTTCCCCAATTTTCCCCCATTTCTTTTAAAGCCAATATTGCCATAGCTACCATCGAAACTTCGGCTATCGAAAGCGCCATAGCCGGTGTACGGAATTTACTGTACAGGGGAAGGTGATTGAATAAAAAATTGTTTACAAACTCTAAATTCCGCCCCCAGGCCAGTACAAATGAAAGAATTGTAGCTGCTAACAACCACCATTTTTCAGGGCCTTTTACGACGAATAAGCCCAGTACAAACAGAAAACAAACAATAGCTCCGGCATAAGAAGGCCCGCTTGTTACCGGCTGATCGCCCCAATACATCGGGGCATATTTACTGAATTGAACAGCCTGGTTTACATATCCGGCTTTTTGAAGAAATTTATAAGTTTCCGAATCTGTACCAATATTATATCCTGTCTTTGCTCCGTAGAAATTCGGAATAAGCAGCGTCATTGTTTCACCTTTCCCATAACTCCATTGAAAGGCATATTCAATATCTAACCCTGCATTGTTGTTTTTCCCTTCTTCATCGTTTTGAAGTACAGAGCCTCCGCGCATCGTATCTTTTGCATAGTCGGCAGTTGAAAGCAAAGTGCCTAACGAAGGAGCGATTGCAACAAGTGCAACAAAAAGCAAAATGGCCGAAGATTTAAAATAATCCTTTACATCCTTTTCCTTTATGGCATACAATAAATAGACAATTGCCAAGATTAGGATCATTAATAAAAGATAATAACTGATCTGCTGATGATTATAATATACATTTATTCCGGTGAAAAACAGTGTTATAATTGCTCCCCAAATGTATTTTTTCCGATAGGTAAGGATAATACCTCCAAGTATAGGAGCCATTGTAGCCATTACCAAACATTTATTAATATGTCCTACTTCGAGGCTAACTAAATTATAGGTAGTAAATGCGTATGCCAAAGCTCCTACTATACTGAGCAGAGGTTTACACCCGATAGAAATCAGAAATATGTAAAACCCCAATAAAAAAATAAAAAGCATGCCGATGTGCGATAAAGGCAAATAGAAATTGAAAAGGTGTCTTAAATATGCGAAAATATTCGAAGAAGGAGGCATAAAAGTGTAATTGGCCGGCATACCGCTAAACATTGAATTAGACCAGAAAGCATAATCGCCTGTTTGTTCGTGATAGTCTACCAAATCTTTTCCCCATCCTACCATACCTTCCAAATCGCTTTGAAAAAAGGTCTTGTCTTCCGTTATAACCGGATAAAAAAATATGGCTGATAATCCGATAAAAAGAAGAATTGCCAAAATATGTGGCAATAGTTTTTTGAAGTATTCGTTCATAACGTTATAAATTTTATTTGTTTAATCAATAATTGTTTTTAAAAAGTTTTGCCCAAAAGGTTCTTACGGCAAACCAAAGATGCCGGATTTGGGTAGGTACTACCCCGTAGTATTTACACATAATATAGTACCGTTCTTTTAAAGATGCTTTACGATTGGAAGTCGTTGTTCCCTCATAGAGATAGTTTACTATCCTTAAATGTGAATTGAGGATTTTTTTTTCACCAAGAAGCACGGTTTTTTTGCAAAGTAAGCGATCAATATTTAATCTTAGCGCTCTTTGCGTAGAATCTTTGCGACCTTTGCGGTTAATGTTTTCAGACTTATGAAGTTGCCTCTCTTCCCCAATTTCCTCCGCTTTTTTCAGACATCGTATACACCAGTCAAAATCAGCCGAAAACCTGTATTGCAAATCATATTCGGGTGCAATCGACCGTTTTACAATAAACGCCTGATGACAAACAAGCATCCCCATCCGAAAACTTTTCCATGTAAGATTTTTAGGAACTTTCAATCGTCTTTCGGCAAAGACGCGGCCATCGTTTTCCATCAAATCCGTTTCCCCATATAAAACGTCGGGCTGTCCTGCCGATTCTGCTATCCCGGCTAAGTCCGTAACGATGTTATGATGTTGCAAGGTATCGCCTGCGTTCAGAAACCAAACATAATCGCCTGTTGCTTCCCGTAATCCTTTATTCATAGCATCGTAAATTCCTTTGTCAGCCTCACTTACCCAATAGTTTATCCCTGATGCGTATTGTTTAATCATATCAACAGTACCATCCGTCGATCCCCCATCAATTATAATATATTCTATATGATTGTATGTCTGATTGATAACGCTTAATAAAGTTTTTTCCAAAACTTGCGAGGCATTATAAACCACTGTAATTATTGAAAATTTGATTTTCATTTTCTAAATTATATTAATAGCATCCAAATTGTCTATTTTCCCCACATAAACATCTCTGTTTCTACGCAATAATTCCAAATAAACCATATTTTCCAACCAATGCGAAATATCTTTTTTCATGTCACGTTTCAAACGAACTTTACGAAAACAAGGGTCAACGAGATAGTATTTATTGAGCGTTTGCAAAAGACCTTTGCCTTTTATTTCGTAACGCGGCGCTTTGTAGATCAAAAAAGCATCGCATAATGCATCTAAATATTTGGCGACGGTTTCTTTATCAACAATTGCACCATGTGTACGCAGTGTATCGGAAATAGAACGCGGCGAAACATACGAACCAACCGAATCAAATACAAAATCAATAATTTTGTTGAAATTATGCTTGTTTTTAATCTCTAATCGGGCAAAAATATCTTTTTCAATAATTGTATTGAGTACGCTTTGCATAAAATCATCAGCCTGATTTTGGCTGATAAATTTTTGGTTAAAATATTCAGGAACACCACCTTCAACTGTGTAAATCGCCAAACATTCCGTTTTTGACAAGTTTGGCGATTTCAACGAAATAAAATCATAATATTCAGCAAATTGTAATGGTAGAATAGATGTATCAATGTATCTTCCTGTAAGTAGCGTAGCCAACTCGCCGGAAAGAAGATAAGCATTTGACCCCGTAATGTACAAATCAACATTTTTTTTGATGAAAAGTCCATCGACAAGACGTTGAAAAACATCAATATTTTGAACTTCATCCAAAAAAACATAATTCATTTTTTCAGGTATAAGCCGCACTTTGATATGATCGTAAATATCTTTCCAATTACCAATGGTGTAAATATCAGGGTCTTCAAAGTTGTAAAAATGAATTTGCCCCGACATAACTTCCTTTTGCAACAGTTCTTCGGCAAACATCTGTAAAAGTGTTGATTTCCCACACCGCCGCACGCCTGTGATGACCTTAATGATGTTTTGGTCTTTCAAGTTACGAAGTCTTTGCATGTATTGTTTGCGTTCGATCAACAGTTTCATAATTTTACAAACGCTTATACAGTTCTATATATTGTTTTGCCACGATAGTTTCGTTGTAGGTTGATTCTACTTTTTTACGCGCTTCGGCAGATAGGATGTTGTAATGATCAAAACACCATAATATGCCTTTTGCCAAATCTTCGGCGCTTTTGTATGCAGCCACATACCCGTTTTGTTTATGATCAATCATTTCGGGAATTCCTCCGATATTAAAACCCACGCACGGAGTTCCGCAAGCCATTGCTTCCATGATCGTATTGGGAAGATTATCTTCCAATGAAGGAATAAGAAACAAATCAACAGCATTGTATAAATTTACCATTGTTTGTACATCATTGATATACCCTACATTAAGCACTGGATAGGGCAGTAATGATTCAATTTCATTCGTTTTATCTCCGAAAACTACAATTTGTATATCTTCTTGCGCAATTTTTTTTTGCTTGAATAACAAGTCGCATGATGATTTCATATAATCAAATCCTTTTCTTGTATCCGTTACCTTACATGCTCCAAAAAGAATCAATTTTTTATTAAGAGGCAAACCGAGTGCTATTCTTGCATCACTTTTACTTTTTTTCGTATAAAGCGTAATATCAATTGGATTAGGAATGGATACGATGTTAGCTTTACTGCCTAAATAACTTCTTTTAGCCTCATTGGCAATCCATCTGCTGCAACCGACAAAAGTAAACACATTTGATTTATATAATTGCTCTTTCTTTTTAAAAGTCTTATAGGATAAATCGAACTTATTGGGATTTAAAAGTTGAGGACAATAAGCACATAAATTTATAAATTTATCACAGTTACCTGTATAATGGCAAATCCCTGTATATGACCACTGATCGTGCATAGTCCAAATGATTGGTTTTCCGGAGTCAGCTAATTTTTTTAAATCCCGTAAAGAAAAAAACCCCTGATTAATCCAATGAAGATGAATAATATCGGCTTGCTTTACCAACGGATGCTTTGATACGTCAAAACCTGTATTTGCGATTGAGACCTTAAATAAATCCTTTCGACTGAAACAGTTGTGTAAAAAAATAATCCCTCTTTCCAAAAGAAAATTCAATCGGGCAAGTTGTTTTTTTATAAAAGACGATTGAACAGAAATTACATTTTTGTCGTTTGTTTGTTTGTGTAAAACCAATGATTTTGCATTGATTCCGGCATTAATCAAAGCTTTCATCAACCGATTGGCAGCGATTGCGGCTCCGCCTGTTCGTTCGAAAGTATTTAGTAATATGACTTTCATTGAAATTTATAAAAGTACTTAATATGGATTTGTACTATAATTTTCTTTATTTCCAGCGGCATACAACATATAATATAAGCCATTATTAGAATCCAACTATGAAAAGTATCTTTGTTCTTTAAAAAAACAGGATTTAAATAATCGTTAATATAATGCTGAATATTGTAGGAACCTGTTAATGCCATTCCCGATACACTTATTGCCAACCAAAAAATTTTCTTCCTGAGTTTGATTCTTGTCTGAATTTCAGCAGATGATTTATTTAAAACATTGCATGCATCAACCGGTACTTGGCGCCAATCGCTATAAGTCTTTAAACTTCTGTCTTTTGGGGGAAAATGTATCGGACAATGATAGTAATAAGTAACGTCCGGAATAACCAGGTAAGCATTGCTATTTACTAAAACCTGTACATAAAAAAGGACGTCTTCTGTCAATGAATCAGGAACACACTTAATATGATTGGTTTTCAAAAACGACAGTTTATATAGTTTATTCCATAAAGGAATATGAAATCCGGTAAAATAGCTGCTTTCATTTCCTGATATTCTATTGTAAGAACCACAAATCACATCTTTATCAGTCTCAACCATTTTTTCATACAATTTTTGAATACAATCTGTTGTAATTTCATCATCACTGTCCATAAAAAAGATGAATTTCCCGCTTGCATGTTCGATGGCCGAATTTCTTGTTGCCCCTGTCCCAATATTTTCAGGATGCGTAATAATTCTTACTGCTTTCCCTCGTTGATGGTGTGCTATTATATCATGGACGATCTCCATTGAGTTGTCGGTTCCCCTATCGTCAATAATGAGAAATTCGATATTGCTATACGTCTGATTTAATGCGGATAACAAGGCTCTTTCCACATGTTCTCCGGAATTATAAACCGGCATTGTCAGCGTGACTAATTCAGAAGAATTTTTCATCAATCAATTTGCAATTTATATCGTTCAAAGGCATCTATATAGCTGTCGGATGTACAATTAAGTATGATAACATCTTTATATTTCGCATAGTCTTGTATATAGTGATAGGCTTCAAAAGTTTTCTTGAGAAATCCTAATTGTTCATGGTATTTTTCAAATCTTGATATACCCTTTTCCTCGATTAAAACAGGCGTAAGTTTGGGTTTTTCATCATAAAAGTGGGTATCATATTCGTACAATAAATTATCATCGCCTACGATCACATTTTGATGCCAGGAATGGTCAACGCCCAATAAATATATTTTTTTGAAACCAACGCCGATCGCAAGATGTATAGCAGACATTACCACATTAAACCCACTGACAATAGCCCACTGATTATTATAAACCCAACGATCAAACCACTTAAAACCTTTCCATGTGTTCACTTTATTAAAGCCATATACTGTAATATTGCGATTGTTTTTTAATTTTTCCCGAATTAGTTTTAGCGCTTCAAAGGGGACAAAAAAATGAACAGGCCACCCGGTTTTTTCATTCAAATCAACAAACAGGTTATCCACTTTCCTTTGAACCGATTGATTTATATTTTCAACAAAATAGGCCGGGTCTGCTAAAATGTAGAAACTCGGTTTTATTTGAGTATATAATTCCGAAGCCCCAAAACCATTAACAACAAATAGGTTTTCGGTCTCAAAGCTAATTTTGTTCCCATTTAATACTTTATTTAAAGATGGACCATTTCCTAAGATATAACAGGTTTCATCTTTTGCTATAGGATTTTTTTTTCTGCTTCGAAACGTTGTCCCTTTAAGTATTTTGACCATACCGAACAAAGTATGAAATAATTTTTCAAAAAAAAGAATTAATTTCTCTGCCATTATCAAAAAATTTAAAGCAATGATATACAAATTTGACCCATAACATTTCCCTATGTTTTCAATTTGGCAATTACAATAACAGGATTGTCTTCTTCGTCCAAGTTTTTCAACAACTCTTTTAGTTTTTGATGGGCTTGTGGATTCTTGATTGTATGGCGGGCAAAATATTTTTCTGTAAGTATTTCTTTCATTTCGTACGCTTGCCAAACGTCTGCCAGTTTATCCCCTGAAAAATAACATTTTGGCCAAAAAGACAAACCGCCATCAATACCGTTAACTAGTCAATCCTTAGTAATACATATTCAGCCAACGAAGTAACAAACTATTTTTCTGAAAAATAATGCGTTATAGGGATGCTAAGGAACGACTAATTAATGTAATAAAATTTTACACTTTGAGGCGACAAAGATACGAAAGAGTTATTGAAAAACTGACTTTACATTAATTGCCATCCTAAGCGCAGTCGAAATAACTGCTTTTACCTTAGCCGTCATTCTGAATGGGGATGATGTGCCACCAAACAGCCGGAAATGACGTTTTGAGTCGCTCGTCATTGCGAGGAACGAAGCAATCCAGAAAGCACAATAATAAATTGATTATCACTGGATTGCTTCGCAGGCTCGCAATGACGGAAATGCGGGACGTCATCGGTAGCGCAACCGAAGAATCTCATGATAACATAATGTAGAGATGTGTAGACTACGCTCAACATGACATGCGTATTGTCATTTCCTGCTTTGAGAAATGACAAGAAGGCAAACACACAGGTTTGCCCCTACAATTCTCTCTCAATAAACTACTTTCACCATTGTTTTGCTGTCGGTGACAATATATATGCCGCGGGCGGGTAGTGGGCAGACACACAGGTCTGCCCCTACGGATTGATATATCAATGTACCCATCACATTATATACGCACCATGGTTGTTCTGTTGCCACGTTGCTGACATACAGCACGCCGTCTTGGACATACGCGTTCAGGGATTTTGTCGGCGTTGCTTCGCGGATGCCCATGGCGTCGTCGGGCTTGAATGTTGCCTCAACGGTTAGCGCATAAGGGCGCATTTTAAAAGTATGCACATTAGCATCGCCGACAAGGGGAACAGTTATTGAATCACGATCGGTTTGATGTACCGTAAGCGAATCCAATACATAACCCGATGCAGGCAAGATAGTCAGCGTCACGGTTTCGCCCGTAAAAGCATACAGCCTGTCGGACACCACCCTGCCATTTGCTGACGGGACAACGGTGATTAAACGGCGTATCGGCGAGAAGATAAAAGGTATTTCTTCCCATTGCGCATAGAGCGTAATGTTGCCCGTGACGGCAAAGACGTTGCCTGCCATATAGGACGTGCCGCTACCGTCGGGTTTTGTATTCCAGCAGGTAAATATGTGATCGCTGTATGCAATGGTTGCAGGCGCTAAAACCGTAGCAGTAAGGCCTGCCGCGTATGGGCTGTTTGGATCGTTAAGCGTGCCGTTGCCGCCGTTGGCGTGATAGCTTACCGTATATATAATTTGCCATTGTGCATAGAGCACGACGTCGCCCGTAATGGTAAAGACGTCGCCCGCCATATAAGATGTGCCGCTACCGTCGGGCATTGTATTCCAATGGGTGAACAGGTGGCTGTCGTAGGCAATGGTTACAGGCGCTAAAACCGTGACGGTAATGCCTGAAAGGTACGGGTTGCCGAGGTCGTTCAGCATTCCGTTGCCACCGTTGGCGTGATAGGTTACCGTATTACTGTAGGGCGTCCATGCTGCCCAAAACGCTTTATGACCGTTGTCAGTAGCAGCTATGGAGGTGATGGGTGAGCCTGTCAGCGAGGCATTATCATACCATCCTGCAAAAGCATAACCTGTGCGGGTTGGGATAGGGAGCGTGGTAAGCCCCACGCCTTTATCGTAACTGTCCCAATAGCCGGCTTCCTGCGTACCGTTATCTAAATCGCAGGTTATGTGATAGAATGGGAAGGGATAGGTTTCCGAGGCAAAGGTTAGTTTGGGGTAGAGTGCGCCGGTATCCCATGTCCAATCGTCGGAAAAATCCCAGCCCGGATAAGTAGTTTGCGTTAATAATGCTATGCCTGTTTGGATGCCGCCATGTATGCTGGTCGGATCGTCGCCCATGGTTGCAGATGTTAGCGGGGCGCCGCCTTCGGTTACTTGGGCGTTTTCGTAGCGGTAGGAATCGGCAATGACGCCGCCGCTGCTTTGTCCCACCAATCCGCCTGCTGCGGTGGCGGCTTCCACGTTGCCTGTGGCATAGCTGTTGGCGATGCCGGCGCCGTTTTGTACTCCTACTAATCCGCCTGCATAAGCGCCGGTGGATTCCACATTGCCTGTGGCATAGCTGTTGGTGATGCCGGCGCCGTTTTGTGCGCCCACCAATCCGCCTGCTGCGGTGGCGGCTTTTACGTTGCCTGTGGCATAGCTGTTGGCGATACTGCCGGTGCCGTTTTGCACACCTACCAATCCGCCTGCGCCGTCGCCTGAGGCTGTTACGCTGCAAGCGGCATAGCAGTTGGTAATCGTAGCATTGTCGCTGTTTCCTGCCAAACTGCCCACGTTGTCTTTTCCTGCGACAGCGCCGTTTTCAATACCCAAATGATGAATGGAGGCATTGCTCAGATAGCCAAATAGACCGACGTTATCGTCGGCGCCAAGGATGGCGAGGTTGGATATTACTTTATTGTTGCCGTCAAAATTGCCTTGGAATCGGGTGGTTGAATTATCTGTATTGTTATCGCCTATGGGTGTCCATGAAGCATATCCGCTGAGGTCTAAATCGTTTATCAATTGATAATATTTTCCTGCGGTTTCGTCGCCATGACCTGCATTTACAAACGCGGCTAAGGCGGCAAGTTGTTGGGCGGTGCAGATTTGGAAAGGATCATTGTCTGTGCCGTCACCGCCGCAATAGGCAGGTGCGGCGGTAAAGGTAATATTATCAAAACGGTTACTACCGTTCTGGGAGGTGGCGCCGGTTACCTCGAGGCGTATCCATACGTCCGTATCTCCGGCATTGAGTGGTCGTGCAAAAAAAGTAACATCGTATATAGCCCAAGATAGGGGGGAAGTAGCAATTAAATTAATGGTTTTTGCAGACGTCCATGTAACCCCGTCATCCATACTATAGTCCCATGTATTGGTCTTGTAACCTGCATTTGTGACGCGAACACCATAAGTGAGCTGCAAATCATCGTACTGCTCTAAGGAAAGTTTAAACACTACATAGCGGGCCGTTGAAGTAGTGTTGCGTATCAACCCCAAATCTTGCCCAAATCTAGTAGGGTCACTGTTGTGAGTATCATAAATCATTAACTCTGCAGATTGTAGTAGCCAACTGGAAGAATGTTCATTGCCATTCAAATAAAGTTCTCCATCGAATTCATCTGCCGGAATGGGATTTGCCGCAGCTGCAGTAATAATTGGAGAATCGTTAGTAGTAGTAAAATTTCTAAAGTCCCATACCGCAACTGTTCTTTGCGCCTGCACTTGTGTTATACCAAAGGCAGCCATCATTCCTAACAGTATGAATAAGAGACAAATCCTATTCCTTCTGCATGCGGAAAACTGGTTCGTCCGGTTGTTTTTTGTATCTAAATAATCAGTTTGACAGGTCATAATTCAAATTTTAAGGTATGATTTTTTTCGCAAAACGCTCTTTCAATGTGCAAAGTAACTCATTTTCTTTTTAAAAAAACAAAAAATGCAATAAAATATGCCGGAATTCCTATATCAGGTTGACATTCCTCTTTCCATAGTCAATCATTAACCGCAAAGGGCGCAAAGTTTTGCGACTTTGCGTTAAAAAGGCTCCAATTTTAATGCTTTATCATTAATGCTCCGGTATTACGGACAATAACACCGAGAAAAATGATTAAAAGAACAGTGCGGAAGGTTAGTCGCAACAAGGTGGATTCTATCGTAATGTACGTCCCTGCAACGTATAATCCGGCGGCTAACAGTCCGTAAAATAAGGCTGAACGCAAATCGTAGGGAACAGGAAATTTCTTTTGTCCGACGAAATAAGAAAGTGCCATCATCAGCAGATTGCTTGCAAACGAAGCCCACGCACAAGCAATAAATCCGAATCGGGGCACAAAAAGCACAATGATTGCGACCGTAACGACACAGCCAAGCGTAGAAAAGAAGGCTCCCCACATCGTCCGGTCGGTCAGTTTGTACCAAATGGACAGGTTGAAGTATATGCCGAAAAACAACTCGCCAAGCATCACAATAGGCACAACGCTTAATCCCGGGTAATATTCAGGCGCGACAAAATATTTCAGTATATCTATATAGAACGTGACGCCCAAGAAAATAAACAGGGCAAATATGATAAAATACCGCATGGCCTCGACGTATGCTTTGCGGTTATCCTCGCTTTTGTGTCGGGCAAAAACGAAAGGCTCGTACGCATACCTGAATGCCTGAATAAACATAACCATCACAACCGCAATCTTGAAGCACGCCCCGTAAATACCCAACTGTCCGGCTGCATAATCCTTGTCTTCAAACAGAAATGGAAACAGGATTTTATCGGCTGTCTGGTTGAATATGCCGGCAATGCCCAAGATCAGAATCGGAAACGAATAACGCAATATTTTTTTGAGTCGTTGGAAATCAAATTTTGCGCGTAAGGCGGGCAGCATATCCGGAATCAGCATGATCAATGTAATCGCTGTGGTAAATGCGTTGGCAATAAAAATATAACCAATGCCGTAATCGGGACGGTAAAACCAACCGATCAGTTCGGGACAATATGCATTCAATTTTGGACATAGTACGAGGAAAAAGAGATTCAGTAAAATATTCAGCAAGATATTGATCGACTTGAGGGTTGCAAAGCGAACGGCCTTGCCTTGATAACGCAGAAAGGCAAAAGGGATACAGCAAACAGCGTCGATCGCAATGATACACGCCATGATGCCGATGTATTCGGGATGCGTCCCGTAGCTTAATGCGCCGCTTAGCGGGTTCAGAAAAAGGAGACAGCAAATAATAAAAAGAGAAGAAGTAAAGACGATACTGTAAAGCGTTGAAGTATAAACACGCATGGGCTCCTGTTCGTCGTTTTTGTTGATGAAACGGAAAAAGCCTGTTTCCATGCCATACGTCAGGATAACCATCAGCAATGCCACCCAACCGTAAATGTTTGTTACAATGCCATATTCCCCTGTACTTTCCAGCACACGGGTATATATCGGCACAAGCATCCAGTTCAGGAAGCGTCCGATAATATTGGGCAATCCGTAGATGGCGGTATCTTTTGCTAAGTTTTTTATTCCGTCTGACACAACGTTTTCCTGATCATTTTTAATTTTTAATTTTTAATTCTTAATTGAATAAGTTTCCTTGTTCATGCTTGCGCGTTTTGCCCAAATGTTCATAAGCCAAAGCGGTTGCTTCGCGTCCGCGTGGCGTCCGTTTGATAAAACCTTCCTGAATCAGGAAAGGTTCATATACTTCTTCTAATGTGCCGGGATCTTCACTGAGCGCCGTTGCAATCGTGGTCAGCCCGACAGGCCCGCCGTTGAATTTATCAATGATCAATGTCAACAATTTATTGTCAATCTGATCAAGCCCGTATTTGTCTATATGCAATGCTTCCAAAGCATAACGGGCTATTGCTGTGTCGATTTTTCCGCTTCCTTTCACTTGGGCAAAATCGCGTACACGGCGCAACAGTGCGTTAGCTATACGCGGCGTACCGCGACTGCGACTTGCAATCTCATGCGCAGCATTCGGTTCACATGCTATATTCAACAAGCCTGCGCTGCGTGTTACGATTTTCGTAAGTGTCTTAATATCATAATATTCCAGATGCATATTGATCCCAAACCGCGCCCTTAAAGGCCCTGTCAACAGGCCGCTTCGGGTGGTTGCGCCAACGAGTGTAAACGGCGCCAAATCAATCTGAATAGATCGGGCGCTTGGCCCTTTGTCAATCATGATATCAATCCTGAAATCTTCCATAGCCGAATAAAGGTATTCCTCCACAATAGGGCTCAAGCGATGAATCTCGTCAATAAACAGGACGTCGTTTTTCTCTAACGAAGTCAGCAATCCGGCCAGGTCGCCGGGTTTATCCAATACAGGCCCTGATGTTATTTTGAAGCCGACATTCAGTTCGTTGGAAATAATATTGGCCAATGTCGTTTTTCCCAAACCCGGAGGTCCGTGCAGCAATACATGATCGAGCGCTTCTTTCCGCATACAAGCGGCCGCAACAAAAACCTTTAGATTTTCAACCACAGCATGTTGCCCGCTGAAATGCCTGAACGAAAGCGGTCGCAACGCATTTTCAAACTCGCGCTCTGTTTCCGGAAACCGCCCCGAATTACGAATATCAAAATCTTCCTCCATAAACGGATTATTGCTTTAATCGGCAAAGATAGTACATTTTTTTCTATGCTACTCCTCCAACTGAAAATGCTCCTTGCCTACCCTGCATACCGGACAGCGATAATCATCGGGAAGGTCGCCTGTATGCTCATAGCCGCAAACGTCGCAACGGTATTTCGTGGCGCCGGAAAGCGGTTTTTCTACCATACCTTTGGGGCCTAAATCACTACTGCGGTCGTGATATGCAGTGTGCAAGAGCCGTTCTGCGAGTTCGCTCAACGGCTTTTCGTAATAGCGCTCGTAAACCGCTTTTATTTCAGGATTCTCATGGCTAAAGCGTAATGACATTCCATTGTCTTTTTTATAAAGAGAGGCAATACGCGATTTGCGAATATCATCAATCATCGGCACTTCGGTCTTGGGTTGTCCGCCGCCGCCTATACAGCCGCCCCTGCAGGTCATCACCTCAATAAAATCGTACGCACACTTTCCTGCTTGCACATCGTCAATCACTTGTTTTGCATTGTTTATGCCGTGTACAACCGCCACGCGAACAGTCGTTCCGTCAATATCAATCTCCGCATTCCGAACACCATCCATTCCGCGCACGGGAAACAGATTCAAATAATCAGCTCCTGGGTTTTTGCCGGTTGCAAAAAAGTAGGCGCTTCGCGCTGCGGCTTCCATTACGCCTCCTGTATTGCCAAAAATAACGCCTGCCCCCGAAGCGGCTCCCATCAAAGCATCGTAGGCGCTGTCTTCCAAATTGTTAAAGTTTATGCCTTCTTCTTTTATCCACATAGCCAATTCCCTCGTTGTAATCACATAGTCCATGTCACGCATGCCGGGAATATTGAGCGCTTTGGAGGCATCGCTCATCTCATCTCTGCATATCTCAAATTTTTTTGCCGTGCATGGCGTAACGGCCACGTTTACGATACTTTCGGGAGCAATTCCCTGACGTTTGGCAAAATAGGTTTTAATAGTCGGCCCCTGCATACCGATAGGGCTTTTAGCCGTAGAAATATGGGGCAGCATACCGGGATAAAAGGTTTCCACAAATTTTACCCATGCCGGACAACAGCTGGTAAACTGCGGTAGTGGCTTTGCTTTGTTGACAATACGATCAACCAATTCAGATGCCTCTTCCATAATGGTCAAATCGGCAGCGAAATTGGTATCCAGCACATAATCGGCGCCTAACGTCCGCAGTGCTGCCACCATTTTTCCTTCTACAAAAGTGCCGTGGGCAAGCCCGAACGCCTCGCCCAAACCAACACGCACTGATGGCGAAGTGCTAAATATGACCACTTTTTCGGGGTCTAGAATAGCTTTTTTTACTTCGCAATACGCGTAGCGTTCAGTGATAGAATTGGGCGGGCAAGCATTAGCGCACTGTCCGCAATGGATACAAACAGGGCAATCGCCGGCGCTTTCTAAATCGTAAAGCCTGCCGACTGCCACATCGTTTTCGCAAACGCGCCTGCAGGCGCCGCATTTGATGCAAAGTTCTTCGTTACGCATAATAGCAGGGTTGTCACTGTCTATCGGTATGCGAATGTCTGTAAATTGGTGATTATTCATCATTTATTTCTCCTGTAATTTGGTTAATTATATAATATATTTTTATTTTTTAAATCATAAATCTATAATTAGTTTTCAGTTTTATGTAACTCGTAACTGATTTTCGTAATTCATAATTGTATAATTGAGCATTTTAAGAATCAGGCATATAATTGTCTCTATCTCCCGCAAACCCTTGCAAATGGACAGTAACCGCATGATGTTGTGTTTGAATTCTGTGTAAAAGGGATTTCCGGATTAAACAGATTGTCCAAACAGGAACGCAGACGATCTTCAAATTCGTCATGGTAACGAGCAAAATCAATAACCGGTTCTTTTTCTTTTCCGTGATAGATTACAGGGTCAAAATCGCTCGAAAAAAAGTCGCGTACATAATACAATACAGGCTGAACACCATTGTAGGGGCAAGGTTTGTTTGCCCAATACATATATGCATACATAAATACCTGCAAAATGGCTGATTGACGTTTTTCGTCGGTTGGATCAAAAAGGCTTTCTATTGATTTCAATTGAAGCGCTTTCTTTGCACCGGTCTTGTAATCGGCAACCCGAAGTGTCCCGGCAACTTCATCTATACGGTCAATAATACCTTTCAGTTGAATTTCCGATCCGTCTGTCAGCCGAAACGGCATTTGTATCTTTTCTTCCGCCCTGATATACCTGAATGGAGTCAGTTTGCGGTCATTCTCAATCATTTTCAGCACATACTTCCGAATCATTTCCCCTGTCAGATAATGTTGTCCACTTAATGACCGCACTTCTTTGGATCGGAAAAATTGTTCGGAAAATGCACAGTGTATAGCTTCCGTCAATACCTGTTTCTCTGCACGTTGTTTCAGTAAATCTGCTGTCACAATCGATCCGCAAAGAGGTTTGTACAGCCACTCGGATACATAGTGGAATATGTTTCCAAACTCCCTGTTATCAACATGTTCGGATACGTCTTCTTCTTTCTTTAAGCCTTCAATAGCCGAAAAATAAAATTTCAGCGGACAATCTATGTAGATGTTAACCGTACTTGCAGAAAGCGCTTTATTGCCGCCTTTCAGGTAAGCTGTCATTTTGGCCATGACTTCTGCTGTCTTTTCAATTTGTAAGGCAATGGGTTGCGTTGATGAAATATTGGAAACTACGAGTTTATCTTTTACCGGAACGCCATATTGATATTTCAATTGATGCACAAAACGGCTTACCTCGCCTGTTTGCAAACCCTCGGTGCGGGTATCATAGAGCAGGGTTACCTTTTTGGCACGGGCAATTAAACGGTAAAAATGGTATGCCCAAATACTATCCTGATGTTCGTATGTCGGCAAACCAAATCCCCGCCGCAAATTATACGGGATAAACGAACCTGCTGTTGTCTTTGCGGGAAACACCCCTTCGTTCATCGACAAAATGATTAACCGTTCAAAATCCAAAGTTCTGGTTTCCAGCACGCCCATAACCTGTATGCCGGAGAGAGGCCTCCCATAGAATGGAATGGTAACGGAATCGGTCAGCCGTTTCAGTAAACGGAAAAAGGTTTCTACCGACATTTGTATTTCACTGTCATTGATCATATCATTCAGCCGGTTGGCCATTGTAAAATAATGATATACAAACTCTTGTTCCAATTCACCCATTGCAGAGGCTTCATTCTCATCTTTTTCCGTTTCGCCATTTCGGGACGTAATGATCCGGTTTAATTCCCTTAGAATCCGAATTAAATAATCTGGTATTTCATTGGCATTGGTTACCGGTTGAAAAATCAATCCCAGCAATGGCGATGCATGTAATTCGGAGGTTGGAATAAATACCATGTTATGCTCCGTGATTTTTTTTAATAAAGTTGCAACTTCATCGGGACAAGCAGATGCGATATATTGATGATTCAATATGGAAAGGACTTCGCGATGATAAAAAAACGGCCGATTGTCAATCAGGCGTATTTTTTTTTGCAAATCCAGTATGTATTCCATCAACGCGGTGATAGGAGCGCTTGATAATGGATAGCCAAGTGTCACATTGATACGGGAAAATTCTTCGGGAATAGCATGAAGAACGGGAACCAACAACTGTTCGTCGGGTAAGACAATGGCAGTTCGCAAGGTTTCTTCAGGGTTGGGCACGGTACTTTCAAATGGCATTTCTTTCAATACCCGATACACCTGTTTTGCCTGACCTGTACGTGAAGGAATGCCTATCAATTCGATTTCGGGCCAACTATGTGTTTCTTGAGGCAGTGGATAGGTGGATGGAAACATCTTTAGGTTTTCACGGACGAAAAATGATGCTTTGTTTTCGTTGTCTAAAATTGGGGAAGTAGGGGAAATGGGGGAAGTCGGGGAAGTCGGGGAAATCGGGGAAATGGGGGAAGCAGGGGAAGTAGGGGAAATCGGGGATAGATATTTGGGGCCGCAGTCCCAATAAAAATCGGCGATTCCCTGTTTTTGAAGCGTTTTCATCAGTTCTTTTTCAGCGGTTGAGAGCGCATTCAGTCCGACAAAGATAATTTTCTCGCATATTTCCCCATTCGTAATTCGTGAT
>Ga0082212_10003200_pt1 | contig 23350 bp, 16 predicted proteins | sample TergutNt197P3_FD_71548 | JGI IMG/M metagenome (GOLD analysis project Ga0082212, IMG submission 71548) | Neocapritermes taracua P3 segment gut microbial communities from Petit-Saut dam, French Guiana - Nt197 P3 | ecosystem: Host-associated > Arthropoda: Insects > Digestive system > Gut ... | reverse complement strand
AAAACATACGGTAATTTCCCCGTTTATGTTTGTCAAGACGTTTGCTGAATCCCAGATAACCGCATACTATAACAAGCAAAAGCCCGTAGCCCGCGTCGCTGAACATCATTCCGAAAAACAGATAATAGAAAAACGCGACTATCGGGTTCGGGTCAATATCGGCGGGCGACGGCATACTGTACGCTTCGGTGATACCCTCGACAGGCGAGAAAACAATATTGTTTTTGAACATGACCGGAACGTCTTCTTCCGGTCCGGGTTCTGTCAGTTCGACATACGCGCAATATTTGCTTTCGAGAGTTTCTCTTATATTTTCGCCGTATTTTTCCGGTATATATCCCTCAAGCATAAAAGCGTGCTCAGTCATGCCGATTTTAGCCAATGTCTGATATTTGTCTTTTCTGAGGCTTAATCTGTCATAGAAAAGCTCAATATCGCGTCTTGATTTATTAAGTTCTTTTATTTCAGAAATATAATCCTGTATTTCTTTTTCGAGCGCAGATTTTTCTTCTTCCAGAAGTTCTGTTTTTCTTGCGGGGGTGTGATGCGAAATATTATAAACGGCGTCCGTGAAATTTATTTTATGCAGGAACGCGTTTATTTGCTGTTCGTGGGTTTTCAAAAAAGCGAACCATATATATGTGTACTGTTTCGACGCGTTCAAAATCTCAAAATGAACCGGATAATCAGGATACAGTTCATGATTTTCCAGTTCTTTCCGCAACTGTTCTGAATTCCATGTTCCGTTAAGCGTGCCGATTTTAATAAAAGTATGCGAAGTTTCATGAGTATTTATCGGAATATCAAGACTGAGATAAGGCTCAAGCGCGGCTTGTTTTATATTAATCTGACGGATATTTTCGTTATGTTCGCGTATCTTTTCGGATAAATTTACAATACGGTAAACAGAACGCAGGGTATCGTCGTTACCCGGAGCCGCCGCGTAATTCTCGCGTACTGGAACAACGCGCCGCCCTGAAAAAAAGCCTGATTTTTCAGGAGCGTAACTGTCCAGTATTGCCAGAGAAGATTCTGCGGACTGCATATATTTATCAAACATTTCAATGCTTTTCGCGGTTTCTTTAAAATATACTTCGTCTGTTTCAGATGTTTCGGGTTTGCAGACTTCGACTGTTTCTTTTTGGTGAAGTTCTTCAAGAATCGCTTTTCTGTCCGGGTGAAGCCCGGCGACAAAAATTCTGCTCATTTTCAGTTTTGCCAGTTAATCCGCCCCCTTTCATCTATATTATCAAACAATTCAAGCAGTTTATGCCTGTTTTATTATAATTTCAATAACCGCGTCAACCGCTTTCGACTTTTGAGCCGAAAGTTTATTCTTTAATTCGGCGCACAGTTTTTCAGTTTCGTCCGAAAATTCATCAGCGGCTGTTTTTGAATCATTTTCCGTTTGGATTTTTTTATCCAGAGCCTGCTTTTTGCATGTTTCGGAAAATCTCAAAAAAGAATCTTCCGCCGATTTTTCCGCGGATTTTATAATTTGCATAGCCTCGTCGTTGGCGGTTTTTATTAGTTCGTGCGCCTGTAATTCAGCTTCTTTGATTTGTGTAAACGCTTTTTCTGCCATAAGTATTTTTCCCTTTATATTAAATCTATGCTAAAAAAACAAAAATCAAATTTATTATAACACAATCTGGCAAAATAGTCAAGGGGTCGAGTTAAATTTTTAGTGTTTTTTTACAAAAAATATAATTATATTACTATGTTGAATTTTAGGTTGTTGTATGATATAATTATTAAAAATAAATGAAAATCTAACTGTTATTTTTTTTGTCTATGTAATCGAGAAAGAATAAAATCGCCAAATGCCCGATAATACGGGGATTGTCAAAATAATATAAAACTTTTGATACGATTATGATACTGGAAACCTAAAAAGCTACTAAACTGATAAATTTTCTGTAAGTTTATCAAGTTCGGTAGCTTTTTTTGTTTTTATTATTCATGTTTAATTCATATTATTTTAATTATTTTTACGCCACTTCTTAATTATTTTATTCCCATCGGCAGTCTGTGGCCAATTCAATTTCCACTCTTGATACTCCTCTTTCGTGATAGTACCCTCAGCTAATTCCTGTTTGCGGATAAGCCATTCGCTCATAAAATCGTTGAGCACTTTTGAATCGAAACTAATGCCAATTCGTTGATTTTCAGTTTCATTAAGCGTGATTTTGTAATGTTCGTCAAGTTCAAACAGCGTGTACATTATATCTTCGGCGGCATACAAAGTCGGCTCGTATAATGAACGATAATTAACGTCCAACACTTTTGCGATTTTTGTGAGCATATCTTCTTTTGGCGTTCTCGTTCCCGATTCGTACTGCGCGATTCGCACATCTGCGCTATTTTCATCGAACCCGACCGCAAGACCTAATTCTCTCTGCGTTATACCACGCATATTTCTGACACGTTTGATTCTATCCCCTATTGCCATATATATGTAAATCCCCTTTCGATAATAAAGCATATTTGTTTAATATAACTATAATATACCCTAAAAATGAACAAATCTTGTACAAATCAGAGAATTTAACAAAAAAGTTTAATTTATATATCAAAATCGCTTGACATAAACAAAAATGTATAGTATGATATAAATATGCTATACAAAATAGTTTAGTAAAAGGAAATATCTAAAACAAAAATAAGGAGTGAATTAATGAGCAAAAATTTATTTATCAGAGTTGACGATATGGTCAGCGAATTGCAAATCTCTAAACCTTACGCATACAAGTTAATGCGTGAAATGAACGAAGAATTGAGGAAAAAAGGCTTCATAACAATATCAGGACGCGTAAGCAGGCAATTCTTCGAGGAAAAATTCTATGGAATAAAGCGGGAGGAGGCATAAAATGGCGGCATATAAAGACAAATCGCAAAACACATGGTACACATCGTTTTATTACGAAAATTGGAAAGGTGAGCGAAAACGAAAATTAAAGCGCGGTTTCGCCACAAAAAAGGAAGCGTTGGAATGGGAACGTGAATTTCAACAACAAATATCTGCCGATTTAGACATGACATTCGAGAACTTCGTGAAAATTTATGAGAAAGACAGGAGAAGTCGTTTAAAAGATTATACTTGGCAGGGCAGGCAATACGTTATCGAAAATAAATTGTTGCCCGCGTTCGGTAAAAAGAAAATGAACGAGATTCGCCCCGCAGATGTGATTCAATGGCAAAATGACTTGATTAACAAAAAATATTCTCCGACTTACTTGAAAAATATGCACACCTTGCTCAGTACAATTTTTAATCACGCTGTGAAATTTTACGAGTTAAAATCAAATCCGGCAAAAAAAGCGGGGAGTATAGGAAAAACCAAAAGCGGTGAGATGTCATTTTGGACTAAAGAAGAATATCTTAAATTTGCCGATTCTATGAGAGCAAATCCGGTATCATATCATGCTTTTGAAATATTATACTGGTGCGGTTTGAGAATCAGCGAATTATTGGCTCTGACTCCGGCGGACTTCGATTTTATAAAAAGCACGGTCACGATTAATAAATCATATCAGCGTATGAAACGAAAAGATGTGATAACATCGCCGAAAACTGAAAAAAGCAACAGAACTATTGTGATGCCGGACTTTTTGAATCAGGAAATTCAAGACTATATAAAAACCATCTACGGTATAAACCCGACAGACCGAATTTTTCAAACCCCGAAAGAATTTCTTCATAAAGAAATGACCAGAGGTGCGAAAGAGCAGGGAATACAGCGTATTCGTATTCATGACTTACGACATTCTCACGTATCGCTTTTAATTGAAATGGGGTTTTCAGCTCTGGCAATCGCTGACAGGCTCGGTCATGAGAGCACAGACGTCACATATCGGTACGCGCACTTGTTTCCGTCAAAACAGACGGAAATAGCCGATAAATTGAACTCTGAGAGGGGTGATGCTACACTTTTACAAAAATAAGTAAAGAAAACCCCAAATAATAAAAAGGAGTTAAATTTATGAGCTTACAAAATCAAATGCTCGTTTCTGTTCCAGCAGAAGCGAGCAAAGCAAAAAGGACTTTTCAAGGCAGTCAAATAAAAAACCGTAATAATATTGTACCAAAAACACAGCAAAATTCAAGTATAAATTGTAAATTTTACGAGACTGATATTTTCAGCCAAGTAAAAAATATGCTTGATATAATTGATGTTTTGGAATATTACGGCACTTCGGTAAACAGTAAAAGTTTCGCTTCCTGTCCGTTTCATCAGGAAAAAACGCCATCGTTTAAAGTTTATAACGATAGTTTCTACTGTTTCGGGTGTGGTGAAAGCGGAACTGTTATAGATTTCGTGATGAGATATTTCAAACTGACCAATATCGAAGCTGTGAAAAAGTTAAACGAAGATTTTAGATTGACCCTTCAAATCGGAGGAACGATGGGGGTGGCAATACGCCATTCCCTTTACGAAAACAAAAGACTTATCGAAAATTTCAAAGCGTGGGAAAAGCGGGCATTTATCACGGTTTCAAACTATTTTAGGGCATTACGGTTCTGGGGTGAGCAGATATTTGTAAATCACAGCGAATACTTTGAACAGTATTTACTCGATGTAGAAAATATAGCGTTTGTTGAATATATGCTTGACATGATGATAAAAAATACGCATAACTTTCCGGCGCAAGTTGAGTTTTACAGGACTTTCGGGAAGGCGGTGGCTGACATTGAGCGAAAAATTAACTCTTGATGAAAAAGTTTCCCTTTTGAAATCTGTTGATTTTACGACGGATATATTTGACGAATTGCAAAATAATTCTGATGTTTGGGAAATGCCTATCCCGTTTAAAATCGTGGATTTGCCGCCATTTCCAGTAAATACTCTACCATTTGTTGTAGAGGAATATGTTAGAGCCGTCGCTGAGACAACGCAGACCTCGCCGGATATGGCGGCGGTCGCTTCTCTCGCAATACTTGCTCTCTGTCTGCAAGGTAAATTCAAGATTGAGGGTAAAAAAGACTGGCAGGAGCCATTGAACCTCTATACTTTAATCATCGCCCCGCCTGCCGAACGGAAAAGCGCGGTCATGATGTTGATGAGCGAACCTGTGAAACTTTTTGAGAATGCCGAAAATGAGAAGCTGGCACCGAATATCGAGCGGAATAAAATGGAGAAGGCGATTTTGCAGAACCGCAAAAAAATCATGGAAAGCAAATATTCCAAAAGCAATCATTTCGATAATTCCGAACTTCAGAATTTAGCCGAAGAACTCAGCGAATTTAAAGAAATCAAACCCTGCCGGTTATTTTGTGATGATATTACGCCGGAAAAGTTGTCGGGGATATTATCAGACAACAACGGCAAAACCGCGATTTTATCTTCGGAAGGCGGCATATTTGATGTACTGGCAGGAAGATACTCTCCGGGCAATATTAATATAGATGTGTTCTTGAAATCACATTCCGGCGACAGTATTCGGGTTGATCGTCAGGGGCGGCAAAACGAATATATAAAAAATCCCGCAATGACAACTCTGATATTTGCACAGCCGAGCGTGATGACGAGTCTGATGGCGAATACAACATTTCATGGTCGCGGACTGTGTGCGAGGTTTTTGTATTCGATACCGACGTCAACGGTGGGGAATCGTAAATTCGAGAGCAAGCCGATTGCGGAAGTCACGGCGGAAAATTACTATAATCTCATCAAGATACTGTTGAATTATCAAGCCAACGAACCGAAAATTATAACTTTAAGTGATAAAACCTACGCAGTCTTAAAAGAGTTTGCAGAAAAAATCGAGCCAATGTTAATAGATGAATTAGCCGATATTGTTGACTTTGCGGGTAAATTCGTCGGAAGCGTTTTGAGGATCGCTGGGCTGTTGTATATCGCGGAACGACTGCCGTTTACTGCAGACGAATTAATTTTAGACGAATGTTTCATGCGGAGCGCAATCACAATCGGCGAGTATTTTCTTGAACACGCAAAAGCGGCATATCAGCTTATGGGAGCCGACGAAAACATGAAAAACGCGGAATATATTTTACAGAAGATTATCAAAAATCATATTTCGCAAGCAACAAAAACCGAATTGGTAAGGATTTGCAGAAAATTCAAATCTACGGAACAAATGACGGAATCGTTAAAAATTCTGGTTGACTACAATTATTTGAGAGAAGTCGAACAGGAATATAACGGCGCAGGTCGCAGACCGGAAAATATTTATATAACAAATCCACAAATTTTTTAAGTTCAAATCAACGTGATTAATGTGATTCAAGTGATTAAACTCCGGCACTGGTACATTGAATCACATAAATCACATAAATCACGTTACATGGAGGATAAATTTTTAATGTCAAAAGAAAAAAGTACAGGCATATATTTTAAGCTCTCGCCGAAAGAGCGTGAGTTGATTGAAGACCGTATGAAAATATGCAAAATCAATAATATGAGCGCGTATATTCGTAAGATGAGCATAAACGGCTATATCATAAATCTCGACCTTTCGTGCCTTAACGAAATCGGCAAGCTGTTGAGAATCTCGTCAAATAATATAAATCAGCTTGCGAAACAAGCAAATATTAACGGCGAAATCGTACACAAAGATATTATCATAGTCAAAGACCAGCTTCACAAAATCCGTTTGGACTTCGGTTCGGCGTTAGAAAAATTATCGAAGATATGAGGGGGAATGCTTATCGCAACGACGACTTTAATACCGTTACATGCGAACACGCAAAGTATTGCGACGGTTCTCGGCAGGACAACGGACTACGTGACAAATCCTGAAAAAACAAACGGCGGAGAATTTATTTCATCGTATGAATGTGACCCGCTGATTGCCGATGCGGAGTTTCAGTTTGCTCAAAGCCAGTATGAAAATATAACTGGGCGAAACCAAAACAAAAACAACGTTATCGCTTATCATCTCAGACAATCATTCAAGCCGGGCGAAATTGAACCAGAAACAGCAAACAAAATCGGTTATGAATTAGCCATGAGGCTCACGAAAGGCAAGAACGCTTTTCTCGTTTGTACCCATGTTGATAAAGCTCACGTCCATTCGCATATAATCATAAATTCGGTAAATCTTGACCATGACCGGAAGTTCAGAAACTTTAAAAATTCCAGCTTCGCAATCCGTAAAATCTCCGACCAAATCTGCCTTGAACACGGTCTTTCCGTAATCGAAAATCCGAAACCAAGCAGAGGGCACTACGGTAAATGGCAACAATCACAAATAGAACTAAAATCGTCCGAAAAATTTAATCTGCTGATGGACATTCAAGCGAAAATACAACAGGGTTATAACGAGAATTGGTCGAAGGTTCAAAATCTAAAAGACGCTGCCCAAACTTTGATATTTTTACAGGAAAATAATCTGACGGACTATGATAAATTAACAGATGTAACAAACGAATCTACAAAGATTTTCAATGGCATATCAACCACAGTCAAAGAAAAAGATTCGCGGCTGACAGAGATTTCAGAATTACAAAAACAGATTTCAAATTACAGTCGGACGAAAGAAATTTACGCTCAATATAAAAAATCCGGGTGGAATAAAAAGTTTTACGCCGAACACAAAAGCGAGATTATTTTACACAAAGCGGCGAAGAAATATTTTGACGAATCGGGTTATGGAAAAAATAAAAAATTACCGACGATAAATATGTTGCGACAGGAATATGCAACGATACTTTCGGAGAAGAAAAAGTTATATTCTGAGTACAAAACGGCAAGGGAAACGATGATAAAATTAAAGACGGCGAAACAAAATGTCGATATGTTTTTGAATATAAAACCGTCAGTCGAACGGCAACGAAAATCTTTTGAAATATCAATTTAAACGTAGGAAAAAATAGCAAGCCGCAGGCGGGCGCAGCAGACGAAAAATTTATTTTTTCGTCTTCACAAACGCTCGCTTCGCGGCGGTTTTGGCACATGGTATATACCTGTGCATTGCTTGCCCCCTCTACTTTCCGCGTGATTCCTGATGGGTTGGCATTTCTAATTTTTATTAATTTTATCTGACAAAATAAAAAGATTTCTGTAAAATTAAATCAAAAAAAGATTTAATCACAGGAGGATTTTTTCATGCAAACATACGGTTACATACGAGTTTCAACAAAAGACCAGCATAGCGACAGGCAATTTTTCGCGCTGACAGAAACGGGCATCGCCACGAAAAATATTTATACAGATAAAATATCCGGTAAAGATTTTGAGCGTCCGCATTATAAAAAACTTTTGAGAAAATTGAAGTCCGGTGACAGATTAATTATAAAATCTATCGACAGGCTCGGACGCAACTATAAAGAAATTATGGAGCAGTGGCAAATAATTACGAAAACTATACAAGCTGATATTATCGTTCTTGATATGCCGTTGCTCGATACAACAATCAATCGTGATTTACTCGGCACATTTATCAGCGATGTTGTTTTGCAAATTTTATCATTTGTCGCGCAAAACGAACGCGAGATTATGCTGTTGCGGCAGGCAGAGGGAATCGCCGAAGCGAAAAAGCGCGGCGTAAAATTCGGCAGACCGAAAATAAAACCGCCGCCCGGATTTGCGGACATAAAAAAAGATTATAAAGCGAAAAAATTTTCATCACGAAAAGCCGCCGAATTTTTGAATGTTTCGCAATTTACTTTTCTTAAATGGATACATGAATAAACCTGCGTGGAAACCCAAGACTTTTAATTCGAGAAAAATTTACACTTTTTATTGAAAATTTATTGACAAAACTAAAAAATCAGAGTAAAATATACATATTAAATAAAAAAATAACCTGCGTGAAAAGTCTTGCTTTTTCTCGCAAAATTTAAAGAGGAAATAAAAATGGTTGAACCAAAAACAATAAATAATATTGGCGAATTAATAGACATCGTTTTTAATGAAAAAGATAAAAATGGCAGGATGAGCCGTTCCCAAGAGCAAAACAATTTTATTTTTAGAGGACTTCCAAACGCGAATTATCCACTTTCAACTATACTAAAAAGAACAAATACTGAATATTATATTTATTCATATATAGAAGCAATAAATGATTTTCAACTATACGGACAAATGTTTTATTCCAAAATGAAAGAGTATAATTTTTGGGAAGTCATGGTTTTATCGCAACATTACGGTATTCCAACTCGCCTTTTGGATTGGACTTATTCGCCTTTGGTTGCTCTCCACTTTGCTACTATTGAAACAGAATTTGGTAAAGATGTAAAAAATGACGTTGCCGTATGGATAATTAATGTTAACGAAATAAACTCGCTGTTGCCTATTAAATATAAAGAAATGCTTGATAAAAATAAATGGTATATTTTCACAAGCGATAATTTCATTGAATTGGGAATAGACACAATAGATAAATATGAAGAAGATATGAAATCAAATAGTTTTTTGATTTTTGAACCGCCGTCTCTTGATTCGAGAATATTTAATCAAGATTCGGTGTTCTCAATTTTACCTAAAGGACTTGACCCGCTTGATAAATTTCTATGTGAACATTCAAAAATCAACGCAATTAAGGCAATCATTCCAAAAGATAAAGTAGCTTTCATCAGGGATCAGCTTGATTTAATGCTTTTCAATGAACGGACTTTATTTCAAGGATTGGACGGTTTAGCCAGCTGGATAAAAAGGAGATATTTTTACGCTAAGAATAATGATTAAAATTAAAATATAACAATAAAATATAAAAGATTTTGGAGGTTTACATAACTATGAAAAACAAATTTAAAAAATTCGTGTCGGTATTATTAGTTTCGATAATGCTGATAAGTTTAATTCCGGTGTTACCGACGCAAGTTTCGGCGGAGAGTGACGTGATAGTTGGCGCAGACTTCACGGGGATAACCATGCCGCTTGCTAATCCGGAGTACAACGGGTTTATCTCGCCGATTGACCCGATACCAAACGATATATTGCCGGGAGATATCGTACATATCAACAACGCAAATATATTAACCATAAACTGGACGCAGACTGGAAAATACTATGTACTTGACGAAGATATACATTTAAAAAATGAATGGACACCGATTAATAATTTTGCAGATAATGTTTTTGACGGGCAGGGACATAGTATTAATAATTTGTATATATTGGAAGAAAGTAGAGTAGGATATGCGGGGTTATTTGGACAAATAACGAATAAGGCAACAATAAAAAATGTTGCTGTAAATATAGGGGAATATGGTATTACTACTTCTACTAATTATTATGTTTATGCTTATGCAGGAGGCTTAGTTGGTGATGTTGGTGGTGATATAACAATAAAAAATTGTTACGCAACAGGCAATGTTTCTTCTACGGGTGATGGTCGTGGTTATATGTTATGTGCGGGAGGTTTAATTGGTGCTGTTAGTGGTAAGACTGATAATGGATTGCTTACAATAGTGGATTGTTACGGAACAAGCGATGTTTCTGTTTCTCATTCTGGGGGGGGGAACATAGCCGGTGGATGCGCGGGAGGTTTAATTGGTTTTGTTGGTCGTAATCAAAATAATGGCACGCACACAATAGAAAACTGCTACGCAACAGGTGATGTTTTTGCTTCTTCTTCACATGCGGGGGGGCTAATCGGTTATTCTGGTAGTGCTATGTATAGTGACACGCACACAATAAAAAATTGTTACGCAACGGGCGATGTTTTTTATTTTTCTACTTTTACTATTTCTAATGCATCTGTGGGAGGTTTAATTGGTATTGTTAGTAGTCATAATGGCACGCAAACAATAGAAAACTGCTACGCAACAGGTGATGTTTTTGCTTCTTCTTCATGGGGGATATTGGCGGGGGGCTTAGTCGGGCATTTCGGGCATTCGTATTCAAGTGGCAGTGCTACGAACACAATAAAAAATTGTTACGCAACAGGTGATGTTTCTGCTTCTAATTCACGGATAGGAGGCTTAGTTGGTGATACTAATAGCTATTATGACGGTATAACGATCACAATAAATAATTGTTATCGCTTATCCACACAAACAATCACAGGAGGCACAATAAATTCAAATGGTACACCGCTTACTCTCAAACAAATGCGCACGCAATCGTCGTTCGAAGAATGGGATTTTGATGAAGTTTGGGCGATTAATCCTAATATAAATAATGGTTTCCCATATTTAAGTAGTCTCGGCGCCGAAATTACAGAACCGCTAATCGGCATAGATATAACAGATTCATTTACCGACGCAAATTTTTTAGCGGTAGTTCGGGAAATCGTTGGCAAGCCTACCGGACCTATTTATGATACTGACGTTGCAGAGATTGAAATATTAAATATTGGTTTTATGGAAATAGAAAGTCTTTCGGGAATCGAATATTTTACATCATTAACTGCGCTTAATTGTTACGGTAATCAACTGACCGATATAAACCTATCGAACAATACTACTTTAACACGGCTTGATTGCCATAACAACAAATTGAGTGAATTAAATGTTTCAAACAATGCTGCTTTAACATATCTTTCTTGTAGTTATAATAAATTGAATGAATTAAATATATCGAACAATATTAATTTGGAAATTTTTGATTGCGGAAACAATCAATTAACATCGTTAAATTTGTCAAATAATGCTGTTCTGACATCACTTTATTGTTGTTATAATAACATGGCATCTCCAAATGATGTTATAGGTTGGCAGGAAATAGGTTTGATTTTAAATTTTAATTTCTGGTTTTATCCACAGAATACGGACGTAAATGATTCACTCACATTCACAGTGGAAAAAATAACGGCGCGAGCGGGAGAAATCGTAGAAGTGCCGATTATGATTTCTAACAATGGTATTGATGGCAGAGGAATCGCCGCTATTAACGATTTGAGGATTCAATTTGAAGATACCTATATTGAATGGGCAGGAACCGCAACGCAATCAATTATAAATGGCGGTATGCTTGATTATACAACGCCGCAAGGGTCAAATTTTTCAAACACACACGCAACTATTGGTTTTGATTCCGAATTTGGCACAAAAGCCGATGGCACATTGATTACTTTTAAATTTAAAGTCAAAGAAGATGCGCCTAATGACATTATACCTTTAACGCTGACCGTGAGCAATATAGGCGACGATAGTTTGATGGTGGTCACAATCCCTGCCACAGAATATAATATTGTCAGCGGTAGCATTACAGTAATTGATGTGGTTTATGGCGATATAAATAACGATACTTTTATAAACAGTACTGATGTCACTTTGCTGAGACGATACATCGCTGGTTGGGGTGTTGAAATAAATACGCGCAATGCTGATGTAAATAACGATACTTTTGTAAACAGTACTGATGTCACTTTATTAAGAAGATTCATAGCCGGTTGGCCTGTAACGCTTGGTCCTACAATTCAACCGGTTCAACAAATTATGCCAATTTTGGGACTTATATCTGCCATGTCCGAAGACTTGGATAAACTAACAATTACTGTTGAAAGTGCTACGGTTAATGCAGGAGATACCGTAGATATACCAATTACGATTACAAATAACGGAATAGGCGACAGAGGGATAGGAGCGATTAATAATCTAAAAATAGAGTTTGATGATACCTACCTCGAATGGATAGGAACTGCATCTCAATCTATCATTACTGGAGGTATGCTCGAATATACCACCCCTCAAGGAGCAAATTTTTCAAGTACACACGCAATCATTGGTTTTGATTCCGAAGATGGTACAAAATCAAACGGCACATTAGTCACGCTTAAATTTAAGGTTAAAGATGGAGCTCCTGCCGACGATATTGTTTTAACATTGATAGTTGATAGTATAGGAGACGACAGCTTGATGGTCGTCACAATCCCTACGACAGAATATGATATTATTAATGGCATAATCACAGTCGTTACACCTCCAACCGCTCCATCAATCACTACAACCTCATTATCTGACGGAACGATTGGCACATCATATTCCAAAACTCTCGAAGCTACAGGCGATACACCAATAACATGGAGTATTTCGAGCGGCTCTTTACCGGACGGTTTAAATTTAATTTCTTCGACAGGTGAGATTTCGGGAACACCGACTACCGTTGGCACATTCAATTTTACCGTCAAAGCGAATAACGGCGTTTCTCCCGACGATACGAAAGAATTATCAATAAAAATAAACGCTGTTCCAGTTCCTCCGACAATTACAACGACTACTTTACCAGATGGCATATACGGAACAGCATACAGCCAAACCCTTACCGCAACAGGCGATGCGCCGATTGCGTGGAGTATTGCTGACGGTGATTTACCCGCTGGACTTACTCTTTCCGAAACCGGAGTAATATCGGGAACGCCAACCGCCGCTGGTACATTCACTTTTACCGTCAAGGCAAATAACGGAGTTTCTCCTGACGCTACCAAAGAACTTTCGATTAAAATAGACAAGGTAACGCTTACACCGTCGATAAACTTCGTTGGCACAACCAATAAAACCTATGACGGAAATACGACTATCAACGGTACATCACCTACTATTGCTCTTGCAGGAGCGGTGAGCGGCGATTCGCCTGCGGCGACAGCCTCGATTGCTTTTGCCGATGCTAATGTGGGTAATAACAAAAACGTCAACGCGACAAGTATTGTATTGACAGGTACATGGGGTAATAATTATTTATTATCTGCCACGGAATTGAATAATGTAGCGAGCGGCTTAAACATCACTAAAAAAGATATAAGCATAAATACTGTCGCCACTCTTTCTAAAACCTATGACGGAACCATGACGGCAACAGCGGGAGCGGTCACGTTCACGGGCGAAGTAACAGGCCAAGAATTAATATTAAACACAGACTATACCGTAACGGCTGAATTTACAGGCAACGCCAGCGCCGCCGCAGGAACAAAAAATTATACTTATACTGTTACCATGCTGACTACGGCAAAAGCAAATAATTACAATTTAGGAACCGTCACAAAAACAGGTACGGACGGTACGATTACAAAAGCGTCATATTTCGGCAGTACCCCTACGACCAACAAAACATTCCGTATTAGCGCGGCAGGCAGTATGAACGTGGATTTGTCGGAGATTTTGCCGACATTGACAAGCCCGATGATTTTCGGCAACGTAACATACGCCATAAACGGAGCGGCAACTGACGCTAACAGTCTAATAAATGGAACACCCTCTATCAGCGGAAATATACTTACGATAAACTATAATAACGTCGGTACAGCCGGCTGGACGGCAACTATATCCATAAAAATAAACTCGGACAATTACAATGATATTGAAGTTACTGTTACGATAACAACTATTGACAAAGAAGATGTGAGCGGGAGCATAACTTTCAATCCGGGCAGTGCCACATATAACGGTAGCGAACTTAATTGTACTGCCGCGACTATCAGCGGATACAGCGGCGGCGCATGGACATATACATATTCGGCAAATGGCGGCAATGCCGTTCTCGGAACGAACAACAAACCTCTGAACGCGGGAACATATACTGTCACGGCTAAATATGAGGATGAAAATAATATCGGTACTGCAATCGAAACCTTCACGGTGAACCCAAAAACCCTCACTGCGGCTATGCTGTCTATCCCCGCCGCTACATATAATGGCTCGCCGCAAACTCCTGTTCTAACCGTAACTGACCCTGATTTAGGCATATTGACAAGCGGCTCGGATTACACAGCTACTCTCACAGCTCGAACCGATGCCGGAACATATTCTGTCACGGTAACAGGAGCAGGTAACTACACGGGAACTCCGTCCGTCAATTTCGTAATCAACAAAAAATCACTAACCGGCGCGACAATTACGCTTGCCGCTGGACCATATACTTATACGGGCGACGGTATTGAACCAAACGTGACATCGGTTGTTGTTGACGGCGTTACCGCTGGTATAGCAGATTATACCGTGGGTTATTCAAATAACACAGGTGTGGGAACGACCGCAACCGTTACCGTCACGGCAACACCAGACGGCAACTTCTCCGGCAACGCGAGTACGATGTTCACAATCGACAAAGCCGACCAAGCCACGCTAACGGTCACAGACCCCGGCTCAAAAGCGTATGGCGACGTACCGTTCCAACTCTTGACAACAGGCGGAAGCGGTGACGGCGCAGTCACATATACGCGGATTTCAGGGACAGCGGCAACGGTGACAAGCGACGGCTTAGTTACTATCACCGGAGTGGGAGATATTGTTGTTACCGCGACTAAGGCGGCAGATACAAACTATAACGAAATAACATCGGCAACGCTGACAATCTCGATAGGGAAAACTCATCAAGCCGCTTTGACAATCAATACAGTTGCGCCCCAGACATACGCAGAGCCCAATCCGACGGTCACATTATCAACATCAGGCGGCAGCGGCGATGGCGCAGTCACATATACAGTAGAATCCGGTCCGGGTTCAGTTACAGGCAATACGCTCACAATCACAGGTGCGGGAATTATTGTTATTACCGCAACAAAAGCCGGGGACGATAATTACGGCAGCGCAACTTCGGCTGAACTCTCTATCACGGTCAATAAAGCAAATCAAGCCGCTTTAACGATAACAGGACTTTCCGGACCTTATGTTTACGGAGATGCAATCACGCTCGGCACGACCGGCGGTTCGACAAACGGAACAGTAACATATACATCAAATAATACAAGTGTTGCGACTGTCAGCGGTAATACTGTGAACATCGTTGGCGTGGGTAGTTTCGCAATCACAGCAACAATGTCGGGCAATACAAACTATAATGATGTATCAGTTACAAGTGATTCTATTACGGTGAATAAAGCAAATCAAACTACTATAACAATAACGCCGCCCGCTGCAAAAACATATGGGGACGCTCCGTTCACACTCTCAACCACGGGTGGCAGCGGTACCGGCGCCGTTACATATACAATAACAAGTGGATCTGATGTTATCAGTATTTCGGGCAATGCAGTCACAATAATTAAAACGGGAACGGCAACCGTTACCGTCGATAAAGCGGGAGATAATAACTATAACGCCGCGACGACTTCCGCTCCGGTGACAATCACGGTGAACAAAGCCACTACTGTTGGGGTAAATCAGACTTATGAAGTTATGATAGAAAACCCGAAAAATTACAGTTTTGATTTAACATCGTTGTTACCTCACGTAAACCCGCTGACGTTGGGAACTGTGACATACAGCCCTGTGATTATGTCAAACACAGACGGCATTTTGGGTACTTTATCTTATACATCGGGCAATATACTGACGATTCCCGTATTGGACGTAACGGATATAAATAAAACCGCTACGATAACGGTCACAATAACAAGCGATAACTATATTGCTTTCAACGCAGTCATAACAGTAAAGACCATTGATAAAATCCCCGTAACAATAACAGCTACAATGAACGGCGGCGAATATAACGGAACCGCTTATGCTTACAGCGATATGGAAATAACAGAGAATGTTTCCGGTGAATCATTAACTGGCATAACACCCGACGTTCTGTATGAATCCACGGATAGCGGCGTATACAACAGTTCAACCGCTCCGACAAACGCCGGCGCTTATAAATTAACGCTTTCCGTTCCGGCTTCTGACCCGGTTTATTCTGGTAGCGAGGTGTTTACTTTCACGATTTCACAAAAAGCGGTCACAATCACAGCCAACGATAAAACCATAAAAGTAGGCGACCCGGAACCGGATTATACTTATACGGTGACAGGGCTTGTGACTGGCGAAAACCTTATTACAGAACCGATAGTCTCCTGTCCGGCATATATAGATGCAGCAGACGAATATGATATAATCGTTTCCGGTGCAGACGCGGGCGCGAATTACACGATTACTTATGCGAACGGTACTTTGACCGTCAACGATTTGAGCGACGCCTGCGACGTTATTGCGGTCACAACGCCGTCAAACGCAACTGTTTCAGGATTGAACATCACGGCGAGAACTTCGGGTTCAAATCTGACCGTGAATATTTCGGCAAGTCCGTACGCGACATGGAAATTGTACAGCGATCCGGATTGTTTGAATGAAATAACAAACAAGAGCATGAGTTTGTCTGTTGGCGCAAATACGGCATATATCGAAGTAACTGCCGAAAACGGGGTGACGACAAAAGTATATACACTTACGATAACAAGAGCTTCTGGCGGCGGTGGAACTGTAATTCCTCCGAGCGGCGGCGACACAACGCCTACAAACCCAACAACGACACCTGAACCCACAATAACACCGCCGACAACAACCGCTCCTGAAACTACAACTACGATGGCAACCGGCGATGACAATGATAAAGATAAAATAACTGAATTAAAAGACGGTTCTACCGTCGATACGCCCGACGGGCAAGACCCCGTTGAAAATGACGACGGTTCTGTTACGTTACCGGGTGGCGGCATAGTCACTACGCCCAAGGGTTCTGATATTAATGTACCTGCTGGGGCTGTAATATCTTCGGACGGTAAAATCAGTTTCCCAGAAGGAAGCGGCGGAGCAACAATCACTCATGAAAACGGTTATACTTTCGATATTGATGAAGACGCGATTATTATTCTTGACGAAAATGTCCCTCTCGGTTACTCTATTTTAATTGACAATCCATTTGAGGATGTACATGAAAACGACTGGTATTTCGATAATGTAATGTTCGCATATAACCACGGATTGATGATTGGCACAAGCACAGAACCCATGTTGTTCAGCCCGAACGCGAGTGTGACGCGCGGAATGGTTGTCACGGTATTATATAGACTGTCAGGCAGTCTGGACGTAGCGGGATTGGATAATCCGTTTGACGATGTTACTGAAAGCAGTTGGTATGCAGACGCAGTAATATGGGCGGCGAATAACGGAATCATAAACGGTTACGGCAACGGCAATTTCGGACCGGAGGACAGCATTATACGGCAGGATTTAGCGGTTATATTATACAATTACGAAAAATACAGCGGAAACATTCCGTTTGATATTTTAATGGACAAAGAATTTGCCGATTGGAATAATATCAGCGACTACGCGAAAAATGCTGTGAATGTGCTTACAATGCAGGGTATTATAAATGGAAGACCAGGCGGTATATTCGACCCGAAAGGCCAAGCGACGAGAGCGGAATTTGCTGCTATGCTGCAAAGATTCTTAGAAGCAAATGGAGAAGGACAGCTTTCGGCAATGGCTTACAGCAATTCCGTGATAGATTTGTATATTGATAAATCTGCATTAGAGGCGATCGAAAAATCCCTGATGGCAGCGAATGACGACGATGATATTATTTAACAATCAAAATAAAAATGGAATCAATAGCATGAAATAAATCGTATAAGCGACTTGGCAAAAACACAATGTCAAGTCGCTTATTAATTCCTGTGATATTTTACATTTCAGCCAATTAAAATAATTGTTTTTAATTATTCCTCTAATGTATCTGCGCATAAATCATTAATTTGCTTTACAAAATCCGTGAATTTTTCGGGATTATCTATATAAACATCGCTATAATAAACAGGCTTTCCGAAAAGAATTTTAAATGCGCTTTTTATCCTTCCCCAAACCATTGTATAATTATGGTCATAACGGGAATCCTGCACTAAAATGTTATAGCTTATATCGCCGTCAGACCATATTGTTTTATCAATAACGAACATCGAACAATTACAGTCGCATTTTAAATATATGCTTTTTTCACGCTTTGTCTGAATTTTATTACCCATAATTTCCCTCCCGAATTTATATACATAATTTCGGCAACCTCAACAAAATCAAGATTGCCTCAATCAATTTTATTTTCTTTTATACATTTTATACCATTCCCAATAAGTCATATCAATACTTAGGTCATATTTCGTCACGCCGTTTATGTAGTCGTATTTGTGTCGTCTTGCTCTTGCTTCGTATTCTTTATAAGTTTCCCTGAACCACCAATCGCAAATATCCCATGAACAGCACAACTTTCTGTATGCGTTCCCGTTAGGATAGTCACAATTTTTAAATATCCGCCGTACTCTGCGGTTCGCGTATTTTTTAGAATTTCGATTGTAGTCTTTTACTACAGGTTCTTTTTTGTAGCTTCTGCTCATTATGGTAATTACCCTCCCTTCATAGAGTAATTACCAAGCGTCAAATATAATAATCATAATATCTCCTTATAAAAATCAATATTTTTTAACAATATAATTGTATCATAATATATTGATTCGAGATATAAAATACCGTAAATTGTAACTAAATTGTAATAATCACTATTAATAAATCTACATTTTATTGTGTTTACCCAATTACGTCCGCACTGCGGACACAATTTAACCTATAAAAATTCCCGTGATATATTTTACATCTAATTCAATTAAAAAACAAATAATATTGATACTTTTATGATACTATAAATATATAATAATATAAACAATACAGATAAAAATTAATCAAATATGTTTAGTACGCGCTTTTTAAATATCACAAATATTCAAGAATTATTAGACTTGTCTATGTAATCGAGGAATATCGCGCAGAGCCATAAGATAAACAGTCCCGACGCCGCGTTCTCAAATAAAAGCTGCACAGAATAAAAAATATTCAGCAGAATTCTCGACTCCGTACCCAAGCAAGACGCATAAAATAAAATAATACTGAGAGTCAATACAAGAAAAAATTGCCCGAAAATCAGCATATTCGCCGAAATTTTGCTTAAAGAATTGAATTTGTTCTCAAGTTTTGCGTTTGCGGATAAAATTAATTTTTTCAGTTTCATGATAACCACCGCCTTAATTTAATAATTTATTTAATTTAAACAGGAATAATAAAAATTTATGAAAGATTTTGAAAAAATAACGGGAATATCCACGGCGTGTTTTTACCCTATGCTGACAGAAGACGCTTTTGATTTGATATGCGATAAGTTAAACTATAAAGTCTGCGAACTTTTTCTGAATACAAAATCCGAAACGGAAATCAAATTTTTGAAAGACATAAAATCAAAAGCGGACGGCAACGGGGTTAAAATAGCTGCGGTTCACCCGTATTTATCGGGATATGAGCCTATGCTGTTTCTGACCGAATATAAACGCAGGACTTACGAAAGCATAAAATTATACGATATGTTTTTCGAGGCGGCGCAGTATTTAGGGTCGGATTACGTTATTTTTCACGGGCTCGGTCCGAAAGAACTTAAAATGTCTGTTGAAGAATATGCCGGGATTTTCACGTCGATAAACGACGAGGCAAAAAAATTCGGCGTTGAGTTACTGCATGAAAACGTCGGGGCTATCAATAATTATATAAAAGAACTGCTCAAAATAAATCCAAAAATAAGATTCACTCTTGATTTCAAGCATGTAATCGCGGGAGGGTTCGATATTTTAAATATAATCGAAGCTATGGGAAAAAATATCGCGCATATTCATTTAAACGACATGTGTTTAAAAAAATTAGACGACAGTATCTCAAAAACGGAGATGTGTAGGCTGCCGTTTTTCGGAAATTTGGATTATTTTAAAATTTTTGAAAAATTAAGAGACATAAATTATATCGGTAGTTTTATAACCGAAGTTTACAGGTATAATTATGCAGACGAATCTGAAATATTCGAGAGTAAAAAAAGATTTACGGAGTTTTTGAAAAAAGATTTTGTTTTAGCTGATGTTTATAGTAAATTGGCGGTCGCTGAAAAACAAATCGCAAACGGCGAAGTTATTGACGCGGAGACTGCGTTAAAAAAATTGAGAGAAAAAATAACGCAGTAATTTTCGCCAAAGCCCTCTTTCGTAAAGAGGGTGGCACGCGAGATATTGTGTCGGGTCTGTAAGATTGCGTGTAAACCGCGTGACGGGTGTTTTATTCCCGAACATTAATCAGACTCCTAAAACACCCGGATAAAAAAATTCAAGCGATGCTTGAATTTTTCTGTTTTACGCAAATTTCAAGTAATAATTGCTTGAAGTTTATAAAATTTTGTTGTAGAATAAAAACATCGGGATTCGCAATCGGATAATTATCGGACAAAAAGGGTAGAGGGAGGTTAAGATGTTCAAAAATGTTTAATGAAAAAGTCGGGGCTTATATCATGATATTAAGAAAAGCGAACAAGTACACGCAGCAGGGACTTGCTGAAAAACTCGGCGTAAGCCATCAGGCTGTGAGCAACTGGGAGCGCGGGGAAAGTATGCCTGATATTTCTATACTGCCGAAACTTGCCGCTTTGCTCGGAACTACGACCGATAATATTTTATCGGCGGACAGGGACGACTTCAGAGGGTTTGACGAAATACTTGACAACGTAAACATAATAACTAAACGCAAAAAGAAAGACAAAGACTTGGAAATACTTAATTACTTAAACAATGTGGCGGAAAAACTCAACGAAATAATAATCAACTATAATAAAGAAGAATGAAAGGGATAATATTATTATGAATGACATGAACGAATTTAACGAACTGAGCGAAATAAACGAAACAGCCGAAATAACCGAAACAACCGAAATAAATCAGGAAATTTTAAACGACGACAAAATAACCGCAGAATTACATGAAAAGCTTAACGAATACGAGACTCAGGTAAAAGAATATGACGAAAAGAAAAAAGAACTCCAGAATACCCTGTCCGATTTAAACAGAAAAACTTCTATTGACGATATATCAGATTCCACAAAAGAAAAAATCGCGGAAGTCGTAGATAAAGTCAAAGAAAAAATAAGCGAACTCGATTCCCAGACAGACGACCTTAACACTAAAATCAAAGAAATAAACGAGACTTTAAACCCCGCGCCCGAAATACCTGAACCCCCTGAAATACCCGAAGTGCCCGAAAATCCCGAAGAAATAAAAAGAGCAAGTGAGATTGCCAAACTTGAGAATAAAATAAGAGAACTTGAAAATAAAAAAAGCCGGAAAGAAACCGAAATAAGTGAAATCGAAACTCAGAGAAGCGAGCTGGAAACCCGGATAAACAGCCCCGAAAAAAGCGAGTTTAACTCGCAGATTGACGCGCAGATTCAGATAATCGAGAATCAGAAAAATAAACTTGACGAAACTATCAATACTATCAATGAAAAAATCGACGACGACGATATAAACGACGCCACCCGTGAAAGGCTTGAGGAAATGCGCGAGGAAGTCGAGGAGAAAATAGAAGAACTCGACGAAAAAATCGAAGACCTGCAGGACAAAAAAGACGAGTATGAAGAAGAATTAAACGATAAAATCGACGAACTCAACGACAGGATAGATGAGATAAACGAAGAAATAGAAGAAATCAACGAAGAGATTGATGAAATCAACGACGAAATGAACGATACGGTTGACGAAGACGTGATAGAAGAAGTAAAAAAATCTTCGGGATTCGAAGATTTGGGCACGTTGATAAGCAGGATAACGGACACCGTGACTTCCGCCCTGTCAAATATTAAAATCCCCCCGATAGCCGATATAAAAATCCCCGAAATTAATATCCCGAAACTTAATATAAGAATCCCCGAAAAAAGATTTTCTTCTGTTAACTACGAGAAAAAACCTAAAGAACAGCAGTATAACGTAAATTTCTGTTCGAACAAAGAGGGCGCGAAAATACATTCGGTCTGCTGCGAACACAGCTGGGGCGAACGCGCCGAGAATATAATAGACGACGACCCGAAATTTAACGAGAAATGGTGCGCCGCAAACGACCACGGAAAATTTAAAATGGTTTATCCTCATTGGGTTATCATAGATTTCGGCGAAATCAAAACGTTTAATTATCTGAAACTTGTAAAATGCAGCGCGGGAGCCGCGCACCCAGCAGACCCCGGCAATAAGAATTTTGACGCTTCCGCGTGGCGGTTCGAAATCAGCAACGACAGAGAGCATTGGGTTGAATTTAACAGGGAAACAAACGACCACTCGTCAGTTTACGAAAAGAATTTCAGACAGTTGACAGGCAGATATGTCAGATTGTTTATAGACGCGGGCGGAAGCGACCCGAATAATAAATATCACGGCGTAAGATTATATGATTTACGTATTGAAATGCGCGATGAGGACGGGAACGGCGTAAATTTATGCAAAGGCGCGGGGATTGAATCCTGCTGCGGCGGAAACTGGGGCGCGGCAATCGGCAATCTTATTGACGGCAACGCTGACGGCTCTAAATGGTATGTAGAGAACGCACACGAAGAAAAAGTGCCCGGGTCGCATTGGGTGATTATCGACATGGGCGAATTGAGAACGTTTAATCATATCAGGATAGCCAAGGCAAGCGTTGGAAAACACGATTTCGGCGACAAATATAAAGATATGTCGGCATGGTGCGCCGAAGTGAGCGGCGACATGACAAACTGGACGACGTTCAGTTATGAGACAAACGACAGGTCGTCCGTTTACGAAAAGACGTTCTCACCGCAGACCGGAAGATATATAAGATTATGGGTTGACGCCGCCGAAAGCGACCCTAAGAATAAATA
>Ga0082212_10003199_pt1 | contig 23352 bp, 22 predicted proteins | sample TergutNt197P3_FD_71548 | JGI IMG/M metagenome (GOLD analysis project Ga0082212, IMG submission 71548) | Neocapritermes taracua P3 segment gut microbial communities from Petit-Saut dam, French Guiana - Nt197 P3 | ecosystem: Host-associated > Arthropoda: Insects > Digestive system > Gut ... | reverse complement strand
GGTCTGGAAATCTTGTGAAAAAAAAGAAGGCGCAATTGTCATGGTTCCATCCGCGCGGGATTCAGGCGTTGCCAGATTTGGCGAAACCAGGGTGGCTTCGTCCGTCGGCGGTTTGGGCGCGCTTATGCCGGGCGCGTTGCTTGCGCCGTATCCGCAGCCGTTTTCCGATATCAGCCTGCCGGTGCTAAACCGCGAATTACAGGTTATAGGACTTATGACAAGCATGGATTCTTCGGACGCGGGTGCCGTTTATCCCGTAAAATATCTGCTCGATTCCGCGCGCCAGATTGTCAAAACCGGCGGCGATATAAAGGCCGGATGGCTTGGCATTATGCTGCAGGACGTTCCATCGGGAGTCCAGGTGCAGGGCGTTGAACCGGACAGTCCGGCGCGGGAAGCAGGCCTAATCCCGCGCGATTTTCTAATTCGTTTTAATAATCTGTCGGTTGAAAACGCGCGTCAGTTCATCAGTCTTGTTCAAAATTCCGCCGTGGGATCCAGCGCTAAAATCGACATCAACCGCCAGGGAACACCAATGAGCCTGACGGCGAAGATTCGTGAACGCCAGGCGCAGACAACACAAAATCGTCTTTCGCTGAATTCGCCAAGACCGCGGGTCGGGCTTGATACGACACCGCTTACGCCTGATCTCGCCGACGCAATGCGTATGCCCGGACAGACGGGACTGCTTGTAACCGGCGTTCTGCCGCAGAGTCCGGCGGAAGCGGCCGGAGTACTCGAAGGCGACGTGATTACGGCTATGGACGGTCAGCCTATTTTTGACGTAACAAGTTTTGCCTCATACTGGCAGTCGCACGGTCTGGGCGCCCGCCTCGTTTTGACCATACTACGTAAAGGAACAATACGTTCCATTACCGTCAACCTCCAGGACTAACCAGGGTGCGCGGCATAAAAGTTACAGCCATGGGAGCCATGGGAGCGCCGGCGTCCTCGCCGGTCGTGTGAATAATAAACGTGCGCAATTGGCGCGCTTCAAACCTGACTTGACCGAATTAGTAATCACAAAATTTATTCTGTATATGCCTGCGGCTTCTCTTATAAGATTAATTACGAATGGATTCAATTTTCCGCCATTAGTTCGTTGACATGGAGGACGAAATTGGCGGCGACGCCGGCAACGCCCGGGTAACGAGGAGTTTTATAAAATGGCCGGTTTAGTTCGGGATGCCTTGAAACAAAAGTTCGTATCTGATCCAGCGTTTTTCCGGTGCTTGCGAGCGTGGTCTTAAATTCCGATTTCGCCTTTGATTTGGCCTCGCCAAGCGCCATTTGCACACGGCTGTGAGCGTTAACCTCTCCCTCTCCTGAAGTTTCAATAGGAAGATAAATTATGTCTTTATACCTGCCGACAACCGCCGACTGTATGCCGTCGGACTGCGATGATGGCAGGCAGCCGAAAGGCTTCAACCCCAGCACCATGTGGGTAAGCTTCCTTGAGTGGTAATAAATATTTTTGCCGACTTCAAGATAGCCTTCTCCGCCGCGCGCCAATGGTTTGTAAAACGGCCGGGCAAGCTCGGCGAGTTCTTCCTGCGGAACCAGCGTGTGCGCGATTCCTCCCATTTCGCTGACGATCCTGTGATAAAGCCGGGCGTAAAACCATTCACCAAACGACAACATCAGGCGTTTTTTCTGGAAAGCAAGCTCGTTGCGGAGCTTCTGTCCAAAAGCCAGCCGGTCAGGCTCCTCACAGTTAGCGTTCATTCCCCGTTTGGGATAAAGCTGCATCCGTGCGTGCGCCATCAGATAGGCCAGCCATGTGCCGATAGCCTCCGGCTGCACCTCCGCGCCCTCTTTTTCCAAAAATTCAAACATCCTGTAATTGCCGCCGCCTTCCGTGGTCTGCGCCCAGAATTCTCCGACGACCTTGACAACAGGCTTTAGCCGGGTTCGGTCGATGGCGATGCCGTCCATGCGTTTGCGGCAGCGCGCAAGCGCGTCCCTGAATTCTTTTCCTTTCAGGTGCGTGTGCATCTTGTAAAAAATGCTGCCGATCAGACGCAGTTTGTCGCACCGGCGAATGATGGGCCTGAAAATACCCGGCGCGGCGTTTACCAGTTCGGGGGCTTTGTATTCACGAAGATGGTTGCAGAGATCCTCCATGCACTCTTCCATGACACGGTTGGTTTCGCCGGGATTGATCTCATAGGCGCGGATACTGTGGGTCAGATCGTTCATTACATCGCCGAGAAACAAAACCTTTAACATTCCGAGGCCGAAGTCTATCGTATATTTCAGTCCCGGTGCGGAGACTTTCTGTTTTACGCCGTCATCCTGCTGAAAGCGCAGTACGCGAAAGCCGTCAAAACCCGCGCTTTGCAGCGCCATCCTGTATTCGGCGGCGTAGGTGCTGAAGCGGCAGGGGCCGCAGGAACCGGCGGTGAAATAAAGGTAATTGTCAACAATTTCCTGCCGCGACATTCCCGATGCTTCCAGTTCGCGCAGATACTGAATTAGCGCGCCCGATGTAAAGTAAGCGGGACTGCACTGGCCGTTATTGCCAAATTCCTTTCCAAGCAGAAACGCTTCCTGATCGGGAACCGGAAGAAGTTCGCAGCGATAGCCGCTTCCCTGAAAGACCGCCTGGATAAATCTCTCGTGTTTGCGCGTCAGTCCGCCGACTAAAATGGTGACCTTGTTACGCTCCTCGGCTGTGAACGGTCGCTCGGCCGGGCGAATGTAATGTTTTATTTTCTTTTCTTCGGGTAATACGTCCACAGATGTCATTAAACCTTTTAAGAATAATTTATCCCCATGAAAAATCCGGATATCCGGATTTTTCATGGGGATAGAAATTAAAACCAATAATTTTATCGAATAAATACAAATGCCGCAAGTTTTAAACTCTTCAAGGGTGCGCGACATAAAAGTTCCAGCCATGGGAGCCATGGGAGCGCCGGCGTCATCGCCGGTCGTGGAATAAATAAAAAGGGGCGCAATAAATCGCGCCGCTACATTTGAAGCGCGCCATTGGCGCGCGTTTATTCTTTACACGACCGGCGGGGACGCCTGCGCTCCCATGGCTCCCATGGCTCCCATGGCTGGAACTTTTATGGCGCGTACCCACTCTTCAAACATTATGCATGGCGCATGCGGATTCAACTTCTTCGATGGTTTTCGGGATAGGCGGGCCAAGTATACGGGATCCTTTTGATGTTACCAGAACATCGTCTTCAATACGTATCCCGCCGAATGACAGCCACGCGCCGAGTTTGTCGTAATTGATGAAATCCTGACATTTTTTTTCGCCGCGCCAGCGTTCAATTAGCGCGGGGATGAAATAAACGCCCGGCTCAACTGTAAGAACGAATCCCGCCTTCAACGGCCGGTCGAGATTCAGATAATTAAGACCGAACGGCCCGCTCCACTTTGCGAGTTTCTTTTTATGACCTAGAAAGTTGCCGAGGTCTTCCATGTCATGTACGTCAAGTCCCAGCAGGTGACCGATACTGTGCGGCATGAAAAGCGAATGCGCTCCGGCGTCCACCGCGTCCGCGGGATTTCCTTTCATGAGGCCGGCGTTTATCAGTCCTTCCACAAGAACGCGGCATGCCCCAAGATGCACGTCCATGTAAGAAATTTTAGGTTTTATAATGCCGATAGCCGCAAGCTGCGTATTCAGAACGATCTGGTAGATTTCCGCCTGGCGCGGCGTAAATTTCCCGTCAACAGGATATGTCCGGGTAATGTCCGAAGCGTAATACATCGGCGATTCCGCTCCGGAATCGTTCAGCAGCAGCCGGCCCGGTTCCAGAACGTTATCACGTGAGTTGTTATGCAGAACCTCGCCGTGGATGGCGACAATCGGATTAAAAGCCTGTTCCCGGCCGAAAGAAAGCGCGATTCCCTGCATCATTCCGGCTATGTCGCTTTCGAGCAGACCCGGCCAGGCGGACGCCATCGCGGCGCGGTGCATCCGGGCGGTTATCGCAAGAGCATCCTCTATTTCCGCTATTTCTTCCGTGGATTTAACACAGCGTTGATCGGCGACCCGTTCCATAAGCGCGTAAGAAGCATTACGTCCGACGCTTTCGACTCTAATTTTTAATAGACGAGCAATGCGCAGAGCGGAGGAATATTGATAGGGAGGCAGGTAATGAATAGGGCGTTTTTGTTCGTGAATTTCATTAATTGTTTCATTCAGTTTTTTTATATCTTCCACGCGGCCGATTCCGGCTCCGCGCGCCATCTCTTGCAATGAGGCTCCCGGCCCAGACCAGACGATGTCGTCAATGTCGTCCGGACGTGCGAACAGGATATCTGCGTCCGGTTCCGGATATGAAATCATGGCAAGATCGGGCTTGGCCAGTCCCGTGTAATAAAGGAAATGTGAGTTTTGCCGGAACGAAAAGGCGTTATTCGTATAATTGCGCGGCTGTAGAGAATGCCCCAGCCAGAGAATCGTGCCGCCGCTCGCCGCCGTGCGGACGCGATTGCGGCGGCTGCGAAAAATCTTTTGCCAGTTCGCTTTGGGTGAACACGTTTTCACAATTGTGGACTGTAGGGGCGCGAGAAACCGCGCCCTACGGGCGGGTTTCTCCGCCGCGCGTGTAAACGATTTTGTTCTTACCGCCGTTGCATGAGCCGACTACGGTTCTGCTACCAACCTGATCCGTCGGCACGATTTCAAGCGTATAGTTCTCGGCGCCGTTTTTCCGTATTTTCTCGTCTATTTCGCTTTTGAGCTCTTCGCACGGCTTTACCTGCGCCATCGCGGGCAGGCAAAACAACATGGAAACAATTATAATCTTTACGATTTTCAGCATAATTCAAATCTCCTTTTGTAATGGCAAAGTATTATTTTTTATTTGAGGAAACGCAAGTAATCAGCATTTCCTAATGCGAAGTTTTTTCCAAATGACGCCTTAGACGTTGAATCTCGCCTCGCAGCTTTTTTTCTCTTGAACTCAACAGAAAAAGATAAACGGCCAAAAGTATCCATATAGCTACAAAGGCCGCGGTTAAATAATCCAGCATTATTAATGCGCCTCCATATGAAATTCCCGCGACAGTTCTTCCACATCGTCCTCAATTCTGGCAAGAAAGAACCGCCTTCGCAAAATATAAATCATCAGCAGTAAAAAAGCCGTGAGGCACGTAAGAAACGCCGGACGCATGACAGGAGCAAGTCCCCCGCTTTCAAGCATCGGTTCCGGATGTATGTCGCGCCACCAGCGGATGGAAAACCATACCAACGGCGCGTCGGCAAAAGCGATAATGCCGAATACAGCGGAGACAAGCCCCCGTCGTTCCGGATCCTCGATATATTTTCTTATCAACAGGTACGCCAGATATAACATGCATAATATCAGCGAAGCCGTCAGACGCGGCGACCATGTCCACCAGACAAACCATACGGGTTTCGCCCAGATTGATCCTGTTACAAGAACCATGATGAAAAACAGGACGCCGACCTCCGCGGCGGCGACGCCAAGATTGTCCCAACGCCTGTTTTTCCTGATAACGTACATAATTGATGAGACAAAATTAACGGCAAACGCGGTTATGCCGGCGATTGCCACGGGAACGTGAAAATAAAAAATGCGCTGCAAGTCCCCCATGGTTCTTTCCCGTGGAGCGTCAATTAACGCCATATAAAGCGCTGCCGGCATGGCCGCGAACAAAACAGCGAACAGCGTTATATCCAGCAGCCGGGGTGGTAAATTTTTCGTGTTATTCACATCAATCCGTTTTCGTTTGTAGGGGCGGTTCACGAACCGCCCATTAATCTATTATACACGCCGGCGATGACGCCTGCGGTACCATGTCTGCAACTTTTACGATGCGCGTCCTGTTTCCCGTATTCCGAAACGCTTTAGTTTTTCGCTCAACGTAGTCGGGTTAACGGCAAGAAGTTCCGCAGCCTTTTTCTGGTTGCCGCCGGTTCTTTTCAGCGCGGCAAGAATGATTTCTTTCTCGTAAGTATCGACGCGGTCCCTCAGGGGCATGTCTTCTGAAATATCCGGAGCCGTTACTTCCAGGGGCACGGGATACAACAGATTTTTCGGAAAAAGATCATATCCGATTACATCGCCCGGCGCGAGTACGACCGCCCGCTCCATGACGTTCTCAAGCTCGCGAACATTTCCCGGCCAATTGTAATCCATCAGAATTTTCATCGCCGCGTGATCCAGCGTAAGTTTTTCACGTTTATTTTCAGCGGAAAATTTCCGGATAAAATGTTCGGTCAGCGGCGGAATATCCTCCGTCCGATCGCGCAGCGCGGGAAGTTTAATAACGATGACATTAAGCCGATAGTAAAGGTCTTCACGGAAAGTTCCCTGACTTACGCCTGAAGCCAGGTCAGTATTGGTGGCGGCAATAATACGCGCGTCGACCTTTATATTTTCAAGCCCGCCCAATCGCCGGAATTCGCGCTCTTGGATGACGCGCAGCAGCCGTGACTGAATTTCCAGCGAAAGCGTGCCGATTTCGTCCAGAAAAATCGTGCCGCCGTCGGCAGCCTCGAAAAGCCCTTTTTTAGAATTGGTCGCGCCGGTAAACGCGCCGCGGACATGGCCGAAAAGTTCGCTTTCAAGCAGGTCTGTAGGAATATTTCCGCAGTTGATGGCGACAAACGGCGCCGAGGCGCGACCGCTCGTTGCATGAATCGCCCTTGCCACCAGTTCTTTTCCAGTGCCGCTTTCACCCAGTAAAAGCACCGTGCTGCGGCTGGGCGCGACCTGCGCGATCAGATCGAAAACCTGCCGCATCGCGTCGCCCCTGCCGATGATGTTTCCGAAACCGTATCTTTCCTGCAGCGTCGATTTCAGCCGGCGATTTTCCTCCAGCAGTTCGTAATGCTCGAAAGCGTTTTTGACGGCCAGCAGCAGTTCTTCATTTTTAAAAGGCTTGGCTAAAAAGTTGAAAGCGCCGAGCTTGGTTGCCTGCACGGCTTTGTCGAGAGAAGCGTATGCCGTAAGCATAATCGCCACAGGAGGGCGTTCGAGCTTTCGCAGTTCTTCGAGCACGTCCAGGCCGTCAATATCGGGAAGCATCAGATCAAGAAGGACGACGCCGTATTCCCTCTCACGCATTCGCGCGAGCGCTTCGCCGCCGGTTTCAACCGCGTCAGAAGCCCAGGATTCGGAATCCAGCAGGTGGCAAAGCACCTCCCGCAAAATTTCCTCATCATCGACTATTAAAACCCTTCTGTCTGCGCTCATGTCAAATTTAGATTAATTAAGCCGGGCGGGTAGTTTCAAGGTAAAACACGTCCCTTTTTCTTCATCGCTTTCCACATAAATGCCTCCGCCGTGTTCCTGGATGATGCCATAAGAAACAGCCAATCCCAAACCCGTTCCCCTGCCGATGCCTTTTGTAGTGAAAAACGGATCGAATATCCTTTTCAGGTCTTCCCTCGGAATGCCGCTTCCCGTATCGGAAATATCAACGACAACCATGGATTCGTTCATGCCTGTGTGAATGCCCAGCTCTCCGCCGGACGGCATCGCGTCGCGGGCGTTCAGAAAAAGATTCACAAAAACCTGCTGCAGCCTCCCTGTGTTGCCGTAAACCGGAGGAAGCGAATTATACAGATCGCGCGCTACGTTTATGCGGTTTAGGTCGAACTGATGATCAAGCAGCGACAGGCTGTCGTGAATAATCTGGTTGACATCCACAACCGTGAACTCGCCTCCGCCAAGACGTGAAAAATTTAGCAGCCCGCCTACGATCTCCGAAGCGCGGAAAGTCTGTTTTTCGATTTTCTTCAATATTTCTCTGCGCCGTTCATCGTCCCCGTTATCTTTGGTATTTTGGGTATTTGGGGTCTCTTTCAACAGGATTTGAGTATAACTTGAGATGCCGGTAAGCGGGGTATTAATTTCGTGCGCGACGCCCGCAGCCAAAAGACCGATTGAGGAAAGTTTTTCCGTCTGCATCAACTGTTCTTGCAGCCGTGTCTTTTCCGTAATGTCTTCCATGACCAGCAGGCAGCCGGACGCATCCGTGTCATTCACGAAGGCTTCGGCAAATTCGCCGGAATCCTTAAGAGGCCGTATATTCAGATTGACGATAAGCGACAGGCCGTTCAGATTTTTCATGGAAAGTTTGAAAATATTCGCCGGCGCGTCCGTTTCCCAGCCTGTCATCCCTGCTGCGCTGCGTATTGAGGCGATTACACCGGCGGACAGAAGATTTTCCGCGGACGAGCCGACGATTTCATTCCGCTCCGCGCCGTAAAGGATTTCAAACGCGCGGTTGCATGACCTGATGCGCCCGTCGGCCCTGACGGCGACAACAGCGACATCGATGCTTTCAAGGATGTTTTCCGTATAGTTTTTCAGGCGTTCCAGTTCAACGGCATGCGTTTGCGCCGAATGATACAGAGCGGCGTTCTCAAGCGCTATCGCGGCATAACCCGCAAGGGCGGAAATAAGATCCACGTCTTCGCCGGAAAAATGTTTGCCTTGCGCCAGTTCGCCTATAGCCAGCATACCGACGCGACGCCCCTGAAAACGCAGATCCTGGCGGTATGGGAACCCCTCGCGCGAAAGCGCCTCGCCGGCGTGGCACAGATATTCCGGCCCGGCTTTCAGGCCAGCAAGACCGCAGGAAGCGCCGCCTTCCGGCATATTATCCGCGCGTAAAAACATGTTTTGCGAAGACGCGGCGCAATTAACGCCGTCAACGAAACGGAAAAACTCCGGATGCTTATGGTCTGCTATCAGAAGGGCGGCTTTATTCACTGGAAACGCGCCGACTATTCTTTCAGAAATATCGCGAGCCAGCGGTTCCATGCTGATTTTAGCGCTGAGGGCGCGGGCGAAGTCGAGCAGAGTCCGGCGGTCTTTGAAATAATTACGGTAAAACGTCCTGTCGAGCCGGTTTTGAATCACGCGGCGCAGCGGTGTGAAAAGCAGTGCGAGCGTAAGCGCGGTCATTGCGGCGACCATGGTTCCGGCGCCCGGCGTCAGTCCGCGCAGAGATTCAGTAAAAATAAACGATGCCGCGACAGGAAGCAGCAGGAGCGCGGCGGCGGTTATAAGACAGGCCGCGCTCCGCCGAGCGATGTCCTCAACATCCATCAGTCGATAGCGCAGCACGGCATATCCAACCGATAGTGGAATAAGCGCGAGAAAAAGCGCGGATGTTTCCAGCGCAAAATTCGCTTTTACGCCAAAAAAGGTGGGAATAATGTAAATAAGGCCGAAAGGAACCGTTCCTGTCAGGACGCCGCAGCCGACCCACTTCATCTGTTGGCGTACGATCTGATTATTAGCGCGCAAATGCCGTTTCAGTAAAATCCAGCCTCCGGCAAGAAAAGCCGCGCCGAAAAACGCAATTTCAATCCTGTCTATTACTGCGCTGCCGCCGGCGGTACGCGCGATGCCGAACGGCGCGAGATTTCCCGTCGCCCAGAGCAGATGCATTAAGCATAGAAACCCGGAAGGGATATATATCAACGCGGCATCGACCCGGTTATCAGTTTGCGAGGCGGCAAAGCGCATGCAGAAGTGGATGAGAATCGCCGGAAGAATCAGGAAAGCCGCCGATGAAAGCGCGTAAACGCATAAATCCAATGCGCCCAATGCAGGCGTATAGCTTGAAACCCAGAGAAAAAAAGCAGTGAGACAGAGAAAATAGAAAAGTTTAGAGCTTGCCTTTTCAGCGTTTTCCGATACGCGCAGAACCACGAAAATGCCGATCCCAAGGTGAAAAAAAGCAAGCAGGGTTTTGATGCCGTCCCATACGGTGAAAAGGTTCCGCGCGGTCAGAGTAACGGGCAGGCTTCGGACGCCTGTTGCGGTCAAAACCGAATAATCAACCTGCGCCCCAGGTTCCGCGATGTAAATATTTTCCGCGTAAACGCCAAGATTGGTTATTTGTTGACCGTTGATGGCATGGAGTTGGTCGCCAACGCGAATGCCGGCCTGGTAAGCAGGTCCATCAGCAGCGACGGTTTCCGCCGTCAGTCCGTGTTCCGTTTCAACCCAGAACACGCCGTCGGAAGCGTCCACCCATGCAATCCGGTCGCGGACATTCAGAACGCCGATAACGACAAGCGCGCAGGTAAAGAACGCCGTCAATATCAGTCTGAATGACATTTGAAATCGGTTCATCGGCGTTCTCTCTTATCCATAACATATCTAATAAAAGCAATTTACATACCATGATATGACATGGGAGCGCGGGCGTCCCGCCTGCGAAAAGCAACGAAGGCATTAAAAGTTTGTATCGTCAAACGAATATATCGTGAAAATATGTAATAGTGGAGGCGACAAGCAAAACTTTTCGCAGGCGGGACGCCCGCGCTCCCGGGACGGACGTCTAGCCTGTTCGCGCCTGTATTTAACAACAGTTACCGGGCAGATGTTTCACGGTGCGTCGTTGATAGGCTGCTGCCACGACAAGATAAATCAACGTCTTGGATAAATAATTCAATATTTTGGATTGTATATGCGAGACGCCCGCGTTCCCATGTCAAGGTTTTGTAAGAATCACGATATATTTTTTTTCTATCTCTCTCTGAAAACTTTCCGGCAGCAGTTTATAGTCGAAGATGTCCACGGGAAACGGCACATTGCTTTCCTTCAGAGCATCACGCAATGCCATAATATCGCCGTCCGGCATGCCAAAATCCACCACAACCAGATCCAGATCGCTGGCTTCGTGCGCGCTGCCGTCTACCCGGCTGCCGTAAGCCCAGACTTTCGCTTCAGGATACAATTTTCCTATGATTGAACGTATTTCCTCCAAATGTCTTTCGGAAATGAAAAGGTCAGTCATTGGCGATAATCGTCTGGAGTTTTTTGGCATCGCGGATAAACCCCTCAATAAGAGTTAAGGTCTCCTCCGCGAAAACTTCACCGTAGTCATGCGCCGTGCTGTTACGATTATCTCTATACTTCAACCAGCGTTCGACTTCGGCGGTGTCGAGCAGTCCACGCAGACCTGCCTGTCGAAAAATATCTTTAAAAATCAGGGTGTCAGCCTGGTTTTTTTACGCTTGTCCCTCAATAAAAATCACGCTTCCTGCATATAATCTTCTTCCGCAAGCGAATCGGAACCGTCTTCGGGATCAAACCCCATTCGTCGGAGTTTTTCGACGAAAGTGGTGCGTTTCAGGCGCAGGAGCGTCGCAGCCTTTTTCTTGTTGCCGCGGGCGACTTCCAGGCTCTGCAAAATCAACCGTTTTTCCAGATTTGAAACAACCGTGTTGAAATTAACGCCGTCGTCCGGGAATTCGATTTCGGAAGCCGAATCGGCGGTTTTTGCCGGCCTGCATATTGCGGGAAAATCGCTTACATCAAGCAATTCACGCTCGTCCGACAATGTTACAGCCATTTCCAGTACATTTTCAAGTTGACGCACATTCCCCGGCCAGTCGTAATTTACAAGGCATTGAAGCGCTTCTTCCGAAAGTTTTTTAAACGGAATTTTTTGTTCCGTACAGACCTTCCGAATGAAGTGTTTTGTAAGCAGCGGAATATCATCACGGCGTTCGCGAAGTGAAGGAACGTTTATAGGAATCACATTCAGGCGGTAGTAAAGATCGCTGCGAAATTCTCCTTTTTCAACCGCGGCCAGCAGGTCGCCGTTGGTTGCCGCCACAATACGTACATCCACCTTTACGTTCGAGGCGCTGCCTACGCGCTGGAATTCGCGTTCCTGCAATACACGCAACAGTTTTACCTGCAAGTCCATCGGCATACTGGAAACTTCATCAAGAAAGAGCGTGCCGCGATTGGCTTGCTCAAAACGCCCGATACGATGCTGATGCGCCCCGGTAAAAGCGCCTTTGACGTGCCCGAAAAGTTCGTCTTCAAGCAGGTTGGATGGAATTGCCCCGCAGTTTACCGAGACCATAGGGTGGTCTTTGCGCGGGCTGTTGTTATGAATAGCCTTGGCGATTAGCTCTTTACCGGTTCCTGTTTCACCTTCAATAAGAACCGTGCTGGTTTTATTTGCAACGATGCCTATGCGTTTATAAATGGCCTGCATCGGGGCGCTCGAACCCACCAGGCTTGAAAAATGATGTTTTTCCTCTTCGTTATCAGTGACTACGACACGAATATTTTCATTGTCCATGTTCTCTCTCGCAAGTACATGACACCAACTCCCTTTGGCACAAGGTTAATCCAAATTGTTAAAATTGACGATATTTGTATAACTCATATTTTTTATGCTTGTCAACAAAAAAATTGCAAATTCTTGACAAGCATTTTAAATCGTGAATAATGCAACCGCTTTTTTAAACTGGGACGAACCGCCATGAAATATTCGAGCCGGCCCGAATATTTCATGGCGGTTCGTAACGAGGTTGACTGTGGGAAATGTCTGGGAAGTCGCGATAAAAGTATTGCTGGCTTATGCGCTGGCGCTTGCCGGCGGCGTGATCAGTTCGCTTACGGCGGTATCACACAAGAGCCTGTGCCGCCTGATCAGTCTTGCGGCGGGGACGCTGCTCGGCGTTACGCTGTTCATTATCATTCCTGAATGTATGGAAGAATTGTCGCTTTGGAGCCTAGGCGCGGCACTGGCGTCGGGTTACGCCGTTTTCTTTCTCGTCAGCCGCTATGTCTTTCATGTCTGCCCGGCCTGTGCGGCAAGTCATTTTGATGAAGCGGCGACGCATCATTTCAGCGAAATCGCCACTGCCATGATTGTGGCGCTGGGCCTGCACAGCACGCTTGATGGATTGGCGCTGTCATGGGGAATCGATGCGGAGATGGCGGGTAATATGGATTTTTCACTGCTCGCCGCTATCTGCATTCATAAAGTTCCGGAAGGATTGGCGCTGGGGGCGCTGCTGATTGCGTCCGGGATGTCGCGCATGCGCACGCTGGCGTGGGTGGCCGTCGTCGAATCGACCACGCTGATCGGCGGCGCGTTGGGTTTATGGCTTCAACCTTATGCGTCCGGATACTGGATGACGCTGGTGTTCGCGCATATCGGCGGCGGATTCATTTTTCTCGCGGTGCACGCGGTTTTCGGCGAACTGGTCAGGCATGGCAGAAAGCTGGTTATCAACAGTTTCATCGCCGGGGTGCTGTTGATCGTCATTCTGCATTTTGCAATTCATTAATTCCTGACCCTGATATTTCTATTGATGATTTTCTCCAGTTGATTTAGGGTAGAGCGGGAATTGAAGAGCATATGCAATTCAGAAAAATAAGGGGATAAAATGCGTATAAAAACTGTAACGATTTCCTTCGCCCTGGCGCTTGCGTTATTGGGGCTTTCCGCCTGTCAACAGGGAACCGAAACCTCAACCTCTGGAACATCGACCGGAAAAACCCGGATTTCCTATAGCCGGGCCGAACTTGAAAGCTTTATTGATAAGTATCTTGATGCGATGCTGGATAAGAAAGTTGATCCCGATCTGTTCGCAAAAAATGTACGCTTTACCGAAAACGGCGTACAGTTGCCGCTTGGAGATGAAGGACTCTGGTCAAGCATGGTTGGAAAAGGGACATATAGGTTTTATGTTCCTGATGTTGAGATAAATCAGATTGCTTATTTAGGGACGGCAAGGGAAGAATCAAATACTGATAAGGATGGCGACCCGGTTTCATTAGCGATACGCCTGAAAATAACAGATGGCCTGATTTCCGAAGTCGAGCAGTTGGTAATTCGCGCCGACAGCGGCATGGGTGACGGCAATATGCCGCCTGCGGCCGTCAATATGGAAAGGGGAGTCAAACCGCATGATGTTTACTTTGAGATTATTCCCGAAGCGGCGCGTCCTTCACGCGATGATCTTATCGTTATCGCCAATAAATACTTTACGGGGATGCAAAAGAACGACGGTAAGGGCGATTATCCTTTTACCGACGACTGCCACCGCCTTGAAAACGGGATAGAGACCACCAACGTGCCTCTGCAACCCGGACAAACAAAGCCCGATCCAAAATCAACCACCAGCTATTCAACATCATGGGGCTGTAAAGAGCAGTATGAATCCGGCCTGCTGTACTTTGTGACCCGCATACGCGACCGCCGTTTTGTCGCCGTCGACCGGGAACGTGGAATTGTATTCGCGTTCGGCTTTTTCGATCACGCCGCCGGCAAGACCCGTCATTTTACAACCCCCGACGGCCGTACCGTTTCCGCTGGCCCGATCGCGCCATGGACATGGCAGATCGCCGAACTGTTTAAGATTGAAGATAACAAAATTCGCCGCGTCGAGGCCGTCCTTCAAAAAGTGCCATACGGGATGAATTCCGGATGGAGTACGTTTGAAAAGGGCTGGTCCGACGAGATACAGATAGTGAAATAATTTTGGATTGTGGATTGCTGATTGTGGATTTTGATGGAAGCGGGCGTTTGTCCGCGTCTAAATTATCCATTCCGCAATCCAAAATCTACAATCCACAATATAAGAGGGTTGTGTTATGAAGGTTCTTGGGATTTCCGGAAGTCCGCGCAAAGACGGCAATACTGAAATTTTATTGCGTGAAACGTTGCAAACGGTCGCGCAAATGGACTGCACAACAATGATGTTTTGCATGTCGGAAAAAAAGGTTGCGCCGTGCAACGCATGCGGCGGCTGTTTTAAGTCAGGCGCGTGCATTATTGAAGACGATATGAAAGAATTAGCGTCCCATATGGCGAGCGCGGACGCGATTATCTGGGCGACCCCGGTTTATTTCGGCTATGCAAGCGCGCAGTTAAAAGCAGTCATGGATCGCACATTCGCCGAACTTCAAAAGAAATCGCTGAAAGGCAAGACGGCAGGCGTTCTTACCGTCACAAGGAGAGTAGGCGCGGTGCAGACCCGATCATTGCTTTATTCCTTCTGCATAGCGCACGGTATGATAGTCGCGGGCGGAGCGACCGGTTACGGGCGCGAGCCGGGAGACGTCCTGACCGGCGTCGGCGGCGGAATCAACATGACGGCGATGGAGGAAGCACGGCTGCTCGGCGAAAACGTCGTCAAGCTGGCGCGCCGTCTCAATTAAAAATCGTCAATTTAGTATTAAAGATCTCTGACTTTTCATTGCAATATAAACATTATTGTTTATATTTTTTGTCATGAACAGTAAAGAATTTAAACGCTGGCTGGAAAAACCAGGCGCGACTTTCGAACAAGGCAAAGGATCGCATCTAAAAGTATTCCTGAACGGCAAACAGTCTGTTCTGCCGATGCACAATACCGATATGAAAAAGTCACGTTGGAAGGCATCAAGAAACAACTAGGTTTGAAGTAGCGAGGTTTCAATGAAATTTCCTGTTATCCTGACACCAGATGAAGAAGTCGGCGGATTTGTCGTTACATTTCCTGACATCCCTGAAGCTATCACGCAAGGCGAAACATTCGACGAGGCTATTAGCATGGCGCGAGATGCATTGGAAACCGCCCTGGAATTTTATTTTGACGACAAACGAGCCGTCCCGAAGCCTTCAAAACCAAAGCGTGGGCAACACAATATAGAATTGCCGGCAAGCTTATCGGCAAAGATTTTACTGCTCAATGAAATGGTGGCTCAAAACGTCCGCCCCGCCGAATTGGCGCGGCGGCTACGCATTACGCCGCAGGAAGTGAATCGGATGACAAATATCAGACACACAACGCGCATCGACGGTATTGATTCCGCATTGCGGGCGCTCGGCAAACGACTGGAAATCAGTGTTGCGTAATCAAAAATCATCAATCGAAAATCAAAATTTTTATCAATCACTTTAGAGGTAATTGGCGAATAAAAGCTATTCCGGCTTATTTGTGCGGCGGCTTCTTTGCCGATTTTTTTTCAGAACGCAGACCAAGAGCCTTTGCTTCATCAGGCGTCAGTTTCAACGACTTCATGATAACATCCACAGGAACGCCATTAGACATAAGCGTTTTTACAGATTCTTCCCGTTCTTCCTTGTGTCGTTTTACTGCCCGCTCTTCGCCGCGTTTCTCACCTATCGTAATCCCGCGCTTCTCGCCTATCGTAATCCCGCGCTTCTCGCCTATCGTAATGCCGCGCTTCTCGCCAATCGTAATGCCGCGCTTCTCGCCTATCGTAATCCCGCGCTTCTCGCCTATCGTAATGCCGCGTTCCTTGCCGCGTTGTTCCGCCGTGATAAGGTTGTGTTCCATGTCGGTCTGAAACATGCGCCGACTGCGGAAATGGGCGCGTTCACGCTCGTCCTTGCTTATCGATTTCAACAATGTTCCCGCCATATCAACCTCCTTCTTCTTCGTGATAAGGTTGTGTTCCATGTCGGTCTGAAACATGCGCCGACTGCGGAAATGGGCGCGTTCACGCTCGTCCTTGCTTATCGATTTCAACAATGTTCCCGCCATATCAACCTCCTTCTTCTTTTTGAATATCGCTTCCATTACTTTACCGTATTCCGGGCGGTTCGCGTAACCAAAGAATATCGTCCACATTTCAAGCGGCGTCAATTCATTCACCGGCTTTTTAGTAAAATCAGCCGCCTTGCCAAGCTCCACAAACGCCATTGTGATGTCGTCCGTCAACACATTCCCGTTTTCATCCCGCATTGTTGCCGCGCGGAAGAATTTTCTGTCGCCCGGAAAAACCGTGTACTTATACTCGCGAACGCCATAATATACCCATGTCTGCGTGGTCTTTTTGGCGCGATACGGCGTCAGGTTTCGCTTACGTACCAATTGAGTACGCTACGCTCAACCTTCCTTGTCTCACGCCAAAAATCCTCACGCATCCACGGATATATTATGGCGTTCGCGAGTATACAAAATGTCACCTGCCATGTCCGCGCCAGTTGCGCGTATGTTTTCCCTTTCAATCCCTGCGATGAATGTATGGATATTATAGCAAATTTTACCGACATGGGATCGCGGGCGTTTCGCCTTTGAAAAATGCCGTGCTGTATTTCTTTAATTTTTCCTCTCCTTATGTCGATACGGGGATTGCGTTGAAAAACAGCGCTCGGGTTTTGCAACCCGAACCAAATGGCGGACAATACGCTGAATAAGCGGTTTGTCCGTTTTGTGGCTCCTAATATGGGCGGCCATGCGGGAGACCGTAAGGTATACCGGAACCATTTGGCCGGTCTTCTAATCTGCGTGGCTGTTATATCGTAACGATAATGCGTTGTTTTACAATATGCTTCAAAATAACTTTTCCCAGCCTACCGTCATATTTACCGTCAATATGTCGATGCTTAAATTTTTTTACGGATTTTGCCACTGACGCTGAATAAACGGACGAATAAGAATTATAAGCTGCTCTTTCCTTTCCGGCCTCCGGTATTTTACTTCCGATAATAAGCATTATGCCAACTAAGTCAGTTCCATGACCGTCAGTGAATTCACTGACGGCCATGGAAAAGTTGATTTTATTTCGGAAGTCAATATAATTACAAAGGTTTTTGAAAATTATTTGGCGATAAAACAGAGCTATTGCTTGACATGTCTGATGTCGAATTTAACGGAACAGGCATTTTACGCTGTTATTGGTACGATCTCGCCGTACTCGCACCGTATTAACGTTGCTTATCATTAGTTGTTTGATGTAACGTAACAATACTCATGTTCTTCAAACGAAGTTATTAGTCTTTAACGTAAATGTTTTTCAATAGATGGCCAAAGAATGTAATCTGGCCCGAATAATAAATTGAGATAGCTGCAATGTCTTGAACTTTTTGTTCGGCATCTGTATCTTTTCCAAGTAGGTTCTTTAAGATACATTTGGCAAGCGGCCATAGCTCATTTGGGCCTCTCTTTTCTTGTCGCGCTTCATCATATTCTTTATGTCTTGACATAAGATAACGTTTACCATCAATGTTTTTATCGCCAGAATCCGCAACAACAGTTTGGAGATAATCTGCAAAGGTGGCGTAAATACAATCTATAATCTGATATGTTTTATCATTTGATGAACCTATGATTGCCCAAACAGAGTTTACAGTTGCGTCGAGTGTAGCTATGAGCAATTCAACATCAAATATGTTTGGATTTGTATTGTCGCGAATGGACTTTAGATTGTGATGTTCCGGCTTTTCCAAATCTTCAAACACAGACTTACATGCACAAGCAAATAATAGCTTACCAACTTCCTCAGGCGTCTGGCTTACTCGCTTTTCTTTGCCAATGTAATGTACTGCTATTACGAATAGCGCAACAAACCCTATAATCAAAATGATAAACGTTGGTACACCAAGTACACCTAACATTATCATTACGATCAAGGAAATTAAGATAGGTTTCCAGAATGTTTTGTCCATGCCCGCTTACCTCTATTCGCTCAATTCTTACCGAATTCTTCACGCCACATTTTTTCCATACGTTGCCATACTTCAGGAAGGATTAAGTTGGGCTTTCCAAAGAATATGCCAGAAAACAGGCCAAATGTTAAGCCGTTACCACATTTCATACATTTCACAATTGTTTTTCCATCGAACTGACCCCTTCCTTGAAAAACAATCTCATCGTAGGGTGCAATAGCTCCTACAGTGCCACACCATGGGCATTTTATATTTCTTGCCATCTTACAATCGCCTTTCAATCATTATTGATTCAAAGTTTCAAATGTTCATGTTCGTTTTAATTTCAGATCATGTTATTGCTTCTAACTCAATTCCTTATGGCGCTGTAACGGATAGGATAAACAGGCCGCCTTCACGGGTAATAATTTATAATATGCGACGGTAAAACATGACATGGGCGAGCCGACGCTTTATCGGCTCGCTCATGTCCTTTATCAATCACTTCGCCCAACGAATGAGGTCGGGCAGGAATTTATTCGTTAGATATTCGTTATACGGCAGGACGCGTACCGTGTAGCCGTGGCCTCCGCTGTTATTGGGGGGAACGACCCTGGTTTCGTAAATATGCCCGCCGTCCCTTTCGCCGACCGGAGTGAGCGGGATTATGGTCGGATTGTATATTTCACCGTTGGCGTTAAGCGGGCCGGTATAGAGTTCGACGCAGATATCTTCCCTTGAAAGCGAACCCGTTTTAACGAGCGCCTGAAAACATACCGAATCGCCCGACGGAATTTCCTGCGGCAGTCCGGAATCCATAATCTGAACTTCAACTTCCGGCCAGGCTTTGCGGATACGCCCGATAGCCGCAGCGAGCGCCGTTGCCCGCGCTCCGGAATCCGCCGACAGTTTTCTGTATTGTTCGTCGGCGTTAAGATAAAACCGTTCCGTATATTCTCTGACCATGCGATGCGTGTTAAAAAAGCGGCAAAGATTGCCAATGGACGATTTCATCATGGAAATCCAGCGATAGGGCAGTCCGTCGGATTGACGTTCGTAAAATACCGGCGCCACATCGCGTTCCAGAAGGTCATATATGGCATTGGCTTCCACCTGGTCCTGGTAATCGGCGTCCGTATAGGATTCGCCGTTGCCGATAGCCCAGCCTATTTTCGGTTCCATGTTTTTGCATGATTGCCAGGCTTCGTCCCACCAGCCGTCAAGGATGCTTAAATTCAAAACTCCGTTCACTATCGCTTTCATGCCGCTGGTGCCGCTGGCTTCGTTGGGGCGCAGTGGCGTATTGAGCCAGACATCAACGCCCTGCACCAGGTAACGCGCCACGCTCATGTCATAGTTTTCCAGGAATACCAATCTCTGCCGGAAGCGCGGATCGCGCGACAAAGAAACAATTTGCCTGATAAGCGCCTTGCCGGCGTCGTCGTGCGGATGCGCCTTGCCGGCAAAAATCACCTGTACCGGTCGTTCTCGATTGTTCAAAATGGCAGCCAGACGGTCGGGATCGCGCAAAAGCAGCGCGCCGCGCTTGTAGGTTGCAAAGCGTCGTGCGAAACCGATTGTAAGCGCATCAGGGTCGAGCACCGTTTTAACCGCTTCTATCTCGGAGTTGGAAGCTCCGCGGGAAATAAGCTGAGCCTGAAGTCTGCCGCGCGCGAAAATGACAAGGCGTTCGCGCCGCCGTTCATGGGTGCGCCATAAACTTTCCGAAGCGATTGATTCGGATCTCTGCCAATCATTCTTTTTGTCGGACAACTCGCGCCAATCGGGCCCGAGATAACGTTCGTAAAGCGCGTCCACTTCACGCGAAATCCATGACTGAAAATGCACGCCGTTGGTGATGTGCGAAATGGGAATCTCGTCTTCCGGAACTCCCGGCCATATGTCTTTCCACAGGCTGCGGCTGACTTCGCCGTGAAGGCGGCTGACGCCGTTGCGGTAAACCGCCATACGCAACGCCAGAATCGTCATACAGAACTCTTCATTTTTATCGTTCCGGTTTCTGCGGCCGAGGGCCATAAATTCATCGAACGACAGGCCGAGTTTCGCGGCATAATCGGCAAAGTATCCGTGCATCAGGGCGGGTGGAAAGTAATCATGCCCGGCCGCTACAGGAGTATGTGTCGTGAAAATCAGCGACGGCAAAGCCATTGCCCTGGCAGCCTGGAAGTTGATGATGTTTTTTTTCATCAGGCGGCGTGTCAGCTCAAGGGCCAGGAACGCCGAATGCCCTTCGTTCATATGATAGACGGTCGGGTGAATGCTCAGCGCCTCAAGCGCCCTGCAGCCGCCTATGCCGAGTATCATTTCCTGCTGCAGGCGATATTCAAGGTTGCCGCCGTACAACTGATCGGTCAAATCACGATCCTTCTCGTTATTATCCGGAATGTTGGTGTCAAGCAGATACAGCGAAACCCGGCCTGCCATCGCGCGCCATATTTGCGCATGCGCCGTCCGGCCAGGCATGGGGATGTCAATTTTCATCGGCTTGCCATTGTCGTCGCGAAGCAGCGTTATCGGGAGCTTATGAAAGTCGTTGTCTTCGTAAGCCTCCTGCTGCCAGCCGGCAGAATTCAGATATTGCCGGAAATAGCCCTGCTGATATAGAAGCCCCACGCCCACAAGCGGTATTCCGAGATCGCTGGCGGATTTCAGATGATCGCCGGCCAGCATCCCGAGACCTCCGGCGAAAATCGAGAGGCACTCCGTAAGGCCGAATTCAGCCGAGAAATAAGCTATCAGTGGATCGGCGTCGGCATGCGCCTTCTTAAACCAGCTCCCGCTGTTTTTCATATATTCGTCAAACGAGGCGAGCACTTTTTTATAGTTTCCCATAAAGGATTCGTCCGCGGCTGCCGCCTCAAGCAGATGCTGGTCAAGATTGCCGAGCATGCGAACGGGATTGTGACCGCTGGATTCCCATAAGTTGTGGTCAAGCCGCCGGAAAAGTTCGACGGTTTCAGAGTCCCACGCCCAGCGCAAATTGCCGGCAAGATCACGTAATCGTTCAAGTTCGGCGGGAAGCCGTGGAATAACGTTAAAAGTGCGAACCGGTTTCATAATTCAATTCTCCTTAATACACAACATGGTCTAAGAAAACAGATATTCAGACGTTAGAATATATAATCGGCATGATTTCAGTAAACTTTTGTAAAAATCAGCGCGTATACCTTCAGTATTTTTCTAATCTTCAACAAAAAAGACGCATCCCAGCCGAAACGCCGCGTTATGTTCTCTTGTGCCGGCGCCGGTCAACTTCCAGTAATCGCGAACTTCAAATCGTATCGCGCGTGTTTCATTAAACCGGAAGTCCATGCCGACTCCATAATTAATGCCATTTCCTGCTCCTATGAAACGCGAATATCCCGCAGTAAAAAAAATGGGCATCCGAAGAGAGCTTAGGCGGTCTGGTAAACGGCCAGAGCTGTGCGTCTTAAATGCTGCCATATAATTCAGCGGCGATATCGTTGCGGCGCCCTTAAATGCGGATAAACGAGGATCTTTGCTTAATAACGGACTTGCGTAGCCAAATTCCATCAATAATCCCGAGAAATTATACGGCGAATACACACTCATGGATATGCCGTACTGAAAACTGCCTCTTGTTGCCGCCCCTTGATGGGCTACGCCCGCGCCTCCGTAAAGCGTAACTCCCGGGCTGTATTCATCAATACCGAAACACAATTCAGCGGCGCCGCTGATGAGGATGACCATCAATGTCAATCTTATGATTCTCATGTGCTTTTTCCTTTTTCTTTGCAACCGTAATTGATTACTCAATTTTTCCAGAGGCGACCCACGACGTTGCGGGATCCGCGCGTGACGATAAGTCGTTTTCCGATTCAAGAGTCATTATCGCTGTGATGCCCGACGACGCGGTAAGGCTATACTGATTCAATTTTACAGTCGTAAGAATACGGCCGTTTCTGTCGGATGTAAGCCGGCCGACGTAAATTCTTTCCGAAGAAGCGGAAAACCAAAACTGGTAAACCATTCCCTCGGGCACTGGATCAAACGTGCCGATGACTGTTATATCGCCTGTAAGAGTATTCCACATAACAGCGCCTGTTTGATTTGGTGATGAAGGTCGGCCTTTCAGGCGCGCGACGCGAACGGAAGGATTGTGGAACATTTCCTGGAACCGTTCCAGTTTTTCCATGTCTTCTCGTTGTGATTCAAGTTGCCGCGTCAAATCGACCCGGTTGGCTTCCGCTACCGCTATCCGGCTATGTAATTCAAAAATTTCCTTTTCAACATTTTGCCACAAATAAAATGCGTAAGCGCCAAGCGCGGCTAAAATGGCGTATATGAACGCGTGTATAAAAAAAACGGCTTTTCGGGAACGTGGCGGGTACGGCATAGGCGCGGCAACCGGAATGGAAAAGATCTTCTTCGCGGGTTCGGTTTTTATCCCAGGCTTTTGAGTTTTTACGGGTTCGTCGGACGACGGGATATATGCGGGTTCATGTTTTTCAGGCAAATCTGAAAGAGGTTGATCACGGCGCGATAAATCTATATGCGCCGCGAGGCGTTCGCGTAAGCCCTGCGGAGGCTCTTCTTCTTTTACGGCAAGCCCGATTTGAGATGACGTTAGTAGAAGTTTAGATAATTCCGCGCGGCAGATCGGGCAATCTTCCAGGTGCAGTTCGAAGCAGTGCGCTTCGTGCTGCGTTAGAAGGCCGATCACGTATAGAGCAGCCTGATGACGCATTTCTTCCGTTGCGCGTTCGTGTTTCACTGCACGGCTCCATCGGTTCCAGCCGGCAGCTTACACTGCGAATGCATCGATTCAGGATTTTTTTTCAGAAGTTCGGGATTTTTACCCAGGCGATTGAGGCCTATGCGCACATGCGTTTTGACTGCGCCGGCTGTAATGCCTGTCCTGACTGCGATTTCCTCGGCGCTTAATCCCGAGAAGAATGCCCAGTCAAGCACTTCGCGCTGTTTGGGCGCGAGGGTTTCGAGGCGGGCGCGGGCATCTTCCTGTTCCCTGATCAGGGTGTTTTTACCGACTGCGTCCGTCGCGTCCGTTGGCGGCAAAGGAGTGTAAGGCCGATGGGTTTCGTAAAGGCGCGTGTGCGCGTGCGCGCGAGCGATTATGACCATGCACGCGAGCGGCGGAAAATCTTTGCTGTAAGATACGGAATCTTCCCATATACGGGTATAAATGCTTAGCAGGACTTCCTCGGC
>Ga0082212_10003198_pt1 | contig 23362 bp, 16 predicted proteins | sample TergutNt197P3_FD_71548 | JGI IMG/M metagenome (GOLD analysis project Ga0082212, IMG submission 71548) | Neocapritermes taracua P3 segment gut microbial communities from Petit-Saut dam, French Guiana - Nt197 P3 | ecosystem: Host-associated > Arthropoda: Insects > Digestive system > Gut ... | reverse complement strand
TTTTTTGTCGTTGCTGCGCCACGAGGCTGTTCTTGTCAGAACGCCGGCAATGCTTAATTTGTGCTTGATTTGTGGTAAATGAGCTAAGCAAACCTGTTCAAAACCGTAACCGCTCCACGCACGGTGACGTGCATTTTCAATGAAATTTGTCCAAAAATGTTCGTCATTTTCAAGTTTGCTGTGCATAAAGTTGAAATAAAACAACGTACAAAAAATATTTGTTATAGCCAAGAATAAATATTTATCTGTGGCTAATACGCTTGTTCAACTTACTTCAATGCGTGAATGGCCGTTGCCGACGGGTGTTACTTCGATGTGGGTGGCGATGCGTTCCTTGAGTTCGGCCAAGTGCGAGATGACGCCGATGATTTTGCCTTCCTTGTGAAGGCTGGAGAGGGCCGAAAGGGCGGTGTCCAAGTAGTCGGAATCGAGGGTACCGAAGCCTTCGTCGATGAACATGGTGTCGACCTGCATGTTTTTGCTGGCCATGCCGGCTAATCCAAGCGCCAGCGATAGCGAGGCGATGAACTTCTCGCCGCCGGAAAGGTTTTGGGCGGTGCGCGCCTCGTAGTTTTGATATTTGTCGATTACGGACAGTTCGAAAGGATTGTTGGCGTCGCCCGTCCGTTTTAACAGGTAACGCTCGCTCATTTTTTGCAGCTGCCGGTTGGCTAAGACGATTAGGTGTTCGAAGGTCAGCGCCTGTGCGAAGTTACGGTATTTTTTGCCGTCGGCCGAGCCGATCAGTTCGTTAAGACCGCCCCAATCGGCACATACCGCTTGCTGCGATTCTTTCTCTTTCAGTTTGTCGCCGCTGTTTTTTAGATTTGCTGCATTGTCGGCTAACTTTTGACGGTTGGCGCCTGTTCTTTGGGAAACCAATTCGCTTTGCGGCTTTTTCTCTTCGAGTTCGGATTGCAGTTGCTCAGGCGATTTATCGGTAATGGCCTGTGCTTGCTTTTCGGCTATCTCTTTTTCTTTTTCGGCAATAATGGCCTGACATTTTGCAAGTTCCGTTTCGGCTTCCGTTTTCGACTTTTCTGCTTTTGCTTTGGCGGTTTCTGCTTTTTCGAGCATTTCTTTCAAGCGTTGTTCTTCGGCTGCGACTGCCTTGTCGCCAAAAATTCCGGTTCTTTCCGCCACTAATGCCTGACGTTCGGCGACAATGTTTTGTTGCTCGGCGACCTTGTCGGCCAACAGTCGCGCAAGGCTGTTTGTTTCGGTCGTTGTGGCGGTCAGTTCGTTGTTTAAATGGCTGATTTGCTCCGACAGGGAGTTGACTGCCGCATGGTTTGTGTTCCACCGGTCAAGGCAATTTTTCAATGCGGTGATGTTTTCCACGCCGTATTTTTGGAAGATGCCTTTCAGCTCGTCGTTTTTATCGGCATAACCTTGCCGGGCTTCATCCGCTAAAAGTTGCTTCGCTTCCACCTTTTGTTGGGCTAACTGATAGTCGGTAGCGGCCAAGTTTTTAATTTTTTCCGCCTCTTCCTTTGCTTTTTGCAGGGCGGGGATTACTTTGTTTTGAAGATTTCCGAGTGCATGTTCGTGGGCGGTAGCCTGCTGGATGACGTCGTTTACCTGATGGTATTCCGCCTCTTTTCGGGTGCGGATGGCGGTCAGCATGGCCACTTTGTCATCACCTTCGGGCAGGGAAAAATCGGGATGTAAAACCCTTATTTCATCCAAAACCGTCATTCGTTTTTCTTTGTCGGACGACAGCAACCGTTCATCTTTTTCCTTGTTTTTCAAAGCATTGTCTTTGTCGGAAGTGCATTTCATTAGCGTTTTTTCGGTCTGCTGAACAGTGGTTGATACCGTTTGCAGTTGCTGTTTCAACGCTTTCAGTTCGGTTTCCTTTGCGCCGGTTTGCGGGATGTTGCCGATGGCATACGGGTGTTCGGATGCGCCGCACAGCGGACAGGGTTTGCCGTCTTCGAGCGCTTTACGGTGTTCGTCCAAGCGCTGAATCGTTCGGGTGAGCTTGATGATTTCTTCGAGCGCAAGTATTTGCGATTCAATGTTTTGCTTGTCTGTTTGGCCGTTTTTTACGATGGCTGTAAGTTCCTGTTCCGACTTTTCGGCGTCGGCAATGAGCGCGGCATATTTACCGATTTCGGTTTGATGATTTATGATGGCTGTTTCGACTTCAATCAACTGCCTGATTTGATTGCCGAAGGCTGTCATATTTTCTTTTTCCTGCCGATAATCATTCAACTCCCTGCCCGAAAGAACGTTTTGCAAGGCTGTTTTTTTGTTTTCCAATTCCTGATGCTGTTGCTGTAATGCTGTTTCAGCTTTTACGAAACCGGTCAGTGATTTTTCGAGCGCCGCCGCTTTGTTCGACTTTTCTTTTCCGGCGGCTTCGTGTTCTTTTTGTTTGCCTTTCCAGTCTTGCAGGATGGCCTGAACCTGTGCGTCCTGGCGCTCGATGGCAGCATATTGGCCTACCAACGATTCATACAGCTCATTTTTCACTGCCCATACTTTTTTCTCCGTCAGCGCCGTTTGCGATTTCTCCAGATTATCTTTTTGTTTTTCAAACGATTGCGATAACTCCTGTTTTTTCACCGTCAGCGTTTTGACTGCTTGCACGACAGGCGCCAACAATTTGTTTTTCCCGTCGATCTGCGTATCTAATGCCCTGACATTGATTAGGATGGCTTCTGTCTTTTCTTTTTCGTCTTTGGCATTTTGCAGCCAGATGCCGATCTGTTCGAAAGCCTCTTTTTTCGCAAGCACCAGCTGTTGAAGTTCGGGCGTTTTGGCATTGGCATCGGCCATTTGCCGCCGCAGACTTTCCAAATCGGTCAGCCATTTGCGGGCGATTTCAATTTTTTGCAATTCGCCGTCGATCAGCCGCTTTTGTTCTTCGAGTTCGGCTATCTCATGGTTGATGGCCGTTATTTCGTCGTCCGAAAGGATTTTGATGGCGCCCAGTGCCACCAGTATGCTGTCTAACTTTTCTTTTTCCGTTCTATGCCGTTCGTAAACTTTTTTGGAAATCGCACCATAGATTTCCGTTCCCGTGATGTGTTCCAGCAGTTCGCCCTTGTCGTTTTTATCCGCCTGCAGGAACGCGGCAAAACTGCCTTGTGCCAGCAATATCACTTTTGTAAACTGCTCGAAGGAAAGTCCAAGTATCTGAATAATAGTGTTGTCGCAGTCCCTTATTTTTTCGGCAACGATATTATCGTTCGCGTCGGCGATGGTACGTTGGACAGGCTTCAAATTACCGGTACGGGTACACTCCTGCTTCCAGGCCGATTTCCATTGTTTACCGCCTGCCTCAAACACGATTTCAGAAAAACAGTCGCCCGTGCCGCGCGTCATCACATCGTTCGACTGCCCTGTAATCTCCACGCGGGGCGTCTTGCCGTACAATGCCAGCGAGATGGCGTCCAATATCGAACTTTTGCCCGCGCCTGTTTTACCTGTGATGGCAAAAAGTCCGTTATCCGTAAACTTCGGATCGGTAAAGTCAATGTCGTTCACGCCGGCGAGCGAGTTGATGTTTTTAAACGTAAGATGCAGAATTTTCATGCTCCATCAGCTTTCAATAATTAATGAATCGGTTATCTCGTCGTACAACGCCCTGAACGTTGATTTTTGTTCGTCCGGCACCTTGTTTTTGTCGAGCAGCTTGTCAAAAACCGCCAACCGCTCAAGGTCTTCCAACGGTTGCGTACTGTCGTCCTGCGTAAGTACTTCCGTCAGGTATTGACGGTTTTGCAGTTTCAGTATTTCAATGTTTGTATCGGCGGTCTGTTCGGCTGCCCACGACGTGAAATCCGGAAAAACGCTGCTTCCTTCGTAGATAATCTCAACCCAGACGGAAGCGCCGGAAGCCTTCAACGCATGCAAACGCCCGCTGATAAATGCCCGGTCGCCCCGTATGGATTCCAATTGCTGAAAAGCAGGTATTTCGAGCGACGAAACGGTTGTGTTATCCTTTTGAAAATCAACCATATAAACGCATTTCCGTTGCGCTGCCTCGCCAAAGCCCATCGGCAGGGGCGAACCGCAGTATCTGATTTTTTCGCTGATCACCGAAGGGATATGATAATGCCCAAGCGCCACATAATCAAATATTTCTGGAAAAATATCGCTGCCGACACATTCGATATTGCCGATATAGGTTTCGCGCACGCCGTCGTCTTCGACCGTTTTACCGCCGGCCACCGACAGATGACCTGTGGCAATGACCGGAATCGTTGCGTCTGTGTTCTTTTGTATCTCCCTTGCTATTTCAGCTAATTGTTCGTAGTGCTTTTTAATGCTTTCGGCGATGCGTCTTGAGCGGTCGGAATAGGTCTCGCCTTCGGTGAAGCGGCTCAAATCCCTTTCGCGCAAAAAAGGCGCGGCGCAAACGATGGCCATGGGCTTTTCGTCCGCATCCCTGACAACGATCACCTCATCTGCCGGATTATCGCCCGCGTTACCGATAACCGTAATGTTCAACGCCGACAAAACGGCTTTCGGCGCGTTCAGGAAACTTGGCGAATCGTGATTGCCGCCCACGACGATCATATTGCGACAACCTGCCTTTCTGACGTCCAGCAGAAAGTCGTAATACATTTTCTGGGAAGCGCTGCCGGGCGAAGCGTTATCAAAAATATCGCCTGCAACAAGCAGCAAATCAACGCCGTTGTCTTGAATCGTCTGCAAAAGCCACTTCAGAAAACAGGCATGTTCGTCCTGCCGGTCTTTTTTCGTATACAGCATCCTGCCCAAATGCCAGTCGGAGGTATGTAACAGTTTCATGTCAGGCTTTTACGCTCCCTTTACGGTTTCGCTACGATATAGGGCTTTTTAAATTCGATGTTGGTCATGCGGGTGACGTCCATTTCCTCAAACAGCAGGGCGTCGGGCGAGATGAGGGTTGTCTGGACAGCCCCGTAACTGTTGATTTGTTCCTTGTCGGAAGCGCACAGGATACGCTTGAAGGGTCGGAGGCTTGCGCCGTCGGAGATGGTTGCGCCGCGCACCAACTCTTCGCGACCGTCAGCCACGTATACCTTGTAAAAATAGTTGACGCCGCCGCTCATTTCCTTGACGACGTATGCGTATTCCAAGTCTTCCTCCTTCGCAGCTTCAATCAGCTTTTTCCGCAATAAGTCGTAGTTGCAGGTTTGTTTGCAGGTAATCAAAATGTTACCGGCCATTACGCGGTTGGTGTTTGCATTATAATCATAACGCGTATGTCCATTCGTCTGACGGATTTTTTTGGTAGGTATGCGACCGTTCAGCAAATTGCGTAATACGCCGTTTTCAATCAGTATCAGTTCCTTGTCGGGAACAACACCCTCGGCATCAACCGGAAAAAAACCGTTGAGCCGTTGCCCTTTATAGAACTCTTGCCCGGTGATGGATATTATCGAGAGGTCTCTTGAAATCACTTTCTTATTGAGCATCAGTTCAAAATCAACACCTCCCTGCTGTCCGCCCCCGGGCATTTGCGGCACGCCGTTGACCATCATATAGCCGGATTGTTGATTTTGAACCATTTTAGGAACCGCTGCCAGCTTGTTGTTGCTGAGGAATACCTGGACGAAAAGATTATAAAGCGCCTTGCCTTCGAACAGTACCGGGCCGCTGTAGGCATCGTCGACCACCGGCGCATTTTTTAGCTTCAAAAGGTTTTCCATCAGCGCATTGCATTGTGCCGTAAAGGTTGCGAGGTCGGGCATTTGTTCCAATGTAGCGTTCTCTTCATAAATTGTCTGGTTCAGGTCCTGTCCGTCGTCGGCGCGCGTATTGGCTGTAAACGTCAACTGATAAAACAAATTCGGTGTTGCATACCGGCTACCTTCCGTATTGTAGGTATAGGTCATGACGCTTCGTACATTCAAGGACACGTTTGAACTTAAAATTTCCGGGTACTGCTTGGCCGTTTCCGAAGCCTTGCGCAAGTAATTCTCCCAGTAGGCCCGGTCAAACTTGAACGGAGCGGGTTGCAGCACCATGTTCAACGGACTGACCTGTTCAAAGTCAGGCAGTTCTTTCTCTTCCTCGGTTTGTGTTTGCTGTTGCAGAATTGCCATTTTTGACTGAAACGTTTCAACTGCGCTCTTGTAAGCGCCATCCAAATCCCTCCAGATCGTCACGGGAACACCCGTCGTATTATCTATCAGGCTGGTCGATGACGGGTAAGAAAACCTTCCGGGCATTTTAAGGTTATTGCGGTGATAGTTCCCTACCAGCAGTGTAGGTACGCCGCGTCGCTGATGTACCTCAAAGTAGCTGCTGATCGAACCCAGCGAGGCCGAAAGATTGTAGTCGTACCGGTCGAGCACCGAATAACTGATGAAAAAGGGCGGCAACATGCCTTCCATCTTAAGCTGCGCCTTGTTCCTGTCCACCTCTTTCTGAATGGCATTAATAACAGGACTTTCAGTTTGCGCGTAAACCGTATGTACGCACTGAAAACTCAAAAACAGCGCAAAAATCAACACTATATTTTTAAAAATCACATTCATAATAAAAAATATTAATAATTCTCAATTTTTTCAATTCCCAATTCTCAATTCTCCTACGGTCTCTCCAAAATAGGCGGTTGACTTTGCGACCTCGCTTTTCGTTGTGTTTCGACCATCTTCACATAGAGTGTTGGCGAGATGCAGGAGGCAGGCACGCTACCCGATTCTGCGCCGCAATAGCCGTTGAACACATCATAATCGGTGCCGCAGGCTGCTATTTGCGAAAAGATGGCTAACGGCGTGCCTACCAGGTCGACACCCCGAACCATCTCATCGGGTCGCCCGTCGGCATAGATGCGATACACCAGACAGGGCGTCACGTTAAAGGCATTGGGCATATACCGTCCGGTAGTTGTGAAACCGCCAGCTACCTGGTCCATCAGGTAACCGTACGCCTTGCCTTCGATTTTTAGCTGTTCCACGAGCATCGTTCGCAATTCCTTTTCCGTTTTGGGACGGGTACTTTCGATGAGGGTGTTCGACTGGCGGGTAAAGGTATTCAACTGTATCATTCCCCGTCCGTGTCCGTTGGAGTTCGGAAAGCCTTCGATGGGCGTCCGGTTCATCAGGAAAGCGGTGAGTTTGCCGTTTTTAACGATCTCGACCCGTTGTCCGCGTACACCTTCGTCATCGAATACATAATAGCCGTTCATGGGGATGTCGCGCATTTTTTTTGTGTACGGTTCAAAGATCACCGACATGTCTTCGGGCAACACCATTTCGCCCATCTTTTTCTTGAATGTCTGGGCGTCGGTCTCGCTTTTCAGCCGTGCGCCTTCGATGCGGTGACCGAAAATCTCGTGAAAAAACACGCTTGCCGCCTGTCCCGACATCAGCATCGGGCCCGAATACGAATCGGCTACCGGCGCAGTCCGCAGTTTTGAAATGGTCTCGCTCAGCCATTTGGCATCGGCCAGCACCTGTTCGTCGGATGGCAATTCTTTCAGGTCGTACGCAAAATAGTTCTTGTACAAAGGTATGTCCATGCCGTCGTCAGCTTTTCCGGAAGCGTTCATTCCCAGCCGGTAGCAAAAGCGGTTTTCGAATATCTCCGCCCCTTCGGTGTCTACAAAATACTTGTGTGTCAATTCCACTTCAAACGAAAACGAGGAGTTGATGATGTCCTTGTTTTCGTTGAAAATGGCGCTGTACTTCTTCAGTTTCTCCTCCCAGTGTTTGGGGTCGAATTTGGCATCGGCAAATTTGACAGGTTTCTCGACATACTTTTCGCGTTTTTCGACACTGAAATCATTCGACTTGTCTTCCGAGCTAACCTTTACGGCCACGTTGGCTTTCACTTTCTCCAAGCGTTTGGTAGCTTCCACATACATGGCGTCGGTTTTTTGCCATAACGTTGTCTTCCAGGCAGTCGGATTGTCTTCCAACCCAAGCATCCCATAACCGGCAGAATTATAGTCGGCAAATCCGCGTTCGCCTCCCTCCTTTATTTCGCGCGTATTGTCCATTTCCGGACTGCCTACCCTCACTGCCACATTAAAGAAACGTTGCGTGATGGGTCTACTCAGTATCACATCGCCAAAACTGGCGGAGATGCTATAGGCGTTCACATCGTATACCCTGTAACTGATGTAATAAGCCGGTATCGGCTGTGTTTTCAGTTCGGAAAGGTTACGATCGGCCTCACTTTTAAGCGTTTGCAATAGCAAACTTTGTGCTTTCAACTGCTGTACGCAGCAAGCGATCAGAATTAAAAACAAGATTCTCTTCATAGTCATTTTTTTATAGTTTGTTTCACTTCGTTCGTCGTTTCATAATTAACCCACTACTCCACCACCATCATCTTATCGCCAACGGACATTTTATCGTTGTCCCTGGCATATACTTCTTTTACCGTTCCGTCGATCGGACTTCGTATTTCATTTTCCATTTTCATGGCCACCAGCACGCAGAGCGGGTCGCCTGTTTTTACCACATCGCCCTGTTCGACATATACTTTCAAGATGACGCCCGGCATCTGTGCCGTAATCACCTGTCGACCGACAGCCATCGACTTGGAGCGCGCCACACGCATTTTTTTCAGTTCGTCGACGATATTCACCTGAAAATAATCGCCTTTGTTGCGTACTTCATAACTGGAATTTCCGAGTGAAGTGATCTGTACACCGTGCGATTTGTTATTCAGAATGATGGAATGGATGGTGTCGCCGCCTACGTTGTAATCGACTTCGTAAACCGTTCCGTTGACCGAAACTTTTTTGATGGGACCGTCTTCCAGTATTTCGACTTTATATTCGGTATCGGTCAGGTCGTTGATGGTTGCATAATAGGTTGCCAATGCTTTCATTCGTACATTATATTAATAGTTATTTGCCGACATCTGCAGTTTTCCGTAATATTTCCACAACGATTCGCCAACGAGCGGGACGGTGGTAGCGCGGGCAGCCGCATCCTTCTCCTGTTCGAAATGTCGCAGTGCGGCAGCAATAATCGCTATGGTCGGATCATTACTCTTGCGCCGCTTGAGTTCCTCCCTGTCGAATTTCGTATCGATAAAGGTCGTATCGTAATTGCCTTTCAGGAAGGTTTCATTCTGAAGTACTCTCAGATGGAAGGGAATCGTCGTTTTGATTCCCAGAATTTTATATTCCCGCAGCGCACGTTTCATGTTGGAAATGGCTGATTCGCGGTTGCGTCCCCACGTGCATAATTTGGCAATCATCGGGTCGTAGTGCAGCGACACTTCAAACCCGGCATACGCGGCGCTGTCCAACCGCACGTTCCGTCCTTCGGGCGCTTCGCGCACACGGATCACGCCGGGTGACGGCATGAAATTGTTTTCGGGGTCTTCGGCATAGATACGACATTCGATGGCGGCGCCTCGGAACTCCACGTCTTCCTGTTTGTAAGGAAGGCGGTTGCCCGCTGCAACCAAGATCATATCGCGTACCAGGTCGACGCCCGTACACTCTTCGGTTACCGGATGCTCCACCTGCAAGCGGGTATTCATCTCAAGGAAATAAAAATTCTGGTCGTTGTCCATCATAAACTCCAGCGTTCCAGCACTGTAGTATCCTATTTTCTTGCAGGCGGCCACAGCGACAGCCAGCATTTTGTCGCGTGTTGCTTCCTTGACAAACGGCGATGGCGATTCTTCGATTACTTTCTGGTTGCGTCGCTGGATGGAACACTCGCGTTCGTAGAGGTGGATCACATTTCCATATTTATCACCCAACACCTGCACCTCGATGTGGTGCGGATTTTCGATATACTTCTCAATATAAATGGCATCGTTGCCAAATGAATGGGCGGCTTCCGAGCGCGACATGCGGAAAGCGGCATCCAGGTCGTCTTCTGTCCTTACCAGGCGCATCCCTTTACCACCTCCGCCCGCCAATGCCTTTAGCATAATCGGGTAACCGATTTCCTTGGCGCGGGCGCGGGCGTCTTCCAATCCGGCCACAGGGTCATTCGTTCCCGGAACAATCGGGACGCCTGCCTCCTGCATGATTCTGCGTGCTTCCGTTTTGACGCCCATTTGGGCGATAACAGCTGCGCTCGGTCCGATGAAAATCACCTTTTCCTCTTCGCACCGACGGGCAAAATCGGCGTTCTCCGACAAAAAACCATAGCCGGGATGGATGGCAGCGCCCGTTTTTTTAGCGATTTCAAGAATCATTTCCGGTTTCAGATAGGAGGTATCCGATTCATCTTTCGAGATACACCAGGCTTCCTCGGCATACCGTACATGCAGCGCACCTCGATCGGCATGGGTGTAAATCGCTACGGTGGGCAGGTTCATCACGCGGCAGGTACGGAAGATACGCATGGCGATCTCGCCGCGGTTGGCTACTAAAACTTTCTTTATCATGTATTTTAGTTTTCAGTTTTCTTTTTGGGGTACTTTACATCTGAAAATGAAACTACAAAGGCAAATTCGAATGTTTCTTGGGGGGGATGGATTGCCGTTTGTTGGCCAGCAACTCAAAACTGCGGATCAGGCGTGAGCGGGTGACGGACGGTTCGATGATCTCGTCGATATACCCCAGCTCGGCTGCGCGGTAGGGGTTGGCAAATTTCTCACGGTAGTCGTCCTGCAACGCTTTGCGTGTTGATTCCTGATCGGCAGCTTCGGCAATCTCTTTGCGGAAAAGAATGTTGACTGCACCATCGGCGCCCATGACTGCAATTTCAGCTGTAGGATACGCATAATTGAGGTCGCCGCGTATTTGCTTGGAACTCATCACGCAATACGCGCCGCCGTAGGCCTTGCGGGTGATCACCGTCACTTTCGGCACGGTCGCCTCGCAATAGGCGTACAGCAGTTTTGCGCCGTTACGGATGATGCCGTCGTATTCCTGGTTGACGCCGGGAAGGAATCCGGGCACATCTTCAAACGTAAGCAACGGAATGTTGAACGCGTCGCAAAAACGAACAAAACGGGCGGCTTTCACCGATGCGTTGATGTCCAATGTACCTGCCAGTTCCGACGGCTGGTTGGCCACAACACCGATACTTTTCCCATTCAGCCGGATGAAACCGATGACGATATTCCTTGCATACGCTTCCTGCACTTCAAAAAAGTTCTCGTCGTCGGCAACCGAAACAATCAATTCCTTGATGTCGTAAGGCTGGTTTGGATTCGTCGGAATCAGCAAATCCAAGGCAGGGTCGATCCGGTTCGGGCTGTCGGTGGTCGGCACGAAAGGCGGCTCCGCCATGTTGTTATTCGGCAAAAACGACATCAACTCCCTTATTTTCAATATGCAGTCGATGTCGTTATCTGCCGAAAAGTGAGCGACGCCCGAACGGCTTGTATGAATATCCGAACCACCCAATTCATTTTTGGTCACGTCTTCCTGCGTAACACTTTTCACCACGTCGGGCCCGGTGATAAACATGTAACTGCTTTCCTTGACCATGAATATATAATCGGTCAGTGCAGGCGAGTAGACGGCGCCTCCCGCACACGGCCCCATGATCGCGCTGATTTGCGGTATGACGCCCGAAGCCAATGAGTTACGCAGAAAAATCTCGGCGTATCCGGCCAATGAGCGGACGCCTTCCTGGATACGGGCGCCACCCGAATCGTTCAGTCCGATCACCGGCGCCCCTACCTCCATGGCCATATCCATGATTTTACATATCTTGCGGGCGAATGTTTCCGACAAAGAGCCGCCGAAAACAGTAAAATCCTGCGCAAAAACAAACACCGTGCGGTTGCCGATCAAACCGTAGCCTGTGATAACACCGTCGCCCAGGGGCCGTTGTTTTTCCATCCCGAAATCTGTACATTTGTGTGTAACAAACTTATCGATTTCGACGAAAGTACCTTTTTCCAGCAACAAGTCGATACGCTCCCTTGCCGTCAGTTTGCCTGCCGCATGTTGCTTTGCCATACGGTCTTCCCCGCCACCTATTTCGGCCTGCCGGTTCAGATTTATTAATTGTTCGATTTTCTCCTTCATGGCCCTATTTTTGTTTTAAAGCATACAAATGTAGAAAAAAAATTCGGTATTACACACAAACGGACAAAAAATTTCTAAATTACTCTCCTTATCATGCCAAAGGCAAATAATCCAAAAACTAGGGCGATAGCCGCTCGTTTTTGAAGGGTCTTTCGCTTGTCGACATGACTGATCCGCTGTATTACAGGGTCTTCGCCCCAACAGCGAACGACAGGATTCAAGTAGTATACCATAGCATCGGGGGATGTAAGTTTGACGCGAATATAGGAATCCTCGGGACCTATTGCGTAGCTTGCAGCGTCGCTATCGGTCGCTATCTTCAACACTTTACCGTTGTCGCCGATAAATTCTATCTGGCGCATGACCTGACGCCAAACCACACGCAACGTATCGTCCTGTACTTGAATGGATACCGGAAACGAAACAGCAGCGGCTTCGCGTAACTTCTCATCGCGTGACGCCTGTTTTTGTCGCGGAAAATGAACGCCGAACGCGACGCCTTCCGCAAGTTGCTGCAACAGGTCGTTCGTTGATGTTTTCGGCACGTTTATAAAAGTGACCTCCCGTTGCAGTCGTGCGGGATAGTTGACCGAATGGGCATCGTCGTTGGCAATCAGCCATGCCCGGCGACCGCTCGAAAGCGCTGCATCCCATGCCTTTTCGGAAAGGTGCGTGCCATTCTGAACTTCAAACAAATCATACCCTGAAAGATACTTGAAGTCGTCGGGCAGGTAACTGCTGCGCATACTGGGGTGGTTAACCGCCACGAAAAGACTGTTTTTCTTCAATATATCGAGGATATGCTGCTTGTGATGCAAACTTTGCCAAAAGAAATAATCACGCCACACGACCCTACCCGCTCCCAACGCCAGCTGGTGTACTTTCTTGACGTTATAGCCGTGTTCGTACACGGGAATATAAGGCATATCAGGCAATCTTCCCCGATTGATGCGCATGTAGTCGGACACGGCGACAACGTCGAAACCCAATTGCCGGTACGCATCCGTTACCTCCGCATGCGTGTTCTCGCCATTGGTAAGCCCCATCCAGCTTTTCGTATGCAAATGAAAGACACACTTCATCCAGGCGTCGGCTGTCATGTCTTGATATGGATTGTAAAACGCAGGGCCGGCAAAAGGTTGCGGGTCGTCGAACTGATAAACCGGACAGGTGACGTAAAACCAAACGACCGGCAACAAACATACGCCCGTGATGCCTGCAACGGATAATAGCGTAAAAAGCCAGATTTTTCTTGCTGATTTCATTGAAAAAGCATGGATGACTGATGGGGATGGTTTACGGGAGCGAAAAAGCATATTCGACGATGGCAACAACATCGTCCAACTTGCTGAAATCCGTCTTGTTTTCCCTTGCAAACGTTTCAAGCGCCGTTTGACTTGATTTGAAAATTTTCATCAGCCCCTTCAAAGTCAAGACCTTTTCATATCTCTTATCGGTTTTAACAGTTACTGTCGACTTGTCGACTCCTGCAAATTTTTCATCACATCGGATGAACGACCAGGCAGGGGTGTTGCTGACAGAAGCCATATTGCCAATAGAAGCGGTCTGCGAATAAGAACCGTATCCGGAAGCCTTTCCCTGCGAGACCAATATGCATTTATGACTGAGGTAGTATTCATGATCCCCAGTCTTAATCCTTTCAAGGAAAGCATTGTTTTGTGCAGGTATAAACGTTCGGTCACCAATAGATACCAGAATTACCGTTTTGGCATCCAGTTCGAACAGCACACTGTCGGCATCCAGGAACATCATGCGCTCATTAATCTTTTGATAATTGAGCAATGCCGGTACACGGTTGCTACTGTTATTTCTCAACACGACATATCCTTTTTCAAACTGGGGAAAAAGGAAAGCGCTCACTTCGTTATCGTCTGCGTGCGAGCACACCGACGACACAACGAATACCAATAATGTTACCATCTTTTTCATGCTGTTTTCACCGCTAATTATAATATACATGGGTACAAAGGTAACGATTTTATCCGAGTTCTCGGATAAAAGTTGTTATCCGAGGAAAAATATTATCCGAGGAGTTATTTGTAAAATGCTTAAAAGCAGGAACTTTCACAAAAACTACTCGGATAATAAAATGATAAATTTATCGGCCATTTACTTTGAGAAAAGTCGGAAAATTGTTTGACTGTGAATTTTTTATTTCGACATCAGCCAAAGGATTTCCTCTTTCCTTGAGATACCTGTTGGCTAATTCCGGCGTAACCTCTGCATATATTGTAGTGGTTTCTATTGATTCATGTCCCAGAAAAGCCTTGATAACCACAAGGGATTCGCCACATTCAAGCATATGTACGGCTATGGAATGACGAAAGCTGTGAGGCGAATAACTCTTTCTTTTAAAAAGCGTCGGCCAGGCTGCTTTTGCTTTAACGATATACTTTTTCACAATCTCTTCGACACATGACAGGGTCATTTTTTCATGTGTCTGGCTTGAGAATACATATTTTTTCCTGTCATTTACATCGGAAGGATTCAAATGCCTGTATTTTAAATATTTTTGTAGCAGCGAAGCGCAATTGTCCGGTATGACGACCTCCCTTGCCTTACATCCTTTTCCTACAAACCGAAGCGTAGCAGTAGCGCCAAAAGTAATGTCATTGACTGTCAGATCGCATATTTCCTGTGCTCTTGCTCCGCTTGCATAAAGGACGCTGAGTAATACGGCATCACGACGTCCAATTTTTTTAGTTGTATCAGGCAAGTTCAGCAAACAGGTGATCTCCTCTTTGGTGAAATACTTTATATCGTTTACTTTCCGCGTCTTTTTTACAGGAACACAGGCGATTTCCGAGTAAAACGCCAATGATTCCTTAAACGCTTTTTTTGCTGCATATTTTGCAAATGAAACAAGAGCGGTTCTCCGCTGGTTTCGGGTTACGGCAGTGCAGTTACGTTTCAGTTCAAGCCATGAAAGAAATTCGGTAACTACTCCGTTTGCGAGGTTGGAAAAGGTTACTTTTTCAACCGGTATTCCTTTTACCTCTCTCGTAAATTCAAACAATAACTGAAAAGCATACTTGTAGGATGTTATGGTGTTTTTACTGACGCCCTTAACCTCCGGCAACCAGGTTGTAAAATATTCGGACAATAACGGGATTAATTCTTTAGTTTTCATCAAAGCACACCTCCGGTATTAAGTTTCCAATGTAATCATTCACTCTTTTGTGTGAATCCGTATAAACCAAATGGCTTGCATGCAAGTATTTATCCGTCTCTTTCAGGCTTGCATGCCCAAGGCAGGCGGATAAAAATGCGGATGTATCTTCAAATTTTCGTCCCTCGCTTTCCGATTTCAAAAATGAGTGCAATACAAACGTATGTCTCAGGCAGTGGGGACAGAGGCCTCTTTCATACCGGTTTTTTCTTGTATAATGAATGTCGGCTTTCTTCAATACGGCAGAGAACCACACAAGGAATGAATGGCCTGTAAAGGGCTTACCTCTGTGAAAGCCGGATTCAAAGAGATAATCGCTGCAAATATTTTCATCCTGTGTCTTTTCTTTATACATCAGAAGCAATCCGGTTAGGGAACGGCTCACGGGCACAAATCTTTGCTTGAGATTTTTCCCTTTGCGGACAGTGATAATGCCATTGTCGATATCAATATCCGTCCATTTTAAAGAAATACCTTCATTCAGCCGTAGCCCGCAACCATAAAGAATACGAAGAAGAACTGGGAAAACGCTGGATGAACGGTTCCGTACCGTTTTCCAGCCGAAATTGTCTGCGGCCGACATGATCCGCATCAATTCTTCCTTAGAAAACACATACGGCACGTAATCGCTGTTTACTGTCGGGGCTTCAGGAACGCATGCTTCGATGCCGGACGAAGCAAGGTAGCGAACAAAACCTCTTAACGTGGAAATTCTATTGGCTTTTGTCCTGTTCTTCACCTGTTGGGTGGCTATCCACGCGGATATGACTTCTTCCGGTAGCGTCCTGTCTGCATGATTGTGTTCATTCAGATATTGATCCAGACTTTTTAACAGGGACTTAACAGGCTCAATGACCATACCGGTATCACCGGACAGTGTCAGATAATCTGTCATTTCAGCTGACAGTACGCTTGTAAATACAGGTGTCATTTTATTTCCCTCCCTTACGTTTACTGATATATGCCGCGTAAAGTCCGGAGAATGGCGGTACTTCAAGAACACAGGAACGTAACGTCTCCATGTCGAACGCTACATAATGTTTCATTGACGCCGTATTTTCATGGCCTAAAATTTTCCTGACTACATTATAAGGCACTTTTTCGGATACCAGTTCACTGGCCAGGGTCATTCTTAGCGCGTGACCTCCACATTTCCTGCCCGCTTTAACAATACCGGCTTTCTTCATGTGGCGGGTTACAAGATTTGAAACGGCAAGCGCCGTTAAGGGTCTCAAAGGCGCTAACGCGGATATAAAGAGATTTGGATGATGTGTATCCGGCCGACCTGCAGACAGGTAAGTCCGAATGGCATCTTTCAATTCCGGGAGGAATGCCAGTCGTTGCGGCACGCCGGTTTTACTTTGTGTAAATTCGATTACATCCGAATGAAAGTCAATATCCGATACTTTCAAATTGACAATGTCGCCGGAACGGATACCAAGCCTTAACGCTAAAAGTATAATTGCATAATCCCGCTTCCCGGAATCCTTTTCCGTATCTATAACCGACAGCAATTGACCGGTCTCCGCTTTTGTATAAACGGACGGAACAGGCTCACGCCGTCTGACAGACGGAACAAATACGGATAAATCGTTCATCAGAATACCGGATTTGAAAAGATACCGCAAAAAGCTTCTTATTGTTACGCAATAGTTTATTTTATCACGGACTTTTTTTGAAAAAATACGGTAAATGTCCTGCGGTTCGATTTCTGAAAGACTGTTTTTGCACGCCCCATGCATATCCTTCAAAAAAAACCAGCACTGGTAATGCATCTTTTTAATAGTCGATTCACGCTTTCCGGCTGATCGCAAATACTCCATGTATCCATTGAAATCCTTTGAAAAACAGTCAGGTACAGAATAATCCGTTGAAGTCCTCAATGAATATCCTCCCTTAACAAAATCATCCAGACGGCGTATGACACGTCTATTTTCCTTCAAGGCGCTATCGGATTGTCCCTCCTTACATTCTTCTTTTATGAATACGGCGCCTATCCCGCCCGAATACGTCGTCTCACCATGCGCCGACATACATTCTTCTAACCGGGACAATGTCCTTAAATAACTCTCTACTGTTGTTTTGGAGTATCCTAAGGAAAGAAGGTACTCCGCAAATTTCTGCTTTGTTTCGTTGAAACAATTACTTTTAGTCTCCATTTACTTTTTCTTTTTTTTATGATGGGCACTATTACCCAATGAAAGAGTACGGAAAAATAAAGTAAATTATTATCCGAGGTGTCTTAAAAGTATATATCTGATTACATTCGTTTTATTGATTTCTCCTCGGATAATATTTTTCCTCGGATAAACATTTTTTTTTGTATTGCGCCCGACTTGAAGTATCTTTGCCGGAAATTTTTTTATTCATTCAAGTTATGCGTTCAAAAGAACTGATTTTAGCAGCTATCAACCACCAGACGCCCGAAAGGGTTCCGGTTGATCTGGGGGCAACGCCCAGCTCGGGATTTTCATTGGTCGCCTACCAAAACCTGATCAAATATCTTGGCAAAACCCATTTGAAATCCTGTGTATACGATGTGATACAGGAAGTCGTTCAGCCCGATATGGAAATGCTTGATTACTTCCATGTTGACGTGCTGGATATTGGCCGACATTTCAATACGGAACCGTCGTACTGGCGCGAACAGGAGGTGATACCCGGACACCCCGCGCTGTATCCCAAGTGGTTCAGCGTCGTGAAACAGCCCGACGGGTCGACGCTGGCCATCAGCCCCTCGAACGGCGAAGCCATCGGGGTCATGCCACCGGAAGCTACTTTCTTCGACCAGCGCATCTTCCCATATTCGGACGGTTACCCCGACGACTATTCGAAGCTGGCCCACGAGATGAAAAGGGCTGTGTGGGGCGGTTTTGGCTTTACGCCGTGGGACTGGGCCGACGAAAAAAACTTCTGGACGCTTTTGCGCGAAAAGACCATCGAACTAAAAAAAAGTACGGATAAGGCACTGTTGCTGGGCATCGGCTGCAATCTTTTTGAGTGGGGCACCTTTTTACGGAGGATGGATCAGTTTCTAATGGATTTATTGGTCGAGCCGGAAAAGGTACATGCCCTTCTCGACGCCTTGATGGAAAGTTATTTGAACACCCTGATGAAAACTTGTGAAACGGTTGGCGATATAGTCGACATCATCAAGTTTGGAGACGATCTGGGAACGGTCAACGGCCCGTTTTTCAGTGTAGCGGTTTACAGGGAATTTTTCAAGCCCCGACACAAGATGTTATGCGACTATGTCAAGGTACATTCGTCCATGCACACGATGTTGCATTGCTGTGGCGGGATTTATGAATTGATACCCGAATTGATTGAGGCAGGTTTTGAAATCCTGAATCCGGTTCAGATCAATGCCGTCAACATGGAGCCCGGACGGCTGAAAAATGAGTTTGGCAAGGACATTACGTTCTGGGGCGGAGGTTGTGATACAAGCCGGATCTTGAATCGGGCTACACCGCAGGAGGTCAGAAAACATGTCTTGCATAATCTCGAAACATTCAGCAAGGGGGGCGGTTTCGTTTTTACCACGGTTCATAACATCATGCCCGACGTGCCTCCCGAAAATATCGTCGCCATGATGGAAGCCGTGCATGACTTCAATCAATAAAACAGGTTATTCAAACAAAGCCAACACATTAATTTACTGATACATGAACTACTATTTTGAATTTGTCAATCCAGTCAGCACGCTCCGCATCACCGAAAACGGGCAGGCGATCACATCCGTTTATTTTACGATCAATCACCCCCTGCCGCCTCCGGATGCCGAAGCGAACGAAACACCGCTGATCAAAGAGACATGCAGGCAGCTATCCGAATATTTCGCCGGCAAACGAACCGTTTTCGATGTGCCATTGGAAACGAACGGCACTGATTTTCAGCGACGTGTATGGCGTGCCCTTTGCACCATCCCATACAGCGAAACACGCTCCTACGGACAGATCGCCTCCATCATCAACTGCCCGGAAGGCGCCCGCGCCGTCGGAATGGCCAACAACCGCAACCCGATTTCCATCATCATCCCCTGTCATCGCGTCATCGGGGCAAATGGCAGCCTGACGGGGTATGCAGCGGGAGTAGCCATCAAGGAAAAGCTGCTGCAAATAGAGCGTGGAAGGTGATTGAAAATCGGAAAGGAGGTTGTTTGAAGTTTTTTTATTCGAAGCGCTTGGAAAATCCAAATTTTTCATGTAACTTTGCAGTTCTTAATTGATGGTACAAAATGATCTATGAAAGATAGCTGTAAAATAAAGATCGGAGGAATGAAGTTAGTTGATAATTGCATGATGTCAAATATGTTCAATGATTACCCTAAAAACAATAATAATTTTACGATTATTAACAAAATGGGGAGTAAAAAGCATTTTTATGGCGATAATAATTGGGAAGGGTTATCTGTGGCGTGTGTTTCCTTTTTATGGTTATTCCTGTTTTTACCTTTCAGGCTATATGGGTTTCCGGCTTATTTCGGTCAAATTGAAGAGTGGATATTGTCAGCTGTTATTCTATCTGTTGCCAGTTTGTTTCTTTTTACTTCCATTTACAGGAAGCAACAATTTACTTTCCGTATTTCCGTATGCGACATCCTGTTGATTCTGTATCTGGCGTACATTCTGTTTCGTCTTGATGAATACCTGACGCGAAAAGAAAATATCCTTGTCCTGTATACACTCACATGGCTTTATATCCATGTACGTATTTCAAACACTCGGTATGTGTATTTATTCATACAAATACTTATTATCTCGTTCTTTTTTCAGTTATCCGACGCCTTTTATCGACATGACAAAACATGGAATCTGATTCCTGAAATTACAGGAGTATTTCATAATACAGGCATTTGGGGTTGCTTTGCAGGTACTGTAAGCGTAGGAATATTTGGCTTATTACTATTTTCAAGACAGAAAAAAGTCTTCCTGTCCATCCTGTTTCTATTTACGCTTGTCATATTGGTTTATTCCCAATCACGCGCTGCCTGGATTGGCGCTTTTGTCGGCATTCTGTTCCTCACAGTTGTTTTTCTGTGGAAAAAATACGGTTCAAGAATGATACGACCGACTATCATTATCATTCTGTTTTCTATTCCTGTTTTTTTGTACACTGCCCAAAAAGCATATCTACTGAAACCTGCTTCGGCGAATGGTCGTATTTATATCTGGAAAATTACGTCAAAGATGCTTTCGGAGAACCTGTGGCTTGGAATCGGTATTGATAAGTTCAAAGCCAAATACATGTATTTCCAAGCTGTCTTTCTATCGCAAAACCCCGACTCCCCATTCGTACAAATAGCGGACGACGTCGTTGTGCCGTTCTGCGAGCCTTTGAAAATATTGATAGAACAGGGAATAATCGGATTCGCCTTCATTGTAGCTATCTTTTTATCTGCCTTGTTTGCAGCGAATAAAAAGAAAGGTTTGAATCCCGATGAAAGACATGAACGCACAAAAGGAAAAACGTTTTACGCATATACCGCTATTTTGATAACGCTTCTCTTATTTTCCTGTTTTTCCTACCCATTCACTTACATTCAATTTCTTTTCATTTTGATTGTCAGTTTATCTGCTCTATCTTCATTTCAATCATGCTATTCGTTTGTTGTACGGCGAAATAAAACATGGTTATATTCGCTCGTTTTTTGCGTGCTTGTCGCAGGTTGTGTATCAACTACTGCTATTACCTATGCCGTGCACATGAAAAAATTACATAATCACACAGCCTATTTTGATATTAGCAAAACGAGGGATGCATTGCCTGCATTCATCGGGATGGAATCTATTTTGAAAAATAATCACAATTACCTTGTTGCTTATGCCAATTTTTTGTCTTTAAGCAAAGAATATGGGCGAGCCATAGAAAAATATACCGCCTCTTTATCGTATCGCGCCTCTTATTATACCTTCCTTGAATTAGGCCGAAACTATGAACTGCTGGGCGATACCTGCCTTGCCTTGAAAAGTTTGGAGACGGCAAACAGGATGATACCCAGCCGTTTTGAGCCTTTGTACTTACAAATATGGATTTGTCATAAATATGGTCAATACAGCCAAGCCGATTCGTTAACCACCCTGTTTTTACAAAAGGAACGAAAGGTCGACGCAATAAGAATAGACCGTATGGTGAAGGATGTGCGCGAATGGGAAAAGGAAAGGAGGAAGGAAGATGGAGAATTAAGAATCAACATTAAGCCTTAACTTATAACAAACTAAATATTCGGTAGTGAGAGAATTATGAATTATTAACTTAAAAAAGATTTACAATGAAGAAAAAACTTATTTTTGTATTTTCATTTGCAGTCATCCTGTTTTATCTTATATATTCATGCAGGGTGGAGTCGAATGACTGGTCGTATGATTCAGAAGACGACTGGTCGTATGATGATGAAAAAGAACAGCTTATTAAAAATGCAATGAGTCTGTTCTTTAGTTCAACCGACGGTGAAGGGTTTGTGGAATTACGCGCTTCGTCGAACGGGAACAATGGTAACAATGGTAGCAATGGTAACAATGGTAACAATGGTAACAATGGTAACAATGGTAGCAATGGTAACAATGGTAGCAATGGTAACAATGGTAACAATGGTAACAATGGTAACAATGGTAACAATGGTAACAATGGTAACAATGGTAACAATGGTAACAATGGTAACAATGGGAACCTTGCAGTCAAACCAGTGTGGGAAAAATCTATTGTTGAACAAAACAACAGGTATCAATCGGTAGAGATAATTTTAGAAATGGAGAAAAGTTTTAATTTTGCAACTACTGAATCGGCGGAACAATTCAAAAAAAGCAAAAAACGCGAGTATATTCGGTCGAAGACAAGCTTGATTTATTTAGTCGAAAAGAAGACCGGAAACGAAGAATTGTTTCTGATGACGATCGTTCCCGACCTTTCCTATCAGGAATACACGAAGTTTGATCCGTTTAAGAAAGTCTCGTATTTGAAACGTGACAACAAATTCAGTGGCATCATTTTTTACCATAACATGGATGGTGAATATGTAAATGGCTGGCGTTATACGGATGGAAAAATAACTTCGACGATCATGGCACTCGCTGACAAGCCCGATTTTGATATTGTTACGACGCGGTCAGGGCAGGAATGTGATGACTGGTATTGGATAGTATATGTAGAGCAATGCTGGTATTGGGGTACAGCAAGTGGAGAAATCACCGGATCGGATTGTAATTCATGGTATGAGTACTGGTATTGGTACACTGAATGTTATGATGATCCCTATGATGATAACCCGAACTATGGAGAAATACTTAGTGGAAGCAATAATACGCAGCCAAGCATTTCAACCCCTTGTACTAATGGATCAGCAGGAAGAACATTAAACAACAACATGTTGTCGAATTCAACTGTTAAATCAGGTATGGACGCTGTCTTGCGATCAAAAATGTCAGCTTCAAAAGAATGGGTTGTATCTGTCGGAAAAAACGGTAGTACATATAACGTTTCTGCTCCAATGGAAGGCGGATCTTCAAGCGCTAAAATTCCTCCTGTTCCTTCCGGGAATTTATTTGCGTATGGGCACAGTCATCCCAATAATTCACGAGCAGAACCTTCTGCTGGAGACATATATAAGTTTTTAGAATTAGTAAGAGACAATCCGTACTTAGAAACGATGTATGTTTATGGTTCCGGTTATGATGGTTCAACCGAAGTCTATGCAATCAATGTTCATAATAGAACGGCCGTAAAAAATTTTCTGAATAAATATCCAAACGCCTGGGACAAAGCATCGGATAAATTTGAAGGTGAAATTGGTGCTGCTTTTGCGGATGCATTTAATAGTTTTGATAAAGGCCAAACTAATTTACACGGTGAAACCCATCCTTACTTGCCGTATTCAATCGCGTATTCTTATATCATGAATTCATTTAATATGGGAGTAACGCTTTCAAGAAAATTGGGAAACGAGAATTTTAAAACAATTAGCTCAGTGAATTCAAGTACTGGTTCCAGTATATTTTTAGACATTAAAGCATGTCAATAATATTTTTTTAAACATTTTAATTACAAATAGTTATGAAACGTACAGTAAAATTAATAATCATTTTATGTTTGTTTGTGCAGCTTGGTAACGCGCAAACAATAAAATCGGATGAAGAATACAAGGTTGTTTTCGACAGCCTTGTATCCCGATTTAAAGTCATGGAAAAGGATACATGCGGAATTGCCGGCAAATCGTTTTCCGAGTTTGTAAAATTCTTGGAAAGATACGATTTGAAAATAATTCGTGTGTT
>Ga0082212_10003197_pt1 | contig 23365 bp, 13 predicted proteins | sample TergutNt197P3_FD_71548 | JGI IMG/M metagenome (GOLD analysis project Ga0082212, IMG submission 71548) | Neocapritermes taracua P3 segment gut microbial communities from Petit-Saut dam, French Guiana - Nt197 P3 | ecosystem: Host-associated > Arthropoda: Insects > Digestive system > Gut ... | reverse complement strand
TCAGCGGCAGATTCCCTCTGAGCAGTTCCGTCGCGGGCACGCCCCCAACCGCCGCGAACACGCCGTTAACCTCAACCGTTTCCGTCCGCCCGTCCGCCGTATGCGTAAGCGTCACGCTTTCGACCGTCTCCCCGCCGTTTACCGACAGCGGCGCGCGCTCCAAAAGCAGCTCGATGTTCGGCTCGGAACGCGCTTTGGCTTCCAATGCCTTGCCGCCCCTGAACTCCGCCCGCCTGTGAACTAAATATACTTTACAGCCCAGATTCGCCATATACAGCGCGTCCTCAAGGGCCGTGTTGCCGCCGCCGACCACCATAACGGGCTTGCGGCGGAAAAAATTGCCGTCGCACACGGCGCAGTACGAAACGCCGCGCCCGGCGAATCTGTCCTCACCCTCACAGCCGATTTTGCGGCGCGACGCGCCCATGGCGAGTATTAACGCCCTCGCCTCAACGCGCTCCGTTCCGCATATCGCGGCGGGCGCGTTCAGGTCAAACCCCGTGATTTCATCGTATTCTATAACCGCGCCCAAATCGCGGGCATGGGATTCCATGTCCATGGAAAGCTGAAAGCCCTCCGTTTTTTTCAGCGCGGGATAGTTCTCTATTTCCGGTGTTGACACCATCTGTCCGCCCGCCGTCAGGCGTTCCAAAACGCGGACGCTTAAATCCGCGCGCCGTGCGTATATGGCGGCGGTAAGCCCCGCCGGACCGCCCCCGGCTATCAGAATGTCCGTCATGTATAACCGCCCCTTCCTCTTTGCCCTGCCGTCCCGGGAGACGCCGGCCTCCCGCCGGATATTCTTGCCCCAAATTTTTCAAAATAACCCTTGACATCCAAAAACAGGTATGATATAATCCCAAACTGATTCCTTGTCTGAAAGCGCGTACGGCACTTCCATCCAAACCAGCCCGGGATTCGACATTTTTAATTATATCACAACAAACCCTCCCGCGCAATATCAAGCCGCGCTTTTTAATAAACGCCTCCGTGTGTGTCATATGCGCCGGGCGGCGGACAGGCACAACATGGAGTGGTCACAAAAGTATATGGAAAACGGAGGTCATTCAATGGAACCGCGACAGCTGAAGGACATGCGGTGCGGCAAAACCGTAAGGAAAAGCTACGCACGGCTCGACGGCACCCTGCAAATGCCGAACCTCATCGAAATCCAGAAAAACTCCTACCGCTGGTTTCTGGAGGTAGGACTGCGCCAGGTTTTCCGCGACGTCGCGGTTATCTCCGACTACACGGGCAACCTTGAACTGAGCTTCATCGACTTCACCCTGGAGGAGAAACCCAAGTATACCATAGCTGAATGTAAAGAGCGCGACGCGACCTACGCCGCGCCCCTCCGCGTGCGCCTGCGCCTGCGCAACAGGGAAAACGAGGAGATAAAGGAGCAGGAGGTTTTCATGGGCGACTTCCCGCTTATGACCCCCAGCGGAACCTTCATTATCAACGGCGCGGAGCGCGTTATCGTCAGCCAGATTGTCCGAAGCCCCGGCGTGTACTACGAGCGCAGCGCGGACAAAAACGACAACGCCGTGTACAGCGCGACCGTCATACCTTACCGGGGCGCGTGGCTTGAGTACGAAACCGACCTCAACGACATATTTTATGTCCGCATAGACAAGAACCGCAAGCAGCCGATAACATCGCTCATGCGGGCTGTCGGTCTGCCCACGGACGTCATGATAAAGGAGCTTTTCGGCGAGGACGAGCGCATCATCGCAACCCTCGAAAAGGACGTGGCGAAAACCGAGGAGGAGGCTTTAATAGAGATTTACCGCCGTCTCCGCCCGGGCGAGCCGCCCACGGTTGACTCGGCGAAATCCCTTCTCAACAGCCTGTTTTTCGACGTCAAGCGTTACGATTTGTCCAATGTCGGACGCTATAAGTTCAATAAAAAACTGTCTCTCGCACCCCGCCTTACGGGCCGCAAGCTTATGGAGCCCGCCGCCGACCCCCTCACCGGGGAGATTATAGCCGAGGCCGACGCGGTTTTGTCCCGCGAGGACGCGAGGGCTCTGGAGGCCAGAGGCGTATCCCGCGCCGTTCTCAATGTTGACGGCAAGCCCGTGGTTGTTTTCTCCAACGGTTTCGCGGATTTATCCGGCTTTGTGGATTTCAGCCCCGCGGAAATTGGCATAAACGAGCGCGTCCGCTTCTCCGTGCTGCGGGAGATACTCGAAAACACGGACAAGGACGAGCTTAAAACCGTCATGGCGGAACGCGCCGACGAGCTTGTCCCCAAGCATATACTCGCCGACGATATTCTCGCCTCCGTCAACTACCTCAACGGCCTGGCGCACGGCGTGGGCACCGTTGACGACATCGACCATCTGGGCAACCGCCGCCTGCGCAGCGTGGGCGAGCTGCTGCAAAACCAGTTCCGCATCGGTTTTTCCCGCATGGAGCGCGTTGTGCGCGAGCGCATGACCGTTCAGGATATGGACATCATAACGCCCCAGTCGCTGATAAATATCCGCCCCGTAACGGCGGCCATCAAGGAGTTTTTCGGCTCCTCCCCCCTGTCACAGTTCATGGACCAGACAAACCCCCTCGCCGAGCTTACGCACAAGCGGCGCATGTCCGCGCTGGGCCCCGGCGGTCTTTCCCGCGAACGCGCCAACTTCGAGGTGCGCGACGTCCACTACAGCCACTACGGCCGCCTGTGCCCCATAGAAACCCCGGAAGGCCCCAACATCGGGCTGATATCCTATCTCGCCACCTACGCCCGTATCAACGAGTACGGCTTTATCGAGGCGCCCTACCGCAAAATCGACCCCGAAACCGGGGAGCTGACCGACGAGGTGGTCTACATGACCGCCGACGTTGAGGATGAATATATCGTCGCCCAGGCCAACGAGCCCGTCGGAGAGGACGGCTGTCTGGCAAACGAGCGCATAACCGCCCGCAACAAGGAGATTATCGAGGTTGATCGCGACCGTATCGACTACCTCGACGTGTCGCCCAAAATGATGGTCTCCGTCGCCACCGCGATGATACCCTTTCTTGAAAACGACGACGCGAACCGCGCCCTCATGGGCTCGAACATGCAGCGTCAGGCCGTCCCTCTGCTCATACCCGAGCAGCCCATAGTAGCCACGGGAATCGAATACGCGGCGGCGGTTGACTCCGGCGTCGTCGTGGCGGCGGCGCGTGACGGTCTTGTCACCCGCGTCACCGCGTCGCATCTCACGGTGCGCTACGACGACGGCGAGGTTAAAGACTACCCCCTCACCAAGTTCACCCGCTCCAATCAGGGAACCTGTATCAACCAGCGGCCCATAGTCAACGCCGGGCAGCGCGTGGAACAGGGCGAGGTCATGATAGACGGTCCCTCCACCTGCCAGGGGGAGATATCCCTCGGGCGCAACGTGCTTATCGGTTTTATGACATGGGAGGGCTACAACTACGAGGACGCCATCCTCATAAACGAGCGGCTTGTCAAAGACGACGTCTTCACCTCCATCCACATAGAGGAATACGAAACCGAAGCGCGCGACACCAAGCTCGGCCGCGAGGAGATAACCCGCGACATCCCCAACGTGGGCGAAGACGCCCTTAAAGACCTCGACGAACGCGGTGTAATCCGCGTAGGCGCGGAAGTCCGCTCCGGCGACATACTTGTGGGCAAGGTAACGCCCAAGGGCGAGACTGAGCTTACCCCCGAGGAACGCCTGCTCCGGGCGATATTCGGCGAAAAGGCGAGGGAAGTGCGCGACACGTCCCTGCGCGTCCCCCACGGCGAAAGCGGCATAATCGTTGACGTTAAGGTGTTCACCCGTGAAAACGGCGACGAGCTTTCCCCCGGCGTAAATATGGTCGTACGCTGTTACATCGCCCAAAAGCGCAAAATCTCCGTGGGCGACAAGATGGCGGGACGCCACGGCAACAAAGGCGTTATATCCCGCATACTTCCCCAGGAGGACATGCCGTTCCTGCCTGACGGCACAGCCCTCGATATTGTTCTTAACCCTCTGGGCGTCCCGTCCCGTATGAACATCGGGCAGGTGCTGGAGGTTCACTTGGGCTACGCCGCCCAAGCTCTCGGCTGGAAAATCGCCACGCCGATTTTCGACGGCGCCAACGAGCTGGACATCGAGGAAACCCTTGAGCGCGCCGGACTCTCCCGCGACGGCAAGAGCGTGCTTTACGACGGCCGCACGGGAATCCCTTTTGACAACCCCGTCACCGTCGGTTACCTCTACTTCCTAAAGCTCGCCCACCTTGTTGACGACAAGATACACGCCCGCTCCACCGGCCCGTACTCACTCGTCACCCAGCAGCCGCTGGGCGGCAAGGCGCAGTTCGGCGGACAGCGTTTCGGCGAAATGGAGGTGTGGGCGCTGTACGCTTACGGCGCGGCATACACGCTCCAGGAGATACTGACGGTCAAGAGCGACGACATTGTCGGCCGCGTAAAAACCTACGAGGCCATCGTCAAGGGCCACAACGTGCCCAAGCCCGGCGTTCCCGAATCCTTCCGCGTCCTTGTCAAGGAATTGCAGTCTCTGGGACTTGACATGCGCGTCATGGACAGGTACAACAACGAGATTATTCTCCGCGACGACGAGGACGACGACAACATCATCAGGGGAGAAGAGCAGTATGTCGCCAGCGAGGACGAGTTCTCCAGCCACGGCTTCGGCGTGGGCGATGAAGATGAGGCCGACGACCTGCCCTTCTACGACGGCAGCGACGAGGACGAGGAGCTGTTCGAGGACGAGGACGACGAGGAAGACAGTGCTTTCGGCGATGATGAAGAAGAAGGAGGGGATGAATAATGGCTTACGCGTCATTTGAATCGATAAAAATCGGCCTTGCCTCCCCGGAAATGGTGCGCGAATGGTCATTCGGCGAGGTTAAAAAGCCCGAAACGATAAACTACCGCTCGCTTAAGCCCGAGCGCGACGGTCTGTTCTGCGAAAAGATATTCGGTCCCCAGAAGGACTGGGAGTGCCACTGCGGCAAATATAAGAAAATCCGTTACAGGGGCAAGGTCTGCGACCGCTGCGGCGTCGAGGTCACAAAATCCAAGGTTCGCCGCGAGCGTCTGGGTCACATAGAGCTGGCCGCGCCCGTGTCCCACATCTGGTATTTCAAGGGTATCCCTTCCCGCATGGGACTGATACTCGACATGTCCCCGCGCCTGCTTGAAAAGGTGCTGTACTTCGCGTCGTATATCGTAATCGACCCGGGCGACACGCCATTACAGGAAAAGCAGATACTGACCGAAAAAGAATACCGCGACATGTGCGAAAAATACGAGGACGCTTTCCGCGCGGGCATGGGCGCGGAAGCCATCCGCGACATCCTGGCGGCGATAAACGTTGACAGGCTTGCGAACAGCCTCCGCGCGGAGCTGAGAGAAGCGTCGGGCCAGAAGCGTATGCGTATAATCAAACGGCTGGAAGTGGCGGAGGCGTTCCGCGCCTCCGGCAACCGCCCCGAATGGATGATACTTGAGGCTCTGCCCGTAATCCCCCCGGAAATCCGCCCCATGGTTCAGCTTGACGGCGGTCGTTTCGCCACCTCCGACCTCAACGACCTTTACCGCCGCGTAATCAACCGCAACAACCGCCTTAAAAGGCTCATGCAGCTCAGCGCGCCCGACATCATCGTCCGCAACGAAAAGCGTATGCTCCAGGAAGCCGTTGACGCGCTTATCGACAACGGCCGCCGCGGACGCCCCGTCACCGGGCCGAACAACCGCGCCCTCAAATCCCTGTCCGACATGCTGAAAGGCAAGCAGGGGCGTTTCCGCCAGAACCTTCTCGGCAAACGCGTTGACTACTCCGGCCGCTCCGTCATCGTCGTCGGCCCCGAGCTGAAAATATACCAGTGCGGTCTGCCCAAGGAAATGGCGCTTGAGCTGTTCAAGCCCTTTGTCATGAAAAAGCTTGTCTCCGACGGCGCGGCAAACAACATCAAATCCGCCAAAAAGATGGTGGAGCGCGCGCGTACGGAGGTATGGGACGCCCTTGAGGATATCATCAAGGAACATCCCGTCCTGCTGAACCGCGCCCCAACGCTCCACAGGCTCGGCATACAGGCGTTTGAGCCGGTTCTGGTTGAGGGACGCGCCCTTAAACTCCACCCCCTTGTCTGCACGGCGTACAACGCCGACTTTGACGGCGACCAGATGGCGGTTCACATCCCCCTGTCCGCCGAAGCTCAGGCGGAAGCCCGCTTCCTCATGCTGTCGGCAAACAACCTCCTTCACCCCAAGGACGGCAGACCCGTCACCGTTCCCACCCAGGACATGGTTTTGGGCGCGTACTACCTCACCGTTGAGAACAAGACGGAATACGGCGCGGGCAAGATTTTCTGCGACCCCTCCGAGGCTATGATGGCATACGACGCGGGCGAGGTCGGCATACACGCGCCCGTTAAGGTGCGCGTGAAGCGTGACGGCGAAAACAAGCTCATCGACGCAACCGTCGGCCGCCTGATATTCAACGAGGTCATACCCCAGGATTTGGGGTTTGTAAACCGCTCCGACCCGAAGCGCACCCACGACCTGGAAATCTCTTTTGTCACCACAAACAAGGACTTGGGCAAAATCATCGACCGCTGTATCAAAGTCCACGGCTTCTCGCGCTCCGCCCGCCTGCTCGACGACATAAAGTCACTCGGCTTCAACTACTCCACGCGAGGCGCCATAACCATTTCAATATCCGACATGTCCGTGCCCGACGAGAAGTACACCCTCATCAAGGCGGCTGAAAAGCGCGTGGCGGATATCGACAGGCAGTACAGGCGCGGGCTTATCACTAACGACGAGCGTTACCACCTCGTCATCGAGGAGTGGGACGAAACCACGAAGAAAGTCACCACCGTAATGAGAGAGAATCTCGACAGTTTCAACCCCATCTATATGATGGCCCACTCCGGCGCGCGCGGCTCCATGAACCAGATACGCCAGCTCGCGGGTATGCGCGGGCTTATGGCGAACACCGCGGGTAAGACAATTGAAATCCCCATCAAGGCCAACTTCCGCGAGGGGCTGAATGTTCTTGAATACTTCATCTCGTCACGCGGCGCCCGAAAGGGACTGGCCGACACCGCCCTGCGGACGGCGGACTCCGGATACCTTACGCGCCGGCTTGTGGACGTGTCCCAGGACGTTATAATCCGCTCCCTCGACTGCGGAACCTCCGACGGTATAACCGTCTCGGAAATCGTCGCCGACGGCGGCATAATCGAGCCTTTCGCCGAAAGGCTAGCCGGGCGTTTCAACTCCGAGGCCGTCCTTGACGAAAAAGGGAACGAGCTGCTGCCCGCCAACACGCTTATGGACGAGGATATCGCGGGCGAGCTGGTTGCCAAGGGCGTTAAAAGCGTCAAAATCCGAAGCCTGCTCACGTGCCGGGCGAGACACGGCGTGTGCGGCAAATGCTACGGCATCGACCTTGCCACGGGCTCCTCAATCAGCGTGGGCGAATCCGTGGGCATCATCGCGGCGCAGTCCATCGGCGAGCCGGGAACACAGCTCACCATGCGCACATTCCACACCGGCGGCGTCGCGGGCGACGACATCACACAGGGTCTGCCCCGCGTCGAGGAACTGTTTGAGGCGAGGAAGCCCAAGAGAGTGGCGGTGCTGACCGAAATTTCCGGCGTCGTATCCATAGAGGAAACGCGCAGGGGAACGGTCAAAACCGTAACCGTTAAAAACGAATCCGACGCCCGGGCTTACCAGATAGCCGGCGCGCTGGGACTGCGTGTCAAAGAGGGACAGCGTGTGGAAAAAGGTCAAGAGCTTACCGACGGCGCGCTGAATCCCCACGACGTGCTCGCCCTCCGCGGCGTCTCCGCCGTCCACAATTACCTGATACAGGAGGTTCAGCATGTCTACCGCCAGCAGGGCGTTGACATCAACGACAAACACATCGAGGTCATAGCCCGCCAGATGATGCGTAAGGTGAAGATAGAGGACAACGGCGACACCGACCTGCTCGTCGGCTCTCTCGTGGACGTGTTTGAGTTCGAGGAGGCCAACAACGCCGTCAGGGCGCGTATAGAAGCCGGGGAAACCGAGCTGCGCGAAGCGGAAAGCTCGCTGACGCTCCTGGGTATAACCAAGGCGTCGCTGGCGACCGACTCGTTCCTGTCCGCCGCGTCGTTCCAGGAAACCACCCGCGTGCTTACCGAAGCGGCAATCAAGGGCAAGGTTGACAATCTGCTCGGCCTTAAAGAAAACGTAATCATCGGCAAGCTAGTCCCCGCCGGCTCCGGCATGGATCAGTACAGGGAATTTGAAATGGAAGTCGCCCGGGACGACACCGCCTACAGGTGGGGAAACTACGACTGATACGGCATTTTTACGGCGGGGCTTCTGCCTCGCCGTTTTTATCGTCCCAAAATTATGGGGATTGCGGATAACGCGCAAACATGGTATTATAAACGTAACCGCGCGGGCTGATGCCCGCGAAAAAGGGGTGTCGGATTTGCTTCGGGATGATAATAATGAAATAAGCCCCGTCTGTTCGGGGCGCGGCGGGGCGTCGTACGCGAAAGCGTTAAACGAATCCCTCGGCATATTTATCAGCGAGTTTGACGACGGAATCGACCGCGTTATGTCAAACGGTCTGCGCCCGATCGCCGAGGCCGCCGGCCTGGATCGCGTAACGGTTTACCGCTATGTGAATTTCGGCTCCGAAAGACGCCTTCATCAGGTGTACCGCTGGGCAAGGGCGGAGGGCGGAACAACCGAAATAACCGACGGGCTGAAAATACTGCCCGGCGATCCGGCAATCATGAAATGGACAGAAAGCTGTGCCGAAACAGGCCTCGTCAACATACACTCCGGCTCCATGACCGCCGGCGAAACGGCTTTTTTAAGCCCCTTCGGCGTAAAGGCTCTGTTTATTTCCCGCGTAACGGCAAGGGACGGTCTTTGGGGTCTTGTCGCCTTTCACGACCACACAAACGAGCGGAGCTTTGACGAGGCCGACGAAGCCTTGCTCACCTCAACGGCGCATATCTGCGCAAACGCCTTTATCAGAACCGAAAAAGCGCGGATCGCCCTTGAAACCGAGAAAGCCCTCAAGCGCAGCAAGGAGCTTTCCGATATGCTGAACGGCATGGCAAAAACATTGCTTTCCCACAACGACAGCTCCTTTGAGGATATGATGACCGAGGGCATTAAAATGCTCGTTGACTTTGTGGGCATAGACCGCGTCTCGATTTTCAAAAACTCCAGAAAAGACGGCGTGCTTCACATGTCGCAGATATACCGCTGGGACAAGGTGTCGGGCGGAACAACGAAGCCCAACGAGGCGTTTGTCAACCTGCCCTACGGCAATGTCGTGCCGTCGTGGGAAGGCGAGTTCGCCGACGGCAGGACGGTCAACGGTCCCGTGCGTCTGCTGGGCGCGTTTGAGGCCGCCGCCTTATCCTCCATCGGTATTGTATCGATTTACGCCTCCCCCGTGTACATAAACGACGAGTTCTGGGGCTTCTCATTCTTTGAGGATCACCATAACGAGCGTGTCTTCGAGGACGACGTCGCCCATATGATGAGCTCGGCGGCGTTTTTGTGCGTGAACACTGTCATGCGCGCCGAGATGGTTCAAAAGGTCGCCGCCGAAAGGGATCACACCCGCGGGATAATCAATTCCGCCCCCATCGGGCTGAATATCATCGACGAAAATTTTGATATAGTCGGCGGCAACAGCGCGATTTTCAAAATATTCGGCGATATGACAAGGGAATATTTTATAGAGCATTTTTACGATTTTTCACCCGAATACCAGCCCGGCGGCCAAAAATCAATGGATTTGTCCAGAGAACTTATCAAACGCGCCTTTAACGGCGAAACAATAACAACCGAATGGATGCACAGAACCATTGAGGGCACTGATATCCCCTGCGAGCTGACCTTCACCCGCGTCAGGCGCAACAACAAATATCTGGTGCTGGTATACATGTACGACCTGCACAACGTGAGAGAAATGGAAAAGGCCGTGGCGCAGGCCGAGCTGACCCAAATACTCATAGACGCCATGCCCATAAGCTGCACTCTGCTCGACAAAAACTACAATGTCCTGACCTGCAACAAATCCGCCCTTAACCTTTTCGGCGTTAAGACAATAGAGGAAGTGCAAAAATCATTCTACGAGTTCGCGCCCGAATACCAGCCCGACGGGCGTCCGACCCGCGAGGCGTCGATAGAATACATAGAAAAAGCGCACAGAGACGGCTATAATGTGGTTGAGTGGACGCATAAAAACACGTCCGGCGACCTCATCCCCTGCGAGGTAACCCTCGTCCGCGTCAAGTACAAGGGCGAATACATCGTCTCCGGGTACGCGCGTGATATGCGCAAGCTGAAGGCGGCGGAGGCGCACATGCGGGAGGCCGACGAGCGCACGCAGCTCCTCTTCGACTCCGCGCCCTTTGCCAGCTGTATGTTCGGAACAAACATTTCCATATTTGACTGCAATAAAGAAACGCTGAATATTTTCGGCCTGCCGGACAAGGACGCTTTTATCAAGGGGTTCATGAGCCTGTCGCCCAAACGACAGCCCGACGGATCGCTGTCCGCCAGAATGGTCGCCAGGCATGTTCAGCGGGCATTCAGCGACGGCTTCCACCGTTTTGAGTGGACGCACCAAAAATACAACGGGGAGCCGCTGCCCTCCGAAGTTACCCTTGTCCGGGTAAAATACGGCGGCAAATACGCCATCGCGGGATATATCCGTGATTTAAGCGAGCAGAACGCGGTTATGCGCCTTACAAGGCAGCAGGCGGAGGCCGAGGCGGCAAGCCGCGCCAAATCATCGTTCCTTGCCGCCATGAGCCATGAAATCAGAACGCCCATGAACGCCATAATCGGCATGACATACATCGGCAGAAACGCGCCGGATATCATACACAAGGACGACGCGCTTGACAAAATCGACACCGCCTCAACCCATCTGCTCAGCGTAATAAACGATGTGCTCGACATGTCAAAAATAGAGTCCGACAAGCTTGAGCTGTCCCTCATTGAGTTCAACTTCGACAAAATGCTGCAAAAAGTCGTAAGCATGATACAGTTCCGCGTTGACGAGAGGTTTCAGAAGCTTACCGTCAATATCGACAGGAAAATACCGTGCTTTATCATCGGCGACGACAACCGCCTGACACAGGTTATCATAAACCTCCTGTCAAACGCCGTGAAATTCTCCCGCGAACGCGGCGAAATACGCCTTTGCGCCGAGCTTATCGGCGAGGAAGACGGCGTTTGCGAGCTGCGTATAGAGGTTTCCGACGACGGCATCGGCATAACCGGGGAAACCATGGAAAGGCTGTTCGGTGTTTTCGAGCAGGCCGAAAGCGGCACAAGCCGCAAATACGGCGGAACCGGGCTGGGGCTGGCAATCTCAAAGCGAATAATAGAGCTTATGGGCGGCGGCATAACCGTGGAATCCGAACCGGGCAAAGGCTCGAAATTTACCTTCACAATAAAAGCCGCCCGGGGCGGATCCAACCTGAAATCCATGCTCGCCCCCGGCGTCAGCTGGCACAACATGCGAACGCTGGTTGTTGACGACGACCCGGAGGTGCGCGACTACTTCTCCGACCTTTTCAAGCAGCTTAACATCAGCTGCGACACCGCGGAAGACGGCTTCGACGCCTGCGGTATCATCGAAAAACAAGGCCCCTATGACATATACTTCATCGACTGGCGTATGCGCGGCATGGACGGCATCGAGCTTACCCGCAGAATCAAGGCCCGCGACAGGGACAGACCCTCCGTCGCGGTCATGATATCGGCGGCGGACTGGGCGGCGATAAGGGAAATCGCCCTTACCGCCGGCGTTGACAAATACCTGTTAAAACCCCTGTTCTCATCGGCAATCATCGACTGCGTCAACGAGTGCCTCGGTTTAAGCGCGAAAAGTCCGCCCCCCGATGAGGTCGTGGATTTTTCCGGTAAAAAAATACTGATTGCCGAGGATATCGAAATCAACCGCGAGATTGTGCTGTCAATACTTGAACCGACAATGCTCGAAATGGTGTGCGCGGAAAACGGCGCGGAAGCCGTCCGAATGTTCCTCGATTCCCCCGAAAGCTACGATTTGATCGTTATGGACATACAAATGCCCGAGATGGACGGATACGAAGCCGCCCGCGCCATCCGCGGCTCAAACGCCCCCAACGCGCAAACAATCCCCATCGTCGCCATGACCGCCAACGTGTTCAAAGAGGACGTGGAACGCTGCCTGAATGCCGGGATGAACGGCCACATAGGAAAACCCGTCGGTTACGACGAGCTGATTGAAACACTGAAAACCCACCTGTAGGGGCGGGTTTCCATGCCCGCCCGCCGTATATTGCGCCGTTTGTAGGGCGCGGCCTCCCGGACGCGCCGTAATATAATGGTGATATTCAGGAACGGCGGCGCGCCCGGTGGTCGCGCCCTACATTCACACTATAAACTCAGCAATATCTTCGATTTCAGCCTGGCGGCCGTGGCGGCGTAACCGTTCGCGGCCGCTTTTATCGCGGACACGGGCTTCATTTCCGCCGCGCGGCTGCGCCCCGCTTTGCTTATCTCAACAGTATCACCGTCGTCTTCAGACTGTATAGTCCCGTTCAGTGTCTCCGTATTCGCGGTCTCCTCGGCCTTAACGGCGGCAAGCGTTTGACGGTATTGCGGCAATCCTGATATCTGCATTATGTAACCTCACTGCGTTATGTAATATTATGTAACCTATATCGTCACAAAAAAGGAAAACTTTAGCCCCTCCCCGCATAGCATTGTCCTATGGGGGTGCGGTATTATGAAAAGCAATCAAATCGGGTGGTGGTGGTACGGCGTAACCGCCCCGCTGGGGAATAAGGCTCCCCGGCCGTACAGGGGCGCGAGAAAGGCCAACGGCAGAACGGTTGTTATAACCGTAACCGTAATTGCCGCTCTCTGTACCGCGCTGTTTTTCATTTGGGCGCAGAGCGCGATGCGCCCGGCGGTTGAACGCCTGGCGTCGGCTCACGCCCACCAGCTCGCGGCGCGGGCTATGAACGAAGCCGTCGTTGACGTCGTCACCGATATGGAAATAACCTACGACGACCTCATACATTTTGAAAAGGACGGCTCGGGGCGCATAACCGCCCTTAAAACGGACATGGTGATGGCAAACCGCGTCAAAACGGGCATACACTCCGCCGCGCTGGATAAAATTGCGCGGCTGACTAAAAGCGACATAAAAATACCCTCCGGCAGCCTGATGAACAGCGAGCTGTTCGCGGGGCGCGGACCCTCCATAAGGGTGCGCCTTGTGCCTTTGGGTATTGTTGAGGCGTCTTTCAGCAATCAATTCGACGCGGCGGGCATAAACCAAACGCGCCACAGGATACTTTTGGATATCAAAACCGAGGTCGGCGTCCTGCTGCCCGGTGCGTCGCTGAACCGTCAGGTTGAAACACAGGTGTGCATAGCCGAAACGATAATCGTCGGCGCGGTGCCGGACGCCTACGCCGAGCTGAACAAAAACCCCGTGTTCGCCGATTAGAGCAAATATTTCCTCAGCATCTCAAACACAACCTCTATATCTATGGGCTTGCCCACATGGTCGTCCATGCCCACGGCGCGGCAGTACTCTATGTCCTCCTTAAAGACGTTCGCCGTTGTTGCGATGATGGGTATCCTGCGCGGAAGCGGCATCGAGCGTATAATCTTTGTCGCCTCGATTCCGTCCATATCGGGCATTTGTATGTCCATAAGTATAAGGTCGTACACGGCGGGATTCATCTTAATCATCTCAACGGCTTCCTCGCCGTTTACGGCCTCGTCGATTATCAGCCCCGTATCCCCCAGCAGCGTTATGAGAATCTCGCGGTTGATGTCCACATCCTCCGCCAAAAGTATCCTCTTGCCCGGGAATTTAACAGCCGTCCCGGCTGTTCCGCCGTTGATCTCCGCTGTCTCTTTCCTGATAAACGGCAGCTTTACGTTAAAGCTGAACCGCGACCCCTTGCCGACCTCCGACTCCACCGTTATGTCCCCGCCCATAAGCTCGATCAGCCGCTTCGCTATGGGCAGTCCAAGCCCCGTGCCGCCGTATTTGCGCGTTGTGCCGCTGTCCGCCTGAAGGAACTTATGGAAAACCCGCTTTTTCTGCTCGGGCGTCAGCCCGATACCGCTGTCCTCAACGAAGAACAGAAGCTCGCAAACGCCGCCGTCCTCACCCAGTGACGATATGCCCACGTTGATCTCGCCGTCCTCGGGCGTGAACTTCACCGCGTTCGACACAAGGTTTGTGAGTATCTGCGTAAGCCTTTGGTCGTCGCCTATGAAATAGCGCGGCATTTCCTTGTCTATGTTAACGGAAAACTTGATGTTTTTATTGGCGACCTCGATATTTATGAAGGAAACCACTTTTTTAATCATCTTGCGCAAATCAAAGTCAACAAGCGTCAGTTCAAGCTTGTTCTCCTCTATCTTCGATATGTCGAGTATATCGTCGATAACACCGCGCAGATGCGTAAGGGCGTCGTCTATCCTGCTGAGGGCGTAATCCTTCTTTTCAATGTCCGGCGTATTCCTGGCGATTGACGTCATTCCCACAACGGCGTTCATGGGCGTGCGTATCTCATGGCTCATGTGCGACAGGAAATCGCTTTTCGCGTGGCTGGCGGCAACGGCCTTTTCATGCGCGTCGCGCAGCGCGGACGACTGGTTGAAGCGGTTGACGGCGTTTACCAGCATAAGCCCGGCGGAGGTCAGAAGCGTCATCTCGTCGTCGGTAAAATAACGCTCGTTTACGCAGTCGTCAAGGCAGTAAATGCCCCAAAACTCCCCCCTGGAAAACAGCGGTATGGTAACCGTGGATATAAGCCCCAGCCTCTCCATTGATTTCCTGTCTCCCGGCGGCAGCGCGGATATGGGCGAATTGATATGCCCGCCGTTGAGGAACATCTTCATCCGCGCCTCGCTGTAGGTGAATCTGTCCCCGACCTTCACGGATGTGGATTGCCGCCCGGTATCGGAAAGCCATTCGTGCTTCAGTACGCAGTACAAAACGCCGTCATGCGTCTCGTTCTGAAAGACCCGCACCTGATCAACATCCATGCAAACGCCGAGAAGCTCCAGCCCGTCGGACATGGACTCGTTCAGCGACTCGTCGTCCGGCGATATCAGCAGAACCGTCGCCAGCCTGTTTATAATGCTCAAAAGGTTGTTGCGATGCCTGATATCGTTCATCAGCTGATTCTGCTCGCGCAAATCGCGGGTATACCCCATAACGACATAGCTGTCCCTGTGGTTTACGCGGACAAGTGTTATTTTCGCGGGTATCATCGTTCCGTCCGGCTTTTGGTGCATCCACTCGAAAACCCGCCGTCCGTCCGCCGCCGCTTCCTGCACCAGCTTCGCGGCCTTTTCGCTCGACAGCTGCCCGTCGGGCTGGTACTCGGGCGAAAACTCGAAAAACCTGTCTATGTATTCCTGCTTGTCTTTCAGGCCGTAGAGCTTTACCCCCGCCTCGTTGCAGTCCAAAACCTCCATATCCTTGCTCCATATCTGGCAGCATATGGGCGCCGAGTCGAGCATGAGCCTTATCCGCTCGTCCGCCTCCCGGATCGTCTGGTCTATCGGCGCGGCAAGCCCCTTGGACAGAACGGAGAATATCATGATTCCCACCGCGAGGATAACGCCGCCGATCAATATGTCGATTATTATGAAATTCCATATCATTTCCTTTTTTTCTGACAGGTAAACCCCCGCGAACAGAGCCGCGAACACATCCCCCTCTCCGTCGGCGATGGGTATGTACTTCCCGCGCAGATCGCCGCCCGCGTTCGTCATCAAAAATCCGGGAACGGGATCATCGCCGGAGAACTCGCCGTACACATGCCCGGGTATTTCCAAATCATAGTCGCGAACCCCGTCCTTATCAACGGGCGTTGAAGCGACGCACTTATCCCGGACAAAGGTAACGATCTCACAGCCGCTCATTTTTTTCATCTTTTCCGCGAAATCGACTGTGTCCAGGCGTACTCCGACAACGGCAATCCCAATCAGCTCCCCCTGCCCGTTGTATATGGGAACAGCCGAATAAGCGGCGATTTCCGCCGTTATAACCTTGCCGGCCTCCGTAAAGGGACTTCCCCCGATTGCCGACCGCACGGCGGCTAAAACCGAGATGTCATCTCCGGTATTCCCCGGCTCGTGGGGGCGCGACAGAACAATGCCGTTAACGTCGGTAATGGCGCAAAGGTTTATCCCCGTGTCTTTGTAAATCTCCATGGCGCGGCCGTTCAGCTCACTGCCGCCGCCCGCGTCCAGCGCGCCGATAATCCCGGGGTCGTTTGAAAAATACCGCGCCGTCACATACGAACGCCTTTTCAGCGTTTCGATTTCATCCTTGATTTCATCAACGGCTCTCGGCAGCGTTTTTTCTATGGTATCATCGGCAAACCGCGAAAATATCAGCACCGTCGAGCCAAGCACGAGCAGGGTAACAAGCACGGCGACGCCCGCCATAAGCGCGAGTATCCTTAACCTTGTAGACATGAACATCTCCCCTCGATTTATAATTATATACCTTTCGGCGGCGCAATTCAACACCCCCGCAAAGATTTTTCGTCAAAATTTTTGTGGACGAGCCGCCCAAAAAATGGTACAATGACATAAATTCCCCAAATCCCATGCCATGAGAGGTGCTTGTTTTGCCGTATGCGGAATTGCCCGCAAGAAAAAATATCCGGTTAAATAGTTGCGATTATTCAAGCGCGGGATATTATTTCATAACAATATGCGTCAAGGACAGTCACGAACTGTTATGGATTCCCGCGCCTGTAGGGGCGCACAGTGTGCGCCCGCCGTTGTCCGAGCCCGCAGGGGCGCACATTGTGCGCCCGCCGTTGTCCGATATAGGAAAAACAGTTGAAAAATCAATAACAAATATCCCTCTGATATATGAATCCGTTGGAATTGACAAATATGTTATTATGCCTAATCATATTCACATAATTATATCAATTGACTGTGTCCGCGGGCGCACAATGTGCGCCCCTACGATAGCGAGGGTCGTCAAACAATGTAAGGAATACGTTACAAAACAAATCGGATATTCAATATGGCAAAAATCCTACCACGACCATATCATCCGCGATGAACCCGAATATCAGCGCATATGGCAGTACATCAACGAAAACCCCTCGCGATGGCAGGACGACTGCTATTTTGTGAAATAGAGGACAAAACCATGAAACACCTCGCTCTAATTACAATACTCCTCGCCCTCGCGGGATGCGCCCCCCGGGCGGAGGCAAGCGGCGGCTTCACCGTTACCGCGGCATTTTACCCCGTATACCTCGCCGCGGCCAACATCGCCGACGGCGCGGAAAACATGTCGCTCACCCTGCTCACCCGGCCAACCTCCGGGTGTCTCCATGACTACCAGCTAACCCCCGGCGAGTTAAAAGCCGCCGGGGCCGCCGATTTGGTGCTGGCGTCGGGCATGGAAAATTTCCTGAACAGGATAAAAACACCCGTGTTTAACTGCGGCGAGGGCAAGGACGAGCATTTCTGGATACTGCCCGAAAACTTCATGGAAATGGCGGACGCAATCCGCGAAACCCTCTCCGCCGCCGACCCCGCCAACGCCGAGCTGTACCAAAATAATTACGATAAATACGCCGCCTCCCTGTCCGTACTCGCCGAGGAAATGCGCGAAACTATGGGGGAATTGAACATGCGCCCGGTAATCACGTTCCACGAGGCGTTCGGGCTGTGGGCCGGCGAATACGGGCTGAATATCGCCGCCTCAATACACCGTGAACCGGGCACGGAGCCGACCCCCCGTGAGCTGGCGGGAATAATAGACATCGTGCGCATGATGGACGCCGCCGCCCTGTTCGCCGAACCCCAGTACCCCGACACATCGGCGCGGGCAATCTCCCGGGAAACGGGCTGCGAAGTATTTATGCTCGACCCAATCGCCTCCGGCCCGATGGATTTGGATTATTATCAGATCGCCCAGCGGGCGAATTTGGAAACACTGCGTTTAGCATTAGGAGGAACGGAAAATTGATATATCAGTTAAATGTAGGGGCGCACAGTGTGCGCCCGCGCAAAGGATAGCCCCATGCACAGGGATACTGAATTTTGCCTGACTTCCGTTGACGGCCTGAGCGTAACCCTCGGGCGCAACGAGCTGCTTAAAAATATCAGCTTCACCCTGCACTGCGGTCAGCTTACGGCAATAATCGGCCGCAACGGCGCGGGCAAAACCACCCTGCTTAAAGCCCTCCTCGGCGAGATACCCCATTCGGGCTGCGTAAGGCTCACGCGCCACGACGGAACACCCGGGCGTCCGCGTCTCGGGTATGTGCCCCAGCGCGTTCCCCTCGACGCCAACGCGCCCACCAGCGTTATGGATTTGTGCGTTACGGTCACGTCGCGGATTCCCGCTTTCCTGCCCCGCCGCGGCAAATCGGCGGTGCTGAATATGCTCGCGGCGTTCGGCGCGGAGGATTTAATCGACAGGCGGCTGTGCGACCTGTCCGGGGGCGAGTGGCAGCGGGTTATGCTCGCCGTGGCGGCCGTTCCGACCCCCGGGCTTCTGATATTGGACGAGCCCTCCTCGGGCATCGACATGGCGGGTATGCAGATGTTTTACTCCAAGATAGACGAGCTTAAAAAAACCAAGGACATGTCCGTTTTAATGGTATCTCACGATTTCGCGTTTCTGAACCGCCACGCCGACAACGTAATTCTCCTCGACCGCACAATACGGGCGAGCGGAACGCCGGAGGAAGTGTTCGGCAGCGCGGCTTACCGCGAACTGTTTGGGGGTGACGGCTATGTTTCACCATGAATTCATGAGAAACGCGCTGTTCGCGCTTCTGCTTATAACCCCTCTCCTCGGTCTGCTTGGAACGGTGGTCGTGGAGAGCAAGCTGGCGTTTTTCTCCGACGCGCTGGGACATTCCGCGCTAACGGGCATCGCCCTGGGAACACTGCTCGGCATTTCCGACCCAACGGTCTCAATGGTACTTTTCGCGCTGGTGTTCGCGTATTTATTGAATATAATACGGCGGACGGCGGCCGCCTCGGGGGATACCGTAATCTCCGTTTTTTCATCGACGGCAATCGCCCTCGGTCTTGTAATGCTTTCAAGAAGCGGCAATTTTGGCAAATTTTCGAGCTTTCTCATCGGCGACGTGCTGACTATTTCTCCCAAAGATTTACCGCCGCTGGCTTTACTTTGCGCTTTCGTTCTGATATACTGGGTGCTGTGCTACAACAATCTGCTTCTGATAACCGTCTCTCCGCTTATGGCGTCGTCCAAAGGCGTCCGCGTAAAGCTGACCCAAACGGTGTTTATGCTAGTGCTGGCGGTGGTCGTCATGGCGTCGATCCGCTGGGTGGGTATGCTCATGATTAACTCACTGCTGATACTTCCGGCGGCGGCCGCGAGAAATATCTCCCGCAACACGCGGATGTTCCACATACTGTCCCTGGCGGCGGCAATGCTGTCCGGCGTCGGGGGGCTGGTGCTGTCCTACCTGTGGAACAGCGCGACGGGACCGACAATCGCCCTGTGCGGCGCGGCAATGTTTTTCGCCGCGTATTTTCTGAGGGGGAAGGTAAAAACATGAAAATTCTGTTTATCACGGACTCCGCTTCCGATCTCCAGCCCGAACAGGTGGCGGGCAAGCCCATCGCCATAGTCCCGGCTCATATAAGCATCGCGGGCAGGGAGTTTAACGACTTCTACGATATCTCCGCCCGGGAGTACTGGGATGTGTTAAAGCAAACCGACGCCGTGCCCCGCACAAGCATGGCGACCCCCGACGAGTATCTCGACGCTTACAGAACCGCGTGGAAGAAGGGCTACACCCATATCTGCGTAACGCAGATAAGCTCCACCGCCAGCGGTACGATGAACTCCGCGCTCATAGCGAAGGATATGCTCGCCGAGGAGGGCAAAAACATCAATATCGAGGTCATCGACACCGAAAACTACTCCATGGCATACGGGCACGCCGTCCTTGAGGGCGTCCGTATGGCGGGGGAGGGCAAGGCGTTCGACCGGATAACGGCGGCGGTTCGCGGAATATGCAAGAAATCCGAGATTGTCTTCGGCGTGTTCACGCTGAAATACCTCCGCAAATGCGGCAGGGTGAGCAACATCGCCGCTTTCGCGGGCGAAATGCTCGGTCTCCGCCCCATACTGAAAGCGGGAAACGGCGCGGTGCCCGTGGTGAGCAAGGCGAGGGGCGAGAAGAATGTGCTGGACGGCATAATCAGCACCATCAAGAAAAGCCGCAACGGCGCGGAAAAGTTCATGGGAATCGTCCACGCCGACGTTCCCAAGGAGCTTATATATAAGCTCGAAAAGCTGATCGAGGAGCATTTCGGGCTTAAAAACCTGCCCAAATTTATAATGGGCTCGGCAGTCACCACAAACGCCGGCCCCCATGTCATCGGTGTGCTGTATTATGCTTGAAAGAGGTAATTTCAATTATGAGTGAAAAAATAATGTTCGTTGTAGACGCGGCGGGGGATTTATCCCTTACCCAAATCAAAGGCAAGCCGGTAACGATAGTTCCCGCCCGCGTCCAGATAGCGGGGCGCGACGAGCTTTTAGACAGGCTCAGCCTGACCCCGCGGGAATACTGGGATGTTCTGAAAACCTGCCAAACCCCGCCCACCACAAGCATGGCGCCGCCCCTTGAATGGATGGCGGCATACAAAAAAGCCTATGAACAGGGTTATACCCACATCTTCGTCACCACCGTCAGCTCAACGGGCAGCGGCGTTTTCAACGCGGCGGTAATGGGCATTGACCTGCTCCGCGAGGAGGGCATAACAGACCTCGTAATCGAGCCTGTTGACAGCCTTTCATACTCCGCCATGTACGGTCACGCCATACTGCGCGGCTGCGAAATGGCGGCGGCGGGCGTACCCTTCGCGGAAATCGTTGAGAATATCCGGGGCATATTCAACAAGGCCGAGGCCGTGCTGGGCGTCTACACCCTGAAATACCTTAAACGCTCCGGGCGCATTAACGGCGTGGCGGCGTTCGCGGGCGAGGCTCTGGGACTGCGCCCGATTATGCGCGCCCGCGGCGGCTCCATAGACCCCTGCGACAAGGTTCGCGGCGACAATAAGGTCATCCCCGCGATAGTGAGCAATATGGAGCGTTATTATAACCGCGATGACAATGACCAGCGCGTGAGCATAATATACGGTGACGTACCCGGGGCGGATATACTTGAGCTGGAGCGTCTTGTCCGTGATAAATTCGGCGTCAAAGACTTAACGCGCTATGACCTCGGCCCCTCGGTCGCCACAAACACGGGTCCCCACGTCCTTTGCGTGACCTATTACGGAACGCCCCGTTAACGGAAAAACCGCTTTTTTGATTTTTTCTATTGCCAAACACTTTTTACTTATGTATAATATCCGCATAACACTTTTTGGAGGCTTTAGCAATGAATTACAACAAAATGACAGTTGAGGATTTGAGCGCGGAGGGCAAGCGCGTTCTCGCGCGCTGTGACTTCAACGTTCCCCAGGACGAAAACGGCGCGATTACCGACGACAAACGAATTGCGGAATCACTTCCCACAATAAACGCGCTTATTAAAATGGGCGCGCGCGTCATCCTCTGCTCACACCTGGGCAGACCCAAAGGCACATTCAATATGAAGTACTCCCTCGCCCCCGTGGCAAAACGCCTTTCAGAGCTGCTCGGGCAGGAAGTCACCCTCGCGGCCGACGTGGTGGGCGATGACGCCAAAGCAAAGGCGGACGCCCTTCAAAACGGGCAGGTCATGCTGCTCGAAAACGTCCGTTTCCACGCCGAGGAGGAGAAAAACGACCCCGATTTCGCCAAGAGTCTCGCGCTCATGGCGGACTTCTATGTTAACGACGCTTTCGGCACCTCCCACAGGGCTCACGCCTCCACCGCGGGGGTGGCGAACTACCTCCCCGCCGTGTGCGGCTTCCTCATTAAAAAGGAGATTGACATAATGGGCGGCGCGCTGTCAAACCCCAAACGCCCGTTCGCGGCGATACTCGGCGGCGCGAAGGTGTCGGATAAAATCGGCGTAATCAACCACCTGCTCGACATGGTTGACACCATAATCATCGGCGGCGCGATGGCATACACCTTCATCAAGGCCGGCGGCAACTCGGTCGGCGCGTCCCGCTTCGAGGCGGACAAGGTTGACTATGCCAGGGAAATGATTGAAAAAGCGGCGGCGAAGGGCGTTAAACTGCTCCTGCCCACCGATAACCTGTGCGCCCGCGAATTCAAGGCCGACGCGGAATCCCAAGTGTTTTGCAGCACAATGATAGAGGACGGCTGGATGGGACTCGACATCGGTCCCGACACCATTAAAGCGTATTCCGATGCCGTCTCCGGCGCGGGAACGGTCGTCTGGAACGGTCCCATGGGCGTGTTCGAGTTCGACAAATTCGCCGAGGGCACACGCGCCGTGGCGAGAGCGATTGCCGAAAGCGGCGCGGTCAGCATAATCGGCGGCGGCGACAGCGCGGCGGCGGTCGAGCAGCTGGGCTTCGCGGACAAAATGACCCATATCTCAACGGGCGGCGGCGCGTCCCTCGAATTCCTCGAAGGTCTCGAACTGCCGGGCATTGCTTGCCTAAACGATAAATGAAACGTCCCTGCCCTCTTTAGAAAAGAGGGTGCGCCCGCAGGCGCGGGTGTTTTGACCGTCGTCACGCCTGAGGCGAAAACAATGAATCGGCGCGCCGGGGCGTCGCGCCCTACGATTATTATCAAAAGGAGAACCTGCCAATGAACAAACGATACCGCAGAACCATAATCGCGGGTAACTGGAAGATGAACAAAACCCCGTCGGAAGCCAAGCTTCTTATCGACGAGCTTAAACCCGCTATCGGCAAAACGCGGTGGTGCGAGCCCGTGCTGTGCGTACCCTTCACGGTACTCACCGCCGCTGCCAAAACCCTTCATAACACCCGCATACACGTGGGCGCGCAGAACATGAGCCAACACGCCTCCGGCGCGTTTACGGGCGAAATTTCAGCCGCCATGCTTAAAGACGCCGGGGTGAAATATGTCATCCTCGGCCATTCCGAACGCCGCCAGTACTACGGCGAAACCGACACCATAGTCAACGCCAAGGCTCACGCCGCCATCAAGGCGGGTCTGCGCCCCATCATCTGCGTCGGCGAAAGCCTCACCCAGCGCGAGGCGGGCATAACGATGGACTTGGTCACATTGCAGGTGAAAGCGGCTCTGTCGAACATCTCCGCCGAACAGCTGAAGGAGGTCGTGTTCGCCTACGAACCCATATGGGCAATCGGCACGGGCAAAACAGCCACCTCCGAACAGGCCGCCGAAGCCTGCGCCCATATCCGCAATGT
>Ga0082212_10003196_pt1 | contig 23379 bp, 25 predicted proteins | sample TergutNt197P3_FD_71548 | JGI IMG/M metagenome (GOLD analysis project Ga0082212, IMG submission 71548) | Neocapritermes taracua P3 segment gut microbial communities from Petit-Saut dam, French Guiana - Nt197 P3 | ecosystem: Host-associated > Arthropoda: Insects > Digestive system > Gut ... | reverse complement strand
GCTTTTTTCAGCGCTACGGCCACCTTTTTGGCAAAAGCAAACAATCCGTTGTAGGTCTCATTGTCGAGGTCGAAAATATAGTCGACTTCTTTTTTGGGAATAACCAACGTATGCCCTTTTGCTACTGGTGATATGTCGAGAAAAGAAAAATAGTTTTCGTCTTCCGCTACTTTATACGACGGAATTTCTCCGTTGATGATTCGTGTGAATATGGATTCCATTTTCCTGTTGATTAAAGCGATATGTTAATAATTTCGAATGATACCTGCCCTGAAGGAACCGTTATTTCTACCGATTCTCCTACTTTTTTCCCCATGAGGCCTTTGGCGATGGGCGTACTTACCGAAATTTTCCCTTCTTTGATATTGGCTTCCGATTCGGGAACGATGGTGTAAGTCATGGTTGCGCCGTTTTTGGTGTTTTTCACCGTCACTTTGTTGAGTATCTGCACCCGACTGGTGTCGATCTTCGACTCGTCGATAATGCGGGCATTGGCAATTTTAGATTGCAGATTGGCAATCTTGGCTTCCAAAAGCCCTTGTGCATCTTTGGCCGCGTCGTATTCGGCATTTTCCGAAATGTCGCCTTTTTCGATAGCTTCTCCTATTTGCCTCGAAATTTTCGGACGTTCTACATTCATGAGAAACCCCAATTCTTCTCTCATTTTTTTAAGTCCTTCTTCTGTTAAATAGGTCACTTTAGCCATGTCTGTTTCCTCCAGATTTTTTACTATGCTACAAAAAAATAGAAAGAATCCCGTTTTTTACAGGATTCTTCCTGAGTGCAAAGATATAAAAATTACAATAAAAAAAAACAATAAAATAAAAAGTCAAATTATTTATTATCAATTACTAAGATATTTTGGGCTGATAATTTCGGAATAGATAACCGCTTTTTTGAGCGAAAAATCTTTCATCTCGGGATGTATTTTTCGAGGTTTCATTCGCTCGTTTTCTGCCTGCTTGTCTGCAAGCAATTTTTGAGATTCGATTTTTTTGGATATATATTTTGGTGGAGTATGGTCAGATTTGCGACTGTAATTTTTAATCGTTTCATAATCAGCCTGATATTGGTGTTCTGCTGTCGTTTGAGGCACACTCTCGGATTGTTGCACTCCGAACTCCTCAAACAGTGTTTCCCAAAATTGGGGCTCTTCTTTTTTCCCGACTTCAGGTAGCGCCGAATCCGGCTTTTTCTTTCTCTTAACCTGTCCCAAAATACTGACTCCAAAAAATATAAGCGTCAATATGATTATAACTATATCGTCCATGATTTCTATTTTGAAACAATAAAGATAGACTTTTTTTGTTAATATTCCAAAAATCGCAGGGCAACCAATCATCATTTACCCTATTTTTGGGTGATTGTACAAAGAAAGTTATAAAAGTTGAGCATGAAAAAAGCGATAAGAGTTTTGTTGATATGGATTTTCGGAGCGGCTGCGATAATCTCTTGCGATAAAGAACCGATTGTCCCTCAGGTTCCAGTGAATATCAGAATAAATCTCGATATATATAACGAGCTTCTTTTTTCAGGCAATTTCAAATTTTTGCTCGGCGGATACGGTGGGATTATAGTGATTTGCGTTTTACCTTATATCGATGAATTTAACAGAGGCGAATATTATGCTTTTGACGCCACCTGCACATACGAAGTCGACCAGGGTTGCACCGTAAAATATGAAAATGATTTTCTTCAGGTAGTTTGTCCCTGTTGCGGTTCGCAATATTCCCTATACGGCGGCACGGTGATGAATCCGCCCGCCTCATACCCGCTCCATAGATATAACGTATCTGTTTACCAAAGAATGCTCAGGATTTACAATTAACTATTTGCTATTTATGTGCAAGCGAAAAAGTTTTATGCGCTTTTCAATGTAAAAAGCAAGCGGAAATCGACACTTCTTTTCATTCCCATCTCTCTGTTATATACACCGCTTTTTTTACCCGTTCTATGTTTCCTTTCAGGTCATAAAGCTCGAGCAAAAGCACATAAGGGCCAACGGGAATGCGGCTGCCCGTAGAGTCTTTCCCATTCCATGTGATTGTGCCGCTTGTGCCCAACGACCTGTTTCTCAGCAGTTGCATTACGGTTCGCCCCGACATGTCGAAAATCCATGCATTGGCCGACCATCCAACGGGAGCTTCATAGTGGATCAGCAATTCGTCGTTGTAGCCGTCGCCATTGGGCGAGATGGCATCAGGCTCAATGGTTGTTTTTACCTTTTCCGATATTTCAGTAAGATATTGCGAATTGCGGTAGCCGGGCGAGGCAAAGCCTACCTCGGAAGACGCTGATTGCCAGTTTCCGGGCGCTCCTGTTTCGGCGTCGGGGTTCACTCTTTCCAGCGAAACGCCCTTTACTGTATGAAGCAGCGGATTGTGCAACTTTTCTACATAGTGGAACTCATCGATGATGGTTCCCGAATCATCCAGCAAAACCACCCAACCCTCGCCGTTGTTATAGGAAGGCAATGATGAGAGTTGAAAAACACATTCGGGACATTTGGAAAAATAAAAGGCAAGGAGCCACTCCCTGTCGATGGTGAACGCGGCATATTCTCCCGGCTCAAGAATAGCGTTGGCCGTGCGTAGCGAAATATGTTGCCGCAATGCCAAATTATTATTCCGTCCCGCCAGCGACAATTTTCCCAATTCAATACGCTTATCCGAGCGGTTGAAAATTTCCACAAAATCGCAACCTCCCGAAGGCGGATTGAAGAGTATTTCGTTTACAACAACGTCGCCGGGCTCAAGCAGTATCCATTGGATGTCGAACGAGTTGTTTTCCAGCGCATTGCCGCAAACATCGGTAATATTCTGCATAACAAGCGTGAGAACAACGTTGATTTCCATATTGCGGTTCCAGTGCAAAAAAATTTCAGCATCGGAGACTTGTTCAATCTTGTGGGGATTTTCCATTCCTCCCGAAAGGTAGAAGTTGGAAACATTGAGCAGGGCATCGGCCAGCATCGATTCGTCGAAAATAAGATGCACCGAAGAAGGTGAAGCGGCTCCGGCATACAAAACCGAGGGAGATTGCAAATCCGTATTATCTGCAAAAATGGAATTTTGTGCACATGGCGTCCCTCCTCGCGGATCGACACTTGCCGACCAGTTGAGCGCTTCTCCACAATCGCGCAACGGGTCAATGCGCTCCAAAGTCCAGCCGCCGTTTTTCTTCGTGCTGTTGCCATACCAACTGTCCGAATAATTAACGACATCCGATGTCTCCCCATCGGGATATAGCAAACGTAGCGTGTTTCCCGTATTCCTTAATGCGGGCAAACTGATTGTCACCGTTTTTCCCCATTCGCTCAAATATTCCGAAGCGGCATAGGTGCACACAATTGCATATTCGCCGGGCGCCATCCACGCTTCGGGAAGATTGCGCACCGTATTTCCGACAACGATTTGCCATCCGCGCAGATTGACATCGAAATCGCTGATATTCAGCAATTCAATCCATTCGTAATTGGGCAACCCCACCAACGGCGTAGGATCAACCATCAACTCGTTTATAATGACGCGGCTTCTTTCGATTTCTACGGACTCGCCGCCAAAATTTTTATCAGCGAAAAAATCCAAAAACAGCGGCCGCCCTGTATCTGCATTTGAACTGCAAACCAGACTTAGCATTATTATTATGGAAAAAAATATAACTGCCTGTTTCATTTCTGTCAAAGATTATTACAAAATTGTATTTTTGCTCCCACTGAGGAAAAATAAAAAGCGTTACAAATTACAAAAAATAATAATAAAATGAAAGTTGCAATTGTCGGAGTGAGTGGAGCTGTTGGGCAAGAATTCCTGAAAGTGCTTGAAGAGCGGAATTTTCCGCTCGATGAGTTGGTGTTATTCGGATCGTCGCGCAGTGCAGGAAAGACATATCTTTTCAAAGGTAAAACATTGATTGTAAAAGAATTAAAACACAATGACGACTTCAAAGATATTGATATAGCATTAACTTCCGCAGGTGCGGCTATTTCAAAAGAATTTGCATCGACTATAACACGATATGGCGCTGTGATGATCGATAATGCGAGCGCTTTCCGCTACGACGAGGACGTGCCGCTGGTTGTTCCCGAGGTGAATGCCGCCGACGCCGATGTGAGGCCGCGCAATATCATTGCCAATCCCAACTGTTCGACCATACAAATGGTGGTGGCACTGAAAGCTATAGAAAATTTGTCGCATATAAAAACGGTTCGTGTGGCAACCTATCAGGCGGCGAGTGGCGCCGGTGCACAGGGAATCGCCGAACTGGAAACGCAGATGCAGGAAATTGCGCAGGGACAAGAGGCTACCGTTTCGAAATTCCCCTATCAGTTGGCAATGAATATCATTCCCCACATCGACGTTTTCCTTGACAATGACTACACAAAAGAGGAGATGAAGATGAACTGGGAAACAAAAAAAATTATGCACACCGATGCTGAAGTGAGCGCCACGTGCGTGAGAATCCCGGTTGCCCGCGCCCACTCAGAAGCCATCTGGGTGGAAACCGAAAAAGAGCTTTCGGTGGAGGAGGTGCGCCACGCTTTCGAAAACTTCGAAGGGTTAACGGTTGTCGACAATCCCGCCGAAAAACAATATCCGATGCCGCTGTTCGTATCGGGAAAAAACGATGTTTACGTGGGACGGATACGCAAGGATTTGTGCAATCCCAAGGGAATGACATTTTGGTGCGTAGGCGATCAGATTAAGAAAGGCGCCGCCCTTAATGCCGTCCAAATTGCAGAATATTTAGTGCGGGAGGGAAAACTTTAGCGGGAAATATTTCTGGCTGACACGGAAAATCCCAATCATTTTTGAAAATTTTTTCAAAAATGATTGGGATTTTTATTGAATTTCATCGCCTGTATTCTCGTCTGTTATGTCGTACAGAAAATCGTTGTAGGGAAAACGCAGTACATGAATTTTCTTCACTTCGCCATAAAGCCGGTTTTTAAACTCTTCTACATTGGTTTTCTCTTTTGCCGAGATGAACAGCGAGGGCATATTATTTTTGCCCATCCAACTGTTTCTCCAGTCGTTGAGGCTCATATTCTCTTTCGAAGAAGGCGTTAAATCGTCATCTTCTTTGGGGACAAAATAAAAAGCGTCAATTTTATTGAACACGTAAATCATGGGTTTGTCTCCGCCGCCAATTTCGGTTAATGTTTTGGCAACCACTTCAATCTGCTCTTCAAAACAGGGATGCGAAATATCGATTATGTGTACCAGAATATCGGATTCGCGCACTTCGTCCAATGTTGATTTGAAGGATTCCACCAAGGCGTGCGGCAGTTTCCTGATAAATCCCACCGTATCGGCCAGCAGGAAAGGGAGGTTTTCGATGACTACTTTGCGAACTGTCGTATCGAGCGTGGCAAAAAGTTTGTTCTCGGCAAAAACTTCCGATTTGCTGAGCATATTCATGATGGTGGATTTGCCCACGTTGGTATATCCAACCAACGAAACGCGCACCATTTTACCGCGGTTTTGGCGTTGCGTGGCTTTTTGTTTATCTATTTTTCCCAGCTCATCTTTCAGCTTGTTTATTTTATCGAGGATAATACGCCGGTCGGTTTCTATCTGCGTTTCGCCCGGCCCTCTCATGCCGATGATGCCTCCCTGTTGCCGCTCCAAGTGTGTCCACATGCGCGTGAGGCGCGGCAGGAGATATTGGTATTGCGCCAGTTCCACCTGTGTTTTGGCATGGGCTGTTTGTGCGCGCCGCGCAAAAATGTCGAGGATGAGGTTTGTGCGGTCGAGGATTTTGCAATCCAATGTTTTTTCGATATTCCTCAGTTGCGTGGGCGAAAGTTCATCGTCGAAAATTACCGTGTCCACATCGGTCATTTTGATGTATGCGGAGATTTCTTCCAGTTTTCCTTTTCCCACAAAAGTTACGGGATGCGGCCTGTCCAACCGCTGGGTAAATTTCCTCCCCACCGAAGCGCCCGCCGTATCGGCCAAAAACTCCAGCTCGTCGAGATACTCCTTTGCCTGCTTTTCGTCCTGTTCCTGTGTAATCAAACCGACCAGTACCACGCGTTCGGTCTTCGGATTTGTTTCAATCATTTACTGATATGTTTTTATATAAAAAAACTCCTGATCCGGAGAACGAATCAGGAGTCTGACGTATTCTTTTAAAGTGTTATTGCAAGATGAAATTAACCGGAATGGAGTATGAAACCCTCACGGTTTTACCTCCTTGTTTTCCGGGTTTCCACTTAGGCATGCTTTTTACCACCCTGATTGCTTCGTTGTCGAGCGATGTTTCAACGCCACGGGTTATTGCTACGTCGACGATAGTGCCGTCTCTGTTAACAACAAAGCCAACATATACTCTGCCGCTGATTCCGCTTTCGGCAGCAATGGGGGGGTACTTCAGATTGTCGTGCAGAAATTTCGACATTGCTGCAGGTCCTCCCGGAAATTCGGGCATTTCTTCGGCAAAATTCAGAATCTGCGTTTCTTCTTCAACAACTTTTTCTTCGGCAACAGTCTGCACAATAGGGGCCACTTCAATAAAAGTATTGTCGTCGGCTTCAGAATCGAACAAATTCATGTCGTTTAAAATATCGGTATTGTTGTCAACAATATCAAATGTCGCTACTGTTGTTTGCGGCGGGGGTTCTGGAGGTTTCACTTCTTCAACGCGCGTTACGGGAATAACCTCATCTTCAACTTCCATCACTTCGAGGGTACCCAGCGAAGATATTGCAGCAGGTTTGGTTTTCCACTCAAACGCCAGTAGAACGATACCCAAAGCAACCACTAAGCCAATCATGAGATAAACACCTTTGTTTTTCTCATTGTCCACTTTCGATGCTTTTTTAACTTCCATGTTTTATAATTTTATCGGTTAATTCAAAACGATTTCCGGCATAAAGGTAAATATTCTCAATTAAAAATCATATACCTGCCCGAAAACTTTTTATTCATCTTTTTACATTTCTTCGACATCAAACATCAATATTTTCATTATCAGAATGTTGTCGCTTCGTTGTTTGTGCGTTTTCCATAAAAATAGTTTACGGAAATCGAAATTTATCATTGCAAAACGAAATTTACAGACACCGAAAAGGAAACTCTTACCGGATTTCCGCGCTGCTTGCAGGGTTTCCATCTGGGCATATTCTCGATGACCCTCACGGCTTCCTTATCAAGCGCTGCGTCAACTTCCCTTACTACAACAACATCTTCATCCTTGACATTGGGTACAATCGCCATTACATTGATGTTCGTTTTGCCATTGGCTTCGGAATTGAACAGGTGCATGTTGCTTAAAATTTCTGTCATATTGTCGACAATGGTAATCACGTCTATCGATTTCTTATTTTCCAAGTCAGTTTTTTGATTTTTTTTCGTTTCCATCATCAAGTGTCTTTTATGGATTACACATTCTGTTTTGATATCGGATTATCTTAAAAGATTTATTCGTATCACGTAGTTCCTCTATTCGGGACAGGCGACCGCAGTCGCAGAGAGCAAATTTGCGTTAGCTCAAGAGATAAACAAAAACCCTACCAAAAACCTGTATTTTCAGTTGATTCTATTTTTCCAACATATTTCAGAAATTGCATTCAAAAATTGATTTGAGTATGACAATGGAAAACCTCAATCTCGGCAAAATAAAAGTGATTGGCTTTGACGCCGACGATATTTATGGATAAACGAACCCTATTTCAGAGATACCGAATTGCAGTTAATTAATCTGTTGAAAGATTTCGGCATATCCGAACAGATAAGCCGGCAACTCTATGAAATAGAAACCGCCAACATGGAATTATACGGGTACGGCATCAAAGCGTTTGTTTTGTCGCTAATGTAAATGGCGATTGTTGTTTCCATGAGGAAGATAAATACATCGCAAACAGCGCAAATCCTCGATATGGGGAAAAGACAGATTATGCTGAAAAACGAAATGCTGCCCGATGTTGAGCAGGTGCTGCAAATATTACACGGCCGCTACAAGCTGATTGTCGCCACCAAAGGCGATTTGCTCGATCAGGAGCGCAAGCTGAAAGATTCGGGCATTTTCGACTTTTTCCATTATGTGGAGGTGATGGCCGATAAAAAAGAGGATAACTACCGGAAACTCATTGCACACCTCGACATCCAGTTTGCGCAGGTTTCTTCACTGAAAGAAATACTGCTCCTGCTCGGTTTTTCTGAAACGTAGCTGTTTTTCACAATTTTCCGGTGCTGAATTGCGCAGCTTTTGCGTACCTTTGCATCAAGAGCAAAAATATTCGTTACAAAAAAAAATATTTCATTTTATGTTTATGGAAAGAATTATTTCATCACTTATACTATTAATAATGAGCATCAACCATGTCATATCACAAGAAAATCCGTTGCTGCGGCCTTTCAATACGCCCCACCAAACAACTCCTTTTTCGTTGATAAACAACGAACATTTCCTTCCGGCCATGAAAGCGGCCATTGATGCAGGGAAAAAAGAAATCGACGCCATCGTCGACAATCGGGAAGCGCCCACATTTGAAAATACCATCGAGGCGCTGGAGCGCTCGGGGCGTTTACTGAATCGTGCCACCGGAATTTTCTACAATCTTCTCGGCGCCGAAACCAACGACAGTTTGCAGCAAATCGCACAGGAATCATCGCCTTTGCTGACACAATACCAAAATGACATTTCGCTGAATCCAGAACTCTTCGCCCGCATTAAGACAGTTTACGACAAACGAGGCCAACTTACGTTAACGCCCGAACAAAGCATGCTCCTCAACAATACCTACAAACAGTTTGTACGTAGCGGAGCAAACTTGCCGGAAGCCGGCAAAGAGCGTTTTCGCCGCATCAGCGAGGAGTTGGCCGTGCTTTCGCTCACATTCGGCGACAATGTGCTGCGGGAAACCAATCAATACGAAAAACACATAACCGACAAAAATCTTTTGGCAGGTCTTCCTGAAAGCCTTCTCGAACAAATTTCGGCAAAAGCAGCCGCCAAGAACCTCAAGGGATGGATTTTAGACATTACTCCGCCTGTGTACATTTCTTTTATGAAATACGCCAAAAACCGCGATTTGCGAAAAGAACTTTATATGGCTAGCAACTCGAAATCGATGAAAGGCGACGAACTTGACAATCAGGGAAATGTGAAAAGGATAGCCGTGCTTCGCCTCGAAATGGCGCAACTGTTGGGCTACGCTACTTATGCCGACTATGTTCTCGAACGCACTATGGCCTCCAGCGTTGGCGAAGTGTACGGGCTTCTGAATCAGCTCTGCGATGCGGCGAAGCCTGTTGCCGAAGCTGAAAAAAGCGAGGTGGAAAATTTTGCCCGCTCATCGGGTTTTAAGGATGAGATGATGCCTTGGGACTGGCCCTTTTATTCGGAAAAACTGATGGAAAAAAAGTTCTCGCTGAACGACGAAATGCTGAAGCCCTATTTCGAACTGAACAGCACCATCGACGGCGTTTTCCAACTGGCGACAGCTTTATATGGAATCACATTCGAGCTGAACAAAGAAATTCAGGTCTACCATCGGGAAGTATTGCCATACGAAGTTTATGACCACGACGGGCATTTTCTGGCTGTGCTCTATGCCGATTTTCACCCGCGGGCGGGCAAACGCGGAGGCGCTTGGATGAACGATTTCAAAGCGCAATGGAAAGAAAACGGAGTCGATTCGAGGCCGCACATTACCATTGTCATGAATTTTACACCAGCCACGGCGACAAAACCTTCGCTGATAACATTCAGCGAATTTTGCACTTTTTTCCATGATTTCGGTCATGCCCTGCATGGCATTTTCGCCAATACGGATTATGCCTCCATGTCGGGGACTTCGGTCTATCGCGATTTTGTGGAACTGCCCTCGCAGATTATGGAAAACTGGGCGGTGGAAAAAGATTACCTCGACAAGTTTGCCGTGCATTACGAAACAGGCGAAAAAATTCCGGCCGATTTGGTCAGGCGAATCAAGGATTCGGAGAATTTTCTTTCGGGCTACGCTACGCTACGCCAGTTGAGTTTTGGCTATCTCGACATGGCCTGGCATACGCTGAAAATGCCATATAAGGGCGATTTGAAAAGTTTCGAGGAAGAAGCGTGGAGGAAAACCCAACTTTTTCCTATTGTCGACGGCATTGCCATGAGCACACATTTTTCGCATCTTTTTGCCGGAGGATATGCCGCAGGATACTACAGCTACAAATGGTCGGAAGTCCTTGATGCCGACGCTTTCAGCCTCTTTCGAAAAAACGGTGTCTTCGACAAAAATACGGCCCAATCGTTCCGAAAAAATATTCTGGAAAAAGGTGGAACGGAACATCCCATGACGCTCTACAAACGCTATCGCGGTCAGGAACCGTCGGTCGATGCTTTGCTGGTTCGCAGCGGACTCAACAAAAAACAATAATCAATTTTGACAACCCAAATCATTTCTTATTATGAAACTTCCCGATGTGCTATTCAACATCAATAATTTACAGACCGAAGCAGAACATTATATTTCTGAAGCCGGACATCTGAAAAAGAAGGAGACAATGAAACAGGTGCTTTCCTGCATTGATCTGACCACGCTGAACTCTACCGACACAGTTTCGCATGTTGCCGAATTCACACAGAAAGTTAATGCTTTTGAGTCGCATTTCCCGGAATTGCCCAATGTGGCAGCCATATGCGTCTATCCCAATATGGCCTCAACGGTTTTCGAGAACCTTGCTCCCGGCGACGTCAAAATTGCTGCCGTCGCCGGTGGTTTTCCTTCGTCGATGACCTTCGATGAGATAAAAATTCGCGAAGCGCAACTGGCTGTTATCAATGGCGCCGACGAAATAGACATCGTTCTGCCGCTGTGGGCGTTTCTCGAAGAAAACTATGACTACTGCTGCCGCGAAATCAGCGCGATTAAGGATGCCATCGGCAACGCACACCTGAAAATCATCCTTGAAACGGGTGTACTCCCCGAGGCGAAAAGCATCTGGAAAGCTTCTATTCTGGCATTGCAGGCGGGCGCCGATTTCATAAAAACCTCGACAGGGAAATTGCCGGTTTCAGCAACCCCGCAAGCGGCTATCGTCATGTGCCATGCACTCAAATTCTGGCGCGAAACTACTGGCGAGATGAGAGGTTTCAAACCTGCCGGAGGAATTTCATCCACCGATGATGCGCTTGTTTATTTTGCCATCGTGCGCGACATTCTCGGCGAAGAATGGCTCTCCAACAAACTGTTCCGAATCGGCGCCAGCAGGCTGGCCAACAACCTGCTATCGGAAATAACGGAAAAGGAAATCGCGTATTTCTAAACGGGAAATGCATACTTGAACATCGAATTGCAAACAAAATCATTTCGCGATGAATATTTCCATTGCCATTGACAATCCAACCTGCACTAAATGTGGCAAATGCGTTAACGTTTGTCCTGCGCATATTTTTGGGAAAGATAAAACCGGAAAAACCATACGCGCACAATATGTTGAAACCTGCATAAAATGCGGCCATTGTGTGGCGAGTTGCCCCACAGCTTCTGTTTCGCATTCGGCATTTCCTCCCGGGAAAATCCATGCTGTCGACAGAAAATTGTTGCCCACGCCGGAGCAGGTAATGCTGCTGTGCAAATTAAGGCGTTCGAACCGCGCTTTTGCATCGCAGCCCGTTTCGCAGGAAAAACTCGACATGATACTGGAAGCCGCCCATCGCGCTCCCACAGCCAGCAACCTGCAGCAGGTAAGATTTACGTTGGTGACCAACCCTGCTGTTTTAAAACAAATTGGAAACCTGACGATTGAAATTTTCTCATCGCTGGTTAAGAAAATAGAAACTCCGGGGCTGAAATCGTTTGTAAAAATGATGCTTCCCGAAATTTACGGTTTTCTACCTCGTTTCAAAAAATTGAAAGATGAGCAGTTGCAAGGTGATGACCCGATTTTGCACCATGCAACGGCGCTCATTTTGATCCATACGCCCGAAGGCAGTCGTTTCGGGTGTCAGGATGCCAATTTGGCTTACCAAAACGGATCGCTTATGGCTGAAAGCTTGGGCGTTGCACAATTTTATACAGGTTTTCTCTGCACGGCTATTACGCAAGACAAAAAACGACGATTCAACAACCTGTTGGGAATCAACGGAACCATTCAAGCAGGCATGGCGCTGGCCCTGCCGCAGTTCACTTTCCCAAATTATATCGACAGAGACGAAATAAAAGTGAGCCGGATTTAGACCCAAATTGTCCATTTCAACATTAACTCCTTTAATGAACCCCATTTTTTATGAATTAATGCAGCGTAGAGGTTTGCAAAAGAAAGTACATAAAAAAACTGCATGAAACCTCAAGGGTTCCATACAGCCATTCCGTGAAAGATCGTTGACAGTTACTGCTTTACACGTTCGCTGTAGGAACGGTCGCGCGTATCTATTTTAATAAGATCGTCTTCGTTTATAAAGAGCGGAACCATAATTTCGGCGCCGGTCTCCACGGTTGCCGGTTTCAGCGCCGTTGAATTTGCCGTGTTGCCTTTTTCGCCGGGTACCGTGTAGGTTACCAACAACTCTACAAAAGGCGGCAATTCAGCTGTCAACGGCGTTTCCGTATCTGCATGTATTTGAACTTCGATGATTTGTCCTTCCTTCATTAAATCATTGTTTTCAATGAGTTCCGGATTGAGCGTTATTTGCTCAAATGTTTCGGCATGCATGAAATTTAATCCCATATCATCTTTATAGAGATACTGGTAAGGCCTTCTTTCGACCCTCACCGTTTCTATTTTAACACCCGAAGAAAATGTATTTTCAAGGACGCGTCCTGTTTTCAGGTTTCTTAATTTTGTGCGGACGAATGCGGGGCCTTTCCCCGGTTTTACGTGCAGAAATTGTACTATTGTCCAAAGTTGCCCGTTCCACTCGATGCATAATCCGTTTTTAAAATCTGCTGTTGTTGCCATAAAATATTTTCTTTATTGTTTTTTCAGGCACAAAAGTATATAAATACGTTTAAAAATCAATTCATTTATGCCTTTCCGTTAAATCTCTGCGTCTGTTTTCCTGAAACCAGATGCTTTCTCGCCCTAAAAAGAATCCTGCTTCACGCCGTTTACGGTGTATTTCGACAGCACAGCCCTTAGTGTGCCCACGCGCATATCAATTTCGATGAGCACGGGGAAACGCGTATCTTTTGATATATAAATGCTGAGCCCGTCGTTGCGTTTCATCACCTTTCCTTTATCCATTTCGGGAACGAGCCGGTAGCACAAAACGTCGCCCAGATTGGTTTCAACCACTTCTTCTCCGGCATTTTTTATTTTCATATTCAGGATTTCGTGTCCGTTCAGGATTTTCAGTTCCACAGGTTTACCCTTTTCAAGGTGGGGGAAATAATCTTGCTTGACGATGTAAAAGAAAACCGAAATGATGTCGGTGAGATTGGGTTCTACTTTCATGCCGCCAGTGCGCTCGCTGTAGATCGAATCGTTGTCGCGGAAAAAATTAACTTCGTTGTAGTACCGGTATTTTTTTTCTTTAATGTTTCTAATGGCCAAAAGCGGCAGATTTGTCTCCGAATCTACAACACTCTCGTAAATATCGTGTACTTTGTATACCTTGTCGGTAAGTCCGGTCGTATTGCCCTCAACAAAATAGTGAATGGCTTTTTTGCCGTTTAACACGGTATCGCTGATAATTAAGTTCGCTTCTCCGCCTTTCAGAATGCCGAATTTCAGGTCGAAATTAATAACCGCCCTGTTTTGTGCTGTCAGATTGGCCGAAAAAGCGGCTGCAATCAGCGTCAAAAATAACCATTTGAACGGCGGGAAATTCATCTGTTGAGGATTGTTTTTTTCTGTTGTTTTTTTTGTTTTCATGGTCATAAAATTTTATTTTTTGGTGTTGTCGCTATAAAATCTTTCAGATAGAAAGGTTCGAAATATGCGACGTCTTCAAATTGTTTTTTATTGAAACGCTCTTCGGCCAAGTGTGACATAAATTGTGCCGAAGCTTGCAAGTTGTCGATAAAGCAGGCATTTGGATGGTTTATGACGGATTTGCATTTTTCCACTCCGTTTCCGAAAAAAATGACCGGATGATTTTCCAGTTCACTCCGGAATGATTCGCTGTCGATAATTTTCGCACAAGTATTGTACACAGGAACACCCTGATAATCAAACATGGCCGTATAAACTTCCATGCGGCGGGCATCGAGCATAGGGCAGAGCAGTGTTTCAGGCGTGACCGCTGTTTCTTTGCAGTTGTGCGCCACGAAACATGCCAGTGCATCCAAGGTACTTACGGCAATCAGCGAAATATTGAGCGCATAGCAAATGCCTTTTGCCGTAGAAATACCAATGCGCAGGCCTGTGTAGGAGCCCGGCCCTTTGCTCACACAAACCGCATCCAACTGTGCCGGTGAAATTCCGCTTTCCCTGAAAAGCCCCTCAATCGAAAGGGTTAGTTTCTCGGAATGATTGAATCTGTTGGCGTCTTCTGCCATCGCGATAAGCAAGCCATCGCGTATCACAGCGGCAGAGCAAACTTCGGTAGCCGTTTCAATAGATAATATTATCGCCATAATTTGTAAGCTGTTTCAAAATATATTTGGTTAATTCTCAATTAACAAGAGTAATTATTTCACTTCGACAGGAATGGGAAAAAATGGAAAAGCGTTTTTAATACTTTACGCAACAGGGGAGGATTCCCTTTCGAGATTGTAAAATAGGGTTTTTGAATAGCACCAAACCCTCTGTTAAAATACTCAACACCTTTTATCATAGAGCCTGCAAAATCAAAAGACCGGGAAACCGTTGAAGCAAAACGAATCACTTCCCATAAAACCAAAGCGTGTGCTCCCGATTTTCTGAAATCGGGATTACTTCCTCCTGCAATACAATATGCTGTATTTTCTTGCCATACAATAAATTGTGCCGCATGCAATTGATTTTGTTCATCAAAAACACCCCAAATATCTCCCCTGCCTTCGGCTCTGTTGTATTCAATTATTCTCTTCAATACATCGATTTTTATTCCGGTTTCTCCTTGTCGTTTAAATATTTGTTCATTCATCCAGATAAAATCTTCGGTTGATATGCCTCTTTTTACAATTAACTTATATTTTGTACGGGCTTTCTCAATATTTTTTTTCATTTCTTTGCTAAAATTCTCCCAAACTCGGCTTTCATCGCTGATATCAGGAATAATGTAGGTATAGCGTGTAGTCTGTTTGTATCCGCTGTGATAAAAAGGCAACCAGTCGGTGAACTGATAATGAAAACTTTGGACAAAATAAGCATGTTTCGGCAAACGGTTGATCAATTGTTCGCAGATGGTTTGCTTCCAGAGTATATTTCCGGAATAATTTTCTTTTTCAAGATCAGGGTTAAACCAAATACCCATCGTTTGCGTGAATGCCGGCATTAAAATCCCCTTCTTATAAGGGGTATAAAAGGGGAAACTCGCTTCAACCGCTTCGGAATTACAGCCAGAGCGAAACAAAAGAACATCCCACCGATCTGCTCCGCAAACGCAATCCAACCACCAATCCCTTGAATATATGGGAATAGACGGTTCTTTTGCACATAGCTCCCTGTATTGTTCTTTATCGGTCATGAAGAAAAATTTATGTAAATGTACTCTTTTTCTTTAGAATCATCTATTTTTAACGTCAGGTGGGGGCATGGTAGATTCAACTATCAAATGCAACCACTTTTTTGGCAAAACAAGCATTTTTGGAGGACATATATATCTTTTCCCGATTACAAATATTTTTTCCAATTAGAATATTTTTATGAATGCCCGTATGTTTGCCTAAAATATTTATTTTTGCATCATCAGAAACAAGCGTTATGACATTGATTGATTTTATAAAGGAGTATCCTGATGAGGCGAGTTGCAAAGCGAAATTCAAGCAATACAGAGAACATATCGGAGTAGTTTGTCCCAAATGTGGCGGCAAAGAACATTACTGGAAGCGCGACAAGGAGAATTATGAATGCAAGCATTGCCGCTATCGTCAGAGTTTGCGAGCCAATACGGTTATGCACAAGTCGAAATTGCCTTATCGGTACTGGTTTATTGCCATGCACCTTTTGACAGGTACGAAGAAAAGTTTTTCCGCCAAAGAGTTGCAGCGTCAGTTAGGTCATAATCGTTATCATCCGGTATGGCACATGTTGCACAAGTTACGCGAGGCTATGGGCAAGCGCGATGGGGAATATGTACTGGCAGGGAGGATAGAATTGGACGAAGGGTATTTTTCTACCGAGATACCCAATGAAGAAAAGAACAAACCGTTGAAACGCGACAGAGGCAGTCAGCGGAAAAGCAAGGTAATTGTCATGGCAGAGAGCGAATTTGTTGAATTTCCCCAAAAAGGGAAGAAGCCTCGTCGTGTGGGTTATTTGAAAATGAAAGTGATAGACGACCTCCAAAGCGAAACCATTAATGAACAGGTTAAAACGCTCGCTGCCAATACAACAGAGATAGATACGGACGATTCGACCTCGTATGTTGATTTGAAGGATTTTGTACCCAAACATAGCGCACAGGTAATACCAAAGGAAAAAGCAGGGGAAGTGCTGCCATGGGTACATATTGCCATCAGCGACGCGAAGAGGCAAATCGTCAATACGTTTCGCGATGTCAAGCCTGAATTTTTGCAGAAGTATCTTGACGAGTTCTGTTATAAATTCAACCAACGCTACTTTGGAGAGGCGCTTTTCAACCGGCTGCTTGTGGCTTGTGTGAGTTATAAAAATGAATTTAGGTATGTATGCGGATAATCATTAAAAAAATATATCTTTGCAGAAATTGTAATTTTTAACATAAACGCATGAAGTATTTATTGCTTACATTTTTGGTTTTCTTTTTTCCGTTGCATGGCGGAAATGCTTATTATTCAACATGTTTTCAGTCGATAGAGGAAAACCAAATGCCGTTGCAAGTCATTGCCAAACCGCAAATGTGTTCGGACATGGAGGCAATGGGTTTAGTCGATGTGCAAAGTTTTGACATGTCTATTCGAGTGGTACTGCCTTATGCTTCCGATGATAATTTTGCCAAAACGGCATTGTATCAAAGTTCGCAATATGCATATCTTCAGCCCGATGTTGCGGCGAAGCTGGCGAAGGCATCGCAACTTTTGCAACAAAAGCATCCCAATTATCGGCTGTTGGTTTTGGATGCGGCTCGTCCCCTGTCGGTGCAGCGAGTGATGTGGGATGCAGTGAAAAATACGACTTTTCGCAACTATGTAGCCAATCCGAACAAGGGCGGGCTGCACAATTACGGCGCTGCTGTAGATGTTACCATCACCGATGATTTGGGTGTGGAGTTGGACATGGGTACGCCTTTTGATTTTTTCGGCGAAGAATCCCATCCTACCAAAGAAGAAACCTTGTTGAAACAGGGAAAACTAACACAAACACAGGCAGATAACCGTCGATTGTTGCGAAAAGTGATGCGGGAAGCAGGATTTAGCATTTGCCCGATGGAATGGTGGCATTTCAATGCGTGTTCTCTGTCGGAAGCGAAGAGGAGGTATGAGGTGATTTTGTGAAAAAGTAAATGGAAAAATGCTTATAGAGTTATAATAGAACAGCAAATCGGCAATAAAAATGAACATTTTAGAAGCACACAAGGTAACAAAAACATACGGAGATTACACGGCATTGAACGAGGTGAGCATCAACGTGAGAAAGGATTCCGTTTTTGGATTGTTGGGGCCCAACGGAGCAGGGAAAACATCTTTGATACGGATTATCAATCAGATAACTGCTCCTGATAGCGGCGAGGTGTTTTTTGCAGGCGAGCGGCTCACGGCAAAGCATGTGGAACAAATCGGCTATCTGCCCGAAGAACGCGGATTGTACCGCAAAATGAAAGTCGGCGAACAGGCGCTGTATTTGGCGAGATTGAAAGGACTGGACAAAAATACGGCATTATCCCGCCTAAAATATTGGTTTGATAAATTTGAAATCGCCTCGTGGTGGAACAAAAAAGTCGAGGAGTTGTCCAAAGGAATGCAGCAAAAACTGCAATTTATCGTAACGGTGATTCACGAACCTGATTTTTTGATTTTTGACGAGCCTTTTAGCGGTTTCGACCCGATTAATGTCAATCTGTTGAAACAGGAAATGTTGGCGTTGAAACAAAAGGGGACGACTATCATTTTTTCCACCCACAACATGGTTTCCGTAGAGGAATTGTGCGATGATATTGCGTTGATTAACAAGGCGGAAAAAATTCTGGAAGGCAACATCAACGAGATAAAGAACAAAAATAAAGAAAATCTTTTCAAAGTGCAATATCTTGAAAATGAGGTAGATTTAAAAACAATTCTTCCCGATACGGCAGAAATAATAGCAAACCATGCGACTCACAACAATCGTTTAGAGGTGAAAATAAAACTGCCTAAAGAGATGACTTCCAACGACTTGGTACAATTACTTATCCCGCACATCCAACTCTGCGGATTTGAAGAAATCTATCCGAGCATGAATGATATTTTTATAAAATCGGTAATAAAATAAAAATTAAGAATATTAACCATTAATCACTAATTCAACAAGTTATGAAACATTATTTTAAAATCCATTTGTTTTTAATCGCTGCGTTAAATTTGTGCTTCCATATTGGGGAGGCTGAGGCTCAGTCGGCAACAGCATTACCGCCTATTGTTGTTTATAAAACGACCAAAGATTACAGTAAAAATGTGGCAGTTACGCTATCGGAAGACAAAAAGATGATAGTAGCCTATCCCGCCCCGACCGATGTTTCGGCGAGTTCGTATCCAACGGCTCTAAATAAAGGCTATTGGCTTGATAATCGGGGGATTTCGCCCAATACAGCCTTTTTGTCCATCACGTATGAGGAGTATGCGAAGTTAAAAAAATCGCCTCCCAATGCGATGGAACTTTATGCGATGATTATTGATAAGAATCCCATCAAAAGGATGTATATCTGCGGTTGCGGTGGGGCTTACGATAGCCTTGTGCAGGAATTGAACACGCGGATTAAAAAGCGGTTTAAAGGGTGTGGGCGGGTAAAGTGAAAAACGGTAACCTCACTCAAAAATCTTCCGTATCCTCTGAAAGAAGCTTGCCTGTTTGGGTGGTTGCGGTTTAAAATTCTCCGATGTTGCCAACTGTTCAACCATTTGCTTTTCCTCCTTACTTAAATGCTTTGGTATCCAGACATTTACGTTTACAATCAAATCGCCTTTGCCGTATATCTGCAAATCGGGCAAGCCTTTTCCGTTGAGACGCAACAAAGTTCCGGGTTGTGTGCCTGCGGCAATCTTCACGCGGACTTTCCCGTCCAAAGTCGGGATTTCCACTGTATCGCCCAAAGCCGCCTGCGAAAATGAAACATAATATTCCATGTAAATATTATTCGCATCTCGCTCAAAAACAGGATGTTTCTCTTCTTCAATCAGCACAAACAAATCGCCGTTGATACCTTTGTTTGGGGCAGCATTTCCTTTGCCTCGCAGGGTCAATTGCATATTGTTGGTTACGCCGGGCGGAATTTTAATGTTAATCACCTCTTCGCCTTTCACCGTGCCGTTGCCGTAGCATTTTGGACATTTTTCCGTGATAATTTTCCCTTCGCCGTGACAGGTCGGACATTCCGCCTGCATTTGCATCATACCAAAAACGGATTGTTGCACCTGAACGGTAAAGCCAGCACCTTTGCAAGTCGGACATGTTTTTACGGCATCGGGTTGTTTCGCTCCTGTGCTGCCGCATACTTCGCAAGGGACTTGTTTTTGCACTTTGATGTTTTTTTCGACACCTTTGGCAATTTCTTCCAATGACAATTTAACTTTTATGCGAATATTGCTACCCTTTCGCACCATTGTGGAACGTCTTCCTCCGCCAAAACCTCTTCGAAAATGACCCCCCAACCCCAAGTCTTCAAAAATACTGCCAAAATGGCTGAAAAGGTCTTCCATATTCATATTTTGGAAGTTGCTGCTTGAACCGCTCACGCCTGCATGACCAAAACGGTCGTACTGTGCCCGTTTGTTGGAATTGCTCAACACTTCGTATGCCTCGGCGGCTTCTTTAAATTTCTCTTCCGCTTCGGCATTGTCGGGGTTTCTATCGGGGTGATATTGAAGTGCTTTCTCTCGATATGCTTTCTTTATTTCTTGCTCATTAGCCGTTTTTGCAACGCCCAATACCTCATAATAATCTCTTTTTGCCATGAATAATTATTGATAAATTACAACTTTTGAAAAACGGATAACCTTGTCATTCAACAAGTAACCTTTTTCTACTTCTTCCAAAATCATGCCTTTTTCTACTTCGTTTGGAGCGGGGACGATGCTTACCGCTTCGTGAAAATCGGTGTCGAATTTCGCATTTTCCGTTTCAATGGCAATTAAGCCTTTTTGCGACAATAATCCCTTCATTTTCTGCAAGATAAGTTGTTCTCCTTCGTGAATGGCAGCGATTTCCACATCGGGTTTGGCGGCATATTTTACGGCACGTTCCATATCGTCCAACACGGGCAAAAGGGAAACAATCAAATGTTCGGAAGCATTTTTTATGATGTCCAATTTTTCCTTTTGGGTGCGTTTCCGATAATTGTCAAACTCGGAATATAAGCGGAGGAATTTCTCTTGAAATTCGGCAAGACTTGTTTTTAATTGTTCTATTTCGTTTTCAATTGCCTCATTTTTAGCCTTTTTCTGCGATTTTTCTTTTTTAGAAAAAATCCCGCCTTTTTTGATTTCGGTTGTTTCCGTTGCTTCTTTTTCCGTATTTTCTACGATTTCTTCATTTTCGACCGAGCTGTTTTCCTGCAAATATTCACTTTCAAGCATATCTTTTATATCGTCCATATCATTCATTTTTTGATTTTATCTATTATCAAACAACTTGCCAAAGTCAAATTTGTGACAAAATGGCAGGAAATTTGTTGAAAAATGAATAAAAAAACAACCAATTAACAATTTCATTAATTGGCTGTTTCTTCATTTTTTCTAATTTATTTTAGAATTTCCACCCAAAACGAATCATCGGATTGCAGCGGAATGAAAGATTGCCACCGTTTATTTTATCTTCCAATTTTATATCAACCTTGTTTTCAATAAAATCAGCGTCTCCATCTTCATCAGTCCATTTGATTTTGGATGTGCCGTTTACACTGCCCTTCAAAGCGGTTGTATGTACATAACCCAAACCCAATTCTGCTCCCAAGTATAAACCTTTATAAACATAAAAGTCCATACCTATTACTGCGTTGATGCCGAAAAACATCACACCGTTTTGATGGTAGTTTGAACGCCAATCTTGCACACTGTTTTTTGCTTTAAAGGAGGAGACCGTTTGAATTTGATACGAAAACTCCCAATCGCCATACCAATCTCTTTCATAAGCATTGGCTGTTATGTCTGCATTGTTGTTGCTTTGCGTTGTTCTTATGCCAAAAACTGCTTCACCGCCAACATAAACGGACATGCGTTCCCAATTGCCGAAATGGTACTCGATACCCGGGCGAATTGCAAACTGCGTATAGCGGCTTTTGTTTGTACTTTTGCCATTGCTAACTCGCATCTCATAAAAATAATCATGATGATAAGAGGTATCATTGTTGAAAGTTTGTTTGTGGCTTGCATGTCCCATGTCTAACTCGAAAGTGGCACGTAAAACCAAATTGTCGTTAAGTGCATAACGTAAACGAAGTCCGGGCATAGAAATCGGACCTGCTGCGGAATAATTAACCCATTCATCCTCATCATCTTCTTCGTAATGAAGCTGGGCTTTGGTGCTAAAAAGGGACAACTGCAACTCGGTGGCAAGGTTGCCTTTTTGGAATTTGTACTCAGTCTGAGCGACTACTGCTGTGCTTGCAAAGGCAAGAATTGTAATGAAAACTATCTTTCTCATGTCTCTAAATGTTTTATGTTTATAATATATTTACTAGTTTTGCAAAGATACATTTTTTTTAAAAATAAAGGTGAAAGGAATAAAAAAATTATTTCACCATAAACAACCCACTCATATTCTCCTCGCAAAGCATTTCGTTGGCGATGTTTAGCAATTCCAAACTGCTGATGGTTTCTATTTTTTGGATAATGCTTGCGATGTCCTCTACTTCATTGAAAATTAGGTGATTTTTCCCCATGGAAAGCATCTCATTCAGGTTCGATTCGTAGAAAAGGCAGGTCTGACCAATTAACTGCAATTGCGCCCGATGTAACTGCAACGTACCTAATTTTTGTTCCCGCAATTTTTTTAACTCACGGTATATCAGTTCCATACATTTCTCCAACTTCTTAAAATCGGAGCCGATATAGATGGTAAACAATCCCACATCACTCAGTGCGGAATAGTTCGATTCCACGTTGTAAACGTAGCCATTTTTTTCACGTACCGCCATGTTTAGACGGGAATTTAATCCTTGTCCGCCCAAAACATTGTTCAACAACGTGGCAATCAAGTTTTTACGTTCATCGTAATTGGGCAATACGCACCCCACAACGGCATGGGCTTGATTGGTATGCGATTTCACGTTTTTCTGCTGCGGTTGATTTGCCGTAAACAACTGTCGTTGAAATTGCCTTGCATTGAGCGGTACGGAGTCAAACTGCTTTTGTATTTCGTGGATACAACGCTGAAAATCAATATTTCCAACCACAGCAATCACCATTTGGTTGGTGTTGTAAGTACGCTGAACAAACGACAAAATCTTCTCACGGCGAATGTTTTTTACACTCTGCATCGTCCCCAAAATATGCGTTCCCAACGGGTGATTGGCAAAAATAAGATTTTCAAACTCATCAAAAATCAACTCAGACGGCGTGTCTTTGTAGAGTTTAATCTCCTCTTTTACAACATCTTTCTCCGTTTCAATCACTTTTTCGAGGAAAGTGGAACGGAAAACAATATCGGAGAGCAACTCAATGGCACGCGGCAGATAGGCATTGAGCAGCGATGCGTAAAAAAACGTCTCTTCTTTGGTCGTGTAGGCGTTCAAATCGCCGCCCACATTTTCTAAATACGACAACACCTGATAGGTATTTCGCTTGCGAGTCCCCTTGAAAATAACATGTTCGATGAAATGGGCAATGCCGCCTTCATTTTCCTTCTCGTCCCGTGTTCCTGTATTGACAATCAAGCCGATATGCGTAATGGGTGTAGCAACTTGCTTGTGTATAATCCGTATTCCGTTGGCTAATGTATGGTAATTGTATGTCAATTTTTTACTTTTTTGCAAAGATACCATTTTGAAAATAATCTACCATCATTTTTTATAAAAAGTTTTCAATAAATCTTATTTTGCAATTAAATTATTTATTATCATTATCAAGGTATTCGGCAGACAAGCTTTAAAAAGGCAAAAAAATAACCAACAAGCAAAATCCTTCCATTTTCACAATGTTTTTTGCCTTATTTTCAAATATTTGTGCTTTTATGAGTTTAGTTA
>Ga0082212_10003195_pt1 | contig 23380 bp, 22 predicted proteins | sample TergutNt197P3_FD_71548 | JGI IMG/M metagenome (GOLD analysis project Ga0082212, IMG submission 71548) | Neocapritermes taracua P3 segment gut microbial communities from Petit-Saut dam, French Guiana - Nt197 P3 | ecosystem: Host-associated > Arthropoda: Insects > Digestive system > Gut ... | reverse complement strand
TCGCTACTGTATGCGCCTTTAGAAATTTAGACAATTATGTCATCTCCCGCTCCGCGGGCAACGAGGATTTCACCTGCATCCTGAAGCCTGCGGACGATGTTGACGATTTTCTGCTGCGCTTCCTCTACGTCGGTACGGCGCACGGGACCCATGTAGTCCATGTCTTCCTTTATCATACCGGCAAGGCGCTTGGAAAGGTTTGCGAATATATGGTTCTGCAATTCTTCGGTGCATATCTTGAGCGCGAGGGTAAGGTCTTTCTGATCGACTTCGCGCAGTACCTGCTGAACCGAACGGTTGTCGAGCGAAAGGATATCTTCGAACACGAACATTTTGCGGCGTATTTCTTCGGAGAGTTCGACATCCTCGACTTCGAGGGTCTCCATGATGTGTTTTTCCGTGGAGCGGTCGACGGAGTTGAGGATTTCGACAACCGAATCGACGCCGCCTACCATTGTGAAGTCTTCCGTCATAAGGGCTGAGAGTTTCTTTTCCAAGGCTTTTTCAACTTCCTTTATAACATCCGGCGAAGTGCGGTCCATCAGCGCGATACGCCGCGCGACGTCGGCCTGTTTTTCCTGGCCCAGCGCGGATAGGACTTCCGCCGCCTGCTTTGGCCGCAGGTACGACAATATAAGGGCAATCGTCTGCGGATGCTCGTTCTGTATAAAGTTTATGATTTGTGTCGCGTCTGTTTTTCTGATGAAATCGAACGGGCGGACTTGCAGCGAAACCGTCAGCTTACTGATGACCTCGTATGCCTTTGCCTCGCCAAGCGCTTTTTCGAGTATGTTCTTGGCGTAGGCGATACCGCCTTCGGTGATGTACTGCTGCGCGAGGCAAATCTGATAGAATTCGTTAAGCACGTCGTCTTTTGTCTCGGGCAGTACAGTTGTGATATTCGCTATTTCAAGCGTAAGGGTTTCTATTTCGTCTTCTTTTAAGTGCTTGAAAACGTTGGCTGATTTTTCCGGTCCGAGCGATATCAACAGGATAGCCGCTTTTTCACGTCCGGTAAGTTCGCTTGTGTCCGGCATATTATTAACTCCTTACGGCCTTCGATAGCTTTTGATACTTTTGACAGAAGCGGTCCTTGCGCCCTAGCTTTTGATACTTTGGACGGAAGCGCTTCCATCAAAAGTATCAAAAGCTCGGTTTATGTTTTAGCGCAATTATGCTAAAGTATAAATGGAGGTGTTGAAAATGAATTTGATTCGACCCGTATCAGATTTACGGAATAATTTCGCGGAAATATCAAAGACTGTACACGAAACGGCGCAACCGGTATTTCTCACAAAAAATGGTTATGGCAACATGGTTGTTCTGAGCATGGAAACTTTTCAAAATATGCAGTTTGAAAGCGAAGTATATTTTAAGTTGCTTGAAGCAGAGCGGGAAGCGGAGCATACAAATAAAAGATATTCGTCTAAAGAAGTATTAAAAGCCATGAAAGAAGCAATTGGGGACTGATTATAATTAATGTATCAGTTGGATTTTTTGCCAATAGCAAGGCAAGATATGACGGATATTGTAAGATATATAAGCCACAAACTTTGTAATCCCATGGCAGCTGAAAAATTATCTGATGAAATGATAGAATCAGCAGAAAAGCTTACTGCATTTCCATACTCAAACGCTGTTCATTATACTATTAAGCCTTTGGAACATGAATACCGCAAACTAATTGTGCAGAACTATATACTATTCTACCGGATAGATGAAAAAGAGAAACGGGTAACAATTGTAAGGGCTATTTACGCCAGCCGTGATTATGAAAATTTGTTATAACGGTAATAGAATTAGCTTGATGAATAAAAGGGATATTGGAAGAGGTTTATTGCAATGAACGTATCAAAAAATAAGATTAAAATCTTTGAAGAAAAACAAGTCCGTGCAGTTTGGGACGAAGATAGCGAAAAAATGGTGGTTTTCAGTTGTTGATGTGATTGAAATCTTAACTGAACAGTCAACACATGACCACGCGCGCAAATACTGGAGCGTTATGAAAACACGCCTGAAAAAAGAAGGCGCGAAAGCAGCAAAAGCAGCGCGAGAACAAATTGAGAAAAGCACGGGAAAACCCGCTGTCAGCAAACTGAACGCAAGGAATTTGGGGAGAATTGCGTTAAATGGATAGAGTTAAAAATCAATATGCAATTTGAAAACGGAGTATTCCACAAACCACTGGAAGCAGAGCGGAGCATGTAGATATAGGATATTCGTTTAAAGAAGTGTTAATCATTATTTATGAAATGTGATGTGAACTCAAATCCTCAATCTGTACGCATTGAATTTAATTAAAGTATAATATAATTATAAAAGAAGAACTTAATTCGTTTCACAGTTTGAGTATATGTATAAAGTAATCATACATGATATGTTTTTTTACTGTGTACTGAATTATCTAGCAAATGGATTTTTTTTATTTTGCAGATGACTATTTTGAAAGGAGTGATTCTATGCCAAAACCGTTGTACATTGATATTTTCGCTGGATGCGGAGGATTATCTATCGGACTATATTGTGCTGGTTGGCATGGATTATTCGCTGTTGAGAAAAACAAAGATGCTTTTTCAACACTAAAGCATAATCTAATAGATAAAGAACATCATTTTTCATGGCCGAAATGGCTGTCAAAAGAAGCCTGTGATATTAATATTCTTATAACAAAAAACGCCGATAAGTTGAAAACGCTTCAAGGAAGAGTGACACTTGTTGCAGGCGGACCACCGTGTCAAGGATTCTCAATGGCCGGAAAAAGAAACTATGATGATCAGCGAAACGATTTAGTGAAATCCTATATTGATTTCATCCGCTTAGTTAAGCCGGAAGCAATAATGTTTGAAAATGTGCATGGGTTTACAGTTGGATTCAAAGAAAAAGAGGGAACGCGTAACTATTCATCCTATGTGGAAAGGGAGTTGTGCAAAGAAGGATATAGAATATATTCAAAAATCATTGATATGTCAGAGTATGGAATTCCTCAGAACAGAAAACGCTATATTTTAATTGCCATGCAAAACCATGATCCTATGTTAGTGTTTGAATTACTTAAGCAGTACAAAAAGCGTTTTCTTACTATAAATGGGCTGAGGGATACTACAACTGTTATTGAGGCTATTGGCGACCTTGAAAAAGCTAATGGAACAAAACCTTCTCCTGATACTAGAGGCTTCGAGGCTGGTTTATACGGACAAAAACGCTCAGGATATCAGGAACTAATGCGATTTAGGCTCTCATCAGAAAGTCAAATTCCTGACAGTCATAGATTTGTCAATCACAAGCAAGAAACAATTACACTACATAAAGATTTATTAAAGAACGCCCCTGTTGGCAAAAGAATAACTCCAAACAATGATTTTGTTGTAAACTTAAATCGACGTGGAGTAACAGTTTTAGACCCAAACGGTCAAGCGCCGACACTTACATCAATTCCTGATGAAATGATTCATTACAGTGAACCGAGAATCCTTACTGTAAGAGAACATGCTAGATTACAGAGTTTTCCTGATTGGATCGACTTCAAGGGGAAATATACATCAGGCGGTAGACAACGAACTCATGAAATTCCAAGATACACGCAAGTCGGTAATGCCGTACCGCCACTTTTTGCCGAACAAATCGGTCGCGCTTTATTGAAGGTACTATTTGACCATGAATGAGACTTTATCTTTCAAAGTGAGTGCTGGCTTAAAAAATATCATAGGAAAAGATCTGATCAGTGATAGATATATTGCTGTATTTGAACTCGTCAAAAACTCTTATGACGCTGGCGCCACGAGAGTGAAAATTTCATTCATTAAAAACAATGTCGGAAACAAGCAACTGCTGATTGAAGATGATGGCTGTGGTATGAATTATGAAGACATAAAAAATAAATGGCTTTTCGTAGCTTATTCTGCCAAGAAAAAAACAAATACAACAGGAGCATCCTTCAGAGACAGGATAAAACGTGAAATAGCCGGTTCCAAGGGAGTTGGAAGGTTTTCTTGCGATCGCTTGGGAGAACGACTAACACTTGTCACAAAAGTAGAAACTGAATCATATGCCCACGAAGTTAAAATTCAATGGAATCAATTTGAAACAGACGATACTCAAGAGTTTATCAATATTCCAGTGGATTATTCCATTTCCGATCATTCTCCTATTGAGACAAAAAGCGGGACAATTCTTATTATTGACGACCTTAGAGAAGAATGGGATAGAAATGCTTTGTTAAGACTAAAACGCTCTTTGATGAAATTGATAAGCCCTGATACTGACAATGGAAATTTACCATTTGAAATTGAGATGACTGTTCCTGATGAATTCAAAACAGATTACCCTGTCCTTTTATTTGATCGGGATAAATCTGAACTTTTATCAGATCGTTATATTGTAAATGGCATTATCCGCAATGATGTTTTTGAAAAAATTGATATAAAAACTACAAGTGTTCGTGTTGCGGTATCCCAAGATGAAAAAACAATAACAAGCACCTTATATGACCGTGGCGAGCAGATTTTCTCATTAAAAGAAAGAAACGTGGAATTCCGTTTACTCCACGGAATAAGTATAACTCTATTTTATTTAAACAGAAGTGCAAAGTTTGGTTTTACCAAACAAATGGGTATTCAACCAGTCCGCTATGGTTCGATTTTTGTATACAAAAATGGATTCAGGATTTATGATTACGGAGAACCTGAACGAGACTTTTTTAACATTGATAAAAGGAAAGCACAAGGTTATAAACGTTTTCTTGGAACACGTGAATTAATGGGACGAATTACCATACACGGCGATAACTCCGATTTTATTGAAACCAGTAGTAGAGCTCATGGTTTTATTGAAACACCGTCTCTTAACTTGCTTTCTAAATTCTTCGTCGAAAAAGTTCTAAAGGTATTGGAAAAGTATGTTGTTAATGTTATTAACTGGGGAGAACCACTAAAATCAAATCCAAGCAGTCCAGCTCTTCAGCCCAGCGATATAGGAGAAGAGGTAATTGCCCAGTTTTTTAAAGGAATAGACAAAGAAAATATTGTTGAATATAAGTACAATCGTGAGATTCTTAGGCAAAAAAATAGTCAGAATGGTTCAGTTTCATCTTCACTAAGAAAACTGGAACATGTTGCTAATGTATCAGGTAATTCTGGTATTGTTGGTTTAGCAAAAGATATTCGTAAAAAAACTAATGCTATTCTATCCCAGAACCTTGAGCTTGAGCGCGATAATGAAACAAAAGGACACGAACTTCAAAAATCTCAGCAAGAGGGGAAACAAAGAGAACAACAAATCTTCTTCTTAAAAGGTGCGAATAATCAGAACGTAAAAAACTTAATAAATGGTATGCATTCAATATTCACGCTCACAGAAGCATCAAAGAATTTTCTGCACTACTTGCGTGAGAATCTTAAAGGACATAAACTAGTTGAGAGCACAGATGTTCTTAATACGTTGGCTGAGGTTTATCAAGCAAACCAAAAAGCTAATAAATTGGCTGAACTTGCAATAAAAGGTAATCAACATTTAAAGCACGAAGGCCAAAACAATGTGTATGACTTTATATGCCAATATGTCGAATCTGGCTTGTCCGCTAGTAGTATCTCATACGAAATAGCAAAACCAGTATTTTCTTGCGTATGTATGTTCGATCCAGCCTCTCTTGGATTAGTTATTGACAATATTGCAAGTAATTCCCTTAAGGCTTCAGCAGGTAGGCTTGACATCTCTTTTACAGAGACCTTAGAAAGCATATCTATTTCGTTTGCTGATAACGGCGTTGGATTATTAAAGGGAATAGACCCAAGTAAGCTTTTTGAATGGGGATTATCAACAACATCAAACAACAAAGGGTTTGGAATTGGCTTACATCACATTGAATTGTTGGTTAATGAAATGCAAGGGACGGTCGCTATTGATAATGACTATGTTGATGGATTTAGATTGGTGGTTACATTAAAAAAATGAATTGTTCATTTAAAATTCTATGGTTTGAGGATGATGGATCTTGGTATAGGAGCGTGGAAAATATACCCAAACAGATTCTTGGGAAACATTATTTAATATCAGAATGCAAAAGGAAAGTTGGCAATGATTGGAATATATCTGATCTTACCGGCAATGACTATGACTTAATTCTAATGGACTACAAATTGATCTCAGAAAATACCGGTGACATTATAATTCAAAAAATCAGAGCAGCTGATGTACTTACAGATGTTTTGTTTTATTCATCGGATTATGATAACATGCTTAAGGCAATACAAATATTATCACCCCCTATTGATGGCATATATTATGCTGATCGAAAATCAGAGAGTTTCATGGATAAAATTGAAAAATTGATAGAGAAAATTATTCGACGTTCTGAAGACATAATAAATCTTCGAGGATTTGTTTTGGATAGCGCAAGTGATTTTGAAACGCGTATAAAAACGTGTATAAAAAATATTAGGAAAAAATTTAACAAAACTGAAAAAGCAGATATAGACATCAAAATGAAAGAACAGATATCATTATTTAATATCAAAGAATTCCAACCAAAAGTTGAAAAATATAGCTCTAGAGGCAGTACATTCTCTGCTGTTATGAAAGATACTGGATTCTTCCCGAATAGTGAATGGCTTGTTGTAATGACAAATATTCTGGAAATATTAAAAGTTAATTATGGCTTTTCATCAAGCAATTTTCCTGACAATTTTAAAAACACATATACTGATAAAATTGCAATATTCCGAAATGCCCTTAGCCATAGAGCTGCCAATGATAAAACTATTAAAATTAAAGGTGAATCCATTCCGATTGATGAAACCCTTTTTAAAACTATGCGGTTAAATATTAATGATATGCAGGCATATATCAAAACACTTGAAAATTTCGCTGAAAAAGGGCTCTAATAAAATGCATAATAAGCAATTTGAGAGTGAAGTATATTTTAAGTTGCTTGAAGCAGAGCGGGAAGCGGAGCATACAGACAAAATATATTCGTCGAAAGAAGTGTTTGAAAATATAATAAATTGTCGCGAAGACCGATTTTATAATACGGAGGATTTAGTTTGATGACCACAAACAATAGTATCGATAATAGCGAGGCAACGCCATGTTAATCAGAATTGCAACGCATGAGGATTTGCCGGAAATTTTGAGCTTGTATTCACAGCTTGAGACAGACGATACTCAAGTACTGGAGTTGGAAAAAGCGAAAGCGATTTTCGATAAAATGAAATCATACCCGGATTATCATGTTTATGTTGCGGAGGCGGACGGGGTAATTATCGGGACGTTTGCGCTCGCGATAATGGACAACTTGGCGCATATGGGCGCTCGTTCGGGGCTCATTGAAGATGTTGCGGTTTCGCCGCTATTGCATGGTCAGGGTATCGGAAAACAAATGATGAAATTCGCGATTGAAATATGCAGAGAAAAGTCATGTTATAAAATTTCTCTGTCGAGTAATTTGAAACGTAAAAACGCTCATGAATTTTATGAAGGCATTGGGTTTAAGATTCACGGATATAGTTTCCAGATGGAGCTCGAATAATCATAATGTATAATGTATCCTGAAACCTTTACGCATTTGGCGTGCTTTTTGAAAAGTACAAGAAAAGGAGGGCTCAGGATACGATGAATATGCTCCTTTGGGTAATAGCAATAGGTTTTTTTATGCAAACGCTGGATACCACTATTGTCAACACTGCTTTGCCGAATATAGCCGCAAGTTTAGGCGAAAGCCCGCTTCATATGCAGATGATCGTTTTTTCATACACTCTGGCCGTAGCGGTCACAACGCCAGTTTCAGGCTGGCTGGCTGATAAGCTGGGAACAAAGCGCATTTACCTTGCTGCTCTTGGGCTTTTTTGCCTTGGCTCTCTTTTTTGTGCGATATCAAATTCATTATCTTACCTTATTTGGTCGCGAGTATTGCAAGGCGTTGGAGGAGCAATGCTTCTGCCTATTGGCCGCCTTTCGATACTTCGCAATTTTCCGAAAGAACAGCTCTTGCGCGCTTTGGGGTTCGTCACGATTCCCGGGCTAATCGGTCCGCTACTCGGCCCGCCTTTGGGCGGATGGATAACGGAGAAGTTTTCCTGGCATTGGATATTTCTGATAAACCTGCCGGTCGGTTTCCTTGGAGCGCTGGCAGCGTTCATCTATATGCCAAATAACACGTTACCGGCTTTACAAGCATTCGATACATTCGGTTTTATGCTTATCTCATTCTCAATGATAGGATTCTCATGCGCTCTAAGCGTCTTGGACATAGGGCTGCCAGTCGCGATGGCGCCGGCGCTGGTATTCATTGGCGCCGCAACCGTACTGTGGTATACGAGACGCGCGCGTAATTCTCCCGCCCCCTTATTCCCTCTACGATTGTTCAAAATTAAAACTTTCTCGATAGGGCTAACCGGCAACATGTTCGCCCGCCTTGGCATGGGAGGAATGCCTTACCTTCTGCCGCTGTTGTTTCAGGTAAATATGAATTATTCTCCAATGGACGCAGGATTGATGCTCTTGCCGTCCTCTCTCGCCGCAGTGCTTGCAAAACAGCCGGCCGTGGTTTTGATCAACCGCTTCGGCTACCGTAGCATACTAATGAGCAACACTGTGATTTTAGCCATAATTATGACAGGATTTGCCTTTATTTCGAAATCCACGCCGCTTTGGCTCGTTCTCTGCGTGCTCTTTTGTTTCGGGGTCTTCAACTCCATCCAGTTCACTGCAATGAACACGGTTACGCTGAAAGACTTATCGGAAGACGTCGCGGCTTCAGGCAACAGTTTATTGTCAGTAATCCATATGCTCTCATTGGGCGCAGCCGCCGCAATAGCTTCACTCATACTAGGGCTGTCAGGCGCGGTTTACGGAACTGGGGACTCGTCCTCCATGTTTTACGTCACGTTTATCTGCATAGGGATAATTACGCTTCTTTCTACGCTCATTTTTGTAAAACTTGAAAAGGATTAATTAACTATAATTTAGGGAGAGAGTAAAATGAACACAACGAAATACAGCTTCAGAAACGACTACAGCGAACTGGCGCATCCACTAGTCTTAAAAGCGCTGACAGAGCTCGGGAACGCCCAGTTTGAGGGCTACGGGCTTGACGAACACTCTATTAAGGCCGGTGAACTCATAAAAGCAAAAATGAAAAAGCCTTCCGCCGATGTGCATTTTATAAGCGGCGGCACGCAGGCGAATTTAGTCGTCATATCTTCTGCGCTTCGCCCGCATGAAGCAGTCATAGCGTGCGAAAGCGGACACATTTTCGTGCATGAGGCAGGCGCCATTGAGGCAACCGGGCACAAAATATGCACTGTAAAAGGCTCGAATGGCAAACTGAGCACTCCGGAAATTGAGGCAATAGTCAATTTTCATACGGATGAACACATGGTGAAACCCCGGCTTGTGTTCATATCGCAGTCGACCGAATTAGGTTCAGTTTACAGAAAAGAAGAGTTAATATCGATTTCAGAATGCTGCCGACGTAACAAACTGCATCTATACCTTGATGGAGCAAGGTTTGGATCGGGCATGAACAGTTTCGCGTGCGATCTGCAATACGATGTCATAGCGGATTTAGCGGACGCGTTCTACATTGGCGGGACGAAAAACGGCGCGCTGTTCGGCGAGGCAATAGTAATTTGCAACGATGCCTTAAAGGAGGATTTTCGTTTTCACCTGAAACAAAAGGGAGCGTTGATTGCAAAAGGCGCCTCAATTGGCGCACAGTTTACAGCGCTTTTTGAGAATGGCCTATATGACGAACTCGCAATACACGCAAATGATATGGCCTTGAAACTAGCAAACGGAATAAAAGCATTAGGATATAAATTCCTGAGCGAAGCCGAGACAAACCAGATTTTTCCGATATTCCCAACAGCAATAGTTGAAAAACTGCACAATCTGTATGAATTTTATGACTGGAAACAAATTGACGACAAGACCGCTGTCCGACTGGTCACCTCGTGGGCAACGCCTGAAGATATGGTTGATGAATTCCTGAACGATTTAGCGCGCGAAAAATAAATGATTTTTATCCGCGAATCATACGAACAAAAAGTGAGGAGTGAGGAGTTAAAACAAAGACATAGACAAAAGAAAACAATAGAATTGAATTGTGGATAACGTAAAAGGTTTAACGGGTAGGGGACGCACCCATGGGCGTCCCGAGCCGGAAACTACGATTTGCTAAAATGAAGATAGAAGAAGCACCCGTGGGCGTCTCGCGCCAGTAACTATGAATTCCGAATTATTTAACACTCGTTTTTCGTCTTGCTACTCTAACCATAAGACAGAGACATTACTACAGCAAAAATACCTACGATGATTACAGCATTGAGCACCGGCGCGGTGATGACATAGGCGCCCTACTAAAATCTTTTAATTCATATCTTTCGTTCGTGTGGTTCGCGGTAAAGATATTTTTCTTTGTTTGTGCCTTCGTTTATGTATTTCGTGGTAGGACAATTTCAATCAATTAGCCGGGTTAGCGCATAAAGCCTTTCTATTGGCAATTCACGGCTTTCCTCACGGGTCGCAGCCCTCGGCGACCCGTGTCATTAACGATACGACCGCCCATATTGAACACAACCGTGCATAGGCATCAAAAGTTTCTTTTAGCAGTTCGACGCCTTTCTCGTGGGCGTTTGTAAATGGAAAATTGAAGCAGAGGCAAAGTTTTAGCATTTCATTGCATTTTAACACAGGACGCCCATGGGTGCGTCCCCTACGCGCTTTAATTTGCGCAGTTCAAAGTCTTTTGTCTTTTGCCACGAAATAAAAGTGCCAAATACCTCTGGATTGCCACGCCGCAAAATACTGGTCGCTTCGCTGGCACTTCCGTCCCGCCACGTTGCACTCGCGGCTAAAGGCGCGCTCCTCCTGAGACGCGGGCGTGAAGAGCGGCTTCGCCGAGGCGCAAAGACGCGTAAATTTCTTTTGTCTTTTGTTTTATAATTTCTAATTCGGAATTCCGAATTGCTTTTATATCTTTGTCTTTAACTCCTCACTCCACACTCCACACTCCACACTATTTTAACCACTCCCCTTGACAATCATGGATAGCATAATTAGAATATGGTTAGAATATGGTTAGAATGTGTTAGAACGCTAGGAGAATAATTTATGCTTTTAGAGAACACGGGATTTGATTTTAAGCGGGAGTACGCTCCTGATATAAACAAGACCGTTGCAGCGTTTGCTGATACCATCCTGCAAATGGTAAGAGAGATGGACGGCGAGAAATACGAGGACGTCCGCGCTCAAAATAGGGAATTGACATTTGTTGAGGCTGCAAAGGAGTTTAAGACGCGAGGTATGCAATTCGGCTTAGACCAGCAAAAGACGTTTGGGCTGATGAACGCCGGAAGCTTCCATACTAATCTTGGACTGTTGCTTTCTGACCAATGCGCTCATACAGTTAAACTTGCAGTTTTTGAAGGTACTGCAAAGACCATGTTCAATGACAGGCGTGAGTTTTCAGGATCATTGCTCAAACAGCTTAACGATGCGTTCGATTTCATTGACCGTTATAACCGTAACCGTTCAGAAATTAAGGGACTGCACAGGATAGACAAAAGAGATTACCCTGTAGAAGCTGTGCGGGAGGCATTATTGAACGCATTTGTTCATCGGGACTATTCTTTTAGGGATAGCACGCTAATAAGTATCTTTGACGACCGCATTGAGCTCATTTCTATCGGCGGGCTTGCAAGGGGCATTGCCTATGAAGATATGATGCTCGGGATATCGGTAATTCGAAACAGAAAACTTGCCGGTGTTTTTTATCGCCTGTCGCTGATTGAGGCGTATGGCTCGGGCATACCGAAAATTATGCGAAGTTACGAAGGATTTACTGTTAAGCCAAGAATTGAAGTAACTAACAACGTATTTAAGATTACTCTGCCAAATACCAACGAAGTGTCGAAAAGACCCTTCATGAGTGAAAACGAGCGGGCGGTGATGGCGTTGTTTACGCGCAAAGACAAGGAGTTCATTGTAAGAAAGGACATTGAAACGGGGTTGTCCGTTTCACAGACAATGGCGGTTCGATTGTTAAAAGGGCTGCTGGATATGAATGAAATAAAAGCTGTTGGAAACGGGAAGAATACAAAATATATTTCCAACAAAAACATTTATTGATTATGAATCGTGAAAAATGAAATACATAGTATATATTCTCTTGTGTTCGGATAATACCCTTTACACGGGATGGACGGTGGATATTGAAAAAAGAATAAAATTGCACAACAGCGGTAAAGCGTCAAAGTATACGAGATGCCGTCGCCCGGTTGAAATATTTTACTCTGAGGCTCTCAATACAAAACGTGAGGCTATGTCGAGGGAATGCGCTATAAAAAAGATGAGCCGCGAGGGGAAATTTAAACTTAAAACAACAAACCCCCGTCCTACTAACGCATCGGGGATGTAACAAAAGCTGGCGGCATTTCCCCTCCTTTGTAGAAGCGGCTCGAAGCGCCGGAGTGCTTGCCGCCCCTACAATTTATTGTAGTTTGATTGATATTTTAGGAGGTGGATGTATGGCAATATCCGTCGGAATCGACCTTGGAGGACATAACATCAAAGCAGGCCTCGTTGAGGATGGAGTTATCATCGACAGAATAGAGGAAGTAACAGAGTCCCGACATTATGAACCTGTTATTGGGCAAATTGGAAGAATAGCAAAAAAGCTTGGCGCGAATAATGTTATCCCCGTTGGAGTTGGAATTCCCGGCGGATTGGATTCGACTCGCGAAAAAGCATTAATGATAACTAATTTCATAGATTGGAACGGCCTGCCACTGCGCGCGATGATAGAAGAAGCGTCAGGCGCTCCGGCTAAAATTGAGAATGACGCGAATGCTTACGCGCTGGGAGAAGGCTGTAAAGGCGCCGCCGCAGGGCTTTCGGACTATGTTGTTCTCACTCTTGGCACAGGGCTGGGAGGAGGAATAATAATAGGAGGCAAGGTATTGTCCGGATCGCACGGGCTTGCAGGAGAGCTTGGTCATATGGTCATTGGAAATGACGAAAAATGCGGCGGAGGCTGTGGAGGAAAAGGCCACATTGAGTCATTCTGCGCAGCCGATACGCTTGAACGTTTATCAAAAGAAAGAAATCTATACGCTGATGGAGAGATCCCTGATATGAAAAAACTATGGGAAAAACGAGATGTGAAAGATATAGCAGATTTCTGGGACATGGCGCTTAACAACCTTGCAAAGGGCGTTGCGACAATAATGCACGTGTTCGATCCGCAGGCAATAGTATTTGGCGGAGGATTGTCCCAAGGGGAAGGATTCATTGATTCATTGCGCCCGAAAATAATACCATACCTTGGAATACCATACCGTCCATTGCTCGACTTAAGGCTGAGCGTCCACGGTAACGACGCCGCGATAATAGGCGCGGCAGTTTGCGCGCTAAGATGAGCTTCAAGATCCCGCCATATATAGTTAAACGAAGTTATCGCGCGAAATATCCGCGTATCGTTGTAAATTCCAAGAACCCTGTTCCGTCCTTGGAAATAGTTATACCTGATAAATATGACGAGTCAAGCGTTCCATATTTCATTGAAGAACACACTTCCTGGATTGAGAGAACATGGACGAGACAAATGAAGAAATCAAATATTCGCCTTTCTTCCATTAATTTGCCCGTGAGCATCCCTCTTTCCGCAATAAATGAAACATGGGGTCTTGAACGCGATGAATCCATTGACGATTCATGCCTTGAATGGGATTATGGCATTTTAAAACTATCTCCCAATACTGATATTTCAGACGCCGTATTCCTGCTTAAGCAGTGGCTTTGCGGTAAAGCGAAATTTCAGCTTATGCCGAGCCTTTGGAGATTAGCGGATAAATATGGTTTTTCCGAACTAAAAGGGGTACGTATCAGATGCCAGAGAACACTTTGGGCAAGCTGCACGCGAAATGGCATGATAAGCCTGAACTGTAAGCTGCTTTTTTTGCCGTCCCATCTTGTCGAGCACGTATTTCTGCACGAACTATGCCACCTGAGGGAAATGAACCACTCCGCGCGCTTCCATTCATTACTTGAAAAACTTGACGGGAATGCAAAGACAAATGCAGCCGCCATAAAAGATCAATGGCTTTACGTCCCGGGATGGATTGAGATAAAATAGCGTAAAGGAATTACACCCATTTTGATTATAGAGCGCCTGAAAATAAAGGGTTTTAAAAGTTTTGGCTCAACGTGTGACTTTGATTTTATTGGAAAAAAGCCGTCGGCCTTTGGCGGGCTTACTGCTATTGTAGGGCCTAACGGAAGCGGAAAAAGCAATATTTTGGACGCTTTACGATATGTTCTTGGGGAGTCCGGTTCGTTACGACTTCGGATATCCCGCCTAAGCGACCTGCTTTTTCAGGGCAGCGCTTCACTCGCGCCTTCTAAAGAAGCGGACGTTACCCTTGTGTTTTACGCTGAAAACAATGACAGCGGTAGCCAAAATACGCGTACAACCATAAAACGCAGCTATGACTCTCAAAGCGGATCGATATATTACCTTGATGGAAATCGCGTTAAACTACAGGACATAGATGATATCAAACAAAGAATCAACCTTTCCGGAGATCAATTCGCATTTATCAGCCAGGGCGATGTAGCGGAGGTTATACATCAAAGACCAATGCAACGCCGTTCTCATCTTGAAGCGCTTTTTGGGATAGACAGATACCGTAAGCGAAGAGAGGATACCGCGAATAAGCTGAAGCTTGCTGAGACAGAAATGCTGAGAATCAAGACGCTTATTCAGGAGTTAAGCGCAAGGAGGGATGAGATAGCACCGGAAGTCGCAGTTGCTATAGAAGCTCAAAGCATTTTGGATAACCTTGAAAACCTGCGCCGGGATTACTACTACTCCAAAAGAAAGTCCCTTGAAATTAAAATTGGAGATGCAGAAGTACAAGCCGCCATACATATTGAGCAAGATGATATTTTAAAAAATTGGCTCAATATGTGGAAGTGTTTATCACAAGAAACTGAAAAACGACATGAAGTAATTACACAATGCGAGCAGAATCTGAACACTGAGGGTAAAAAACTGTCTGAGGGTAAAGAGCACATATTACGTTCGTGTTTTTCATCCGCAAGCAATATACGTTCAATAAATACCCGCATTTCCTCAATTAGTAACGAACTAAACCAGAGTAGCGCTACTATTGATAAAACAAATCAAGACCTTGAAAATGCCGCTTCTGAAAGAAACAAGCTTGAATCAAACCTGTCTATTCAACGTGACGAATTAGCACAGGCACTCGAAAAAATGGCGTCAGGCAGGGAGAAAATTCAAAAAGCCCGTATTGAACGTCAAAATATCCAGAACGAAATAGCGCGGGACGAATTAATGTACTCGCAACTGAGTTCAAGAAAGAAAGCTCTCGAAGAATCCGGCTTCGAGGCTCAAAAGCTGCCTCTTATCAATGAAAAAGAACTTTTAGAAAGTCTTCTGAAAACTACCTCCAATAGAGTTGCAGAACTTGAGGAAAATGAAAAGAATACATCTCGCTCTTTTGCAAATGTCTTTGCCGATGCGCGGAAATGTGCTGCGGGATTCAATCAAACAAGGAGAGAAATATCGGAAATCGAAGCTCAAATTGAGCATTTAAAGGAAGCTTCAGAGTCGGAATACCCGGCGCCCGAACGAATGCTGCTGTCCGCTTCAAGGCTCAATAAGATTTCAGCAAAAATCGAGATAGTAACAGAAGTTTTTTCATGTGAACCAAAGGCGGCAAATGCCATTGAAATATTCCTTGGACGCAGGCGTTTTTACCTGCTTGTGAATACGATGCAGGAAGCGCAGGAAGGGATATCTCACTTGAAATCGCGCGGCGGCGGAAGAGCTACGTTTCTGCCGCTCGAACGCGCCCGAGCGCGGCGCGCGGATGTTCAATTCGAAAGAGTACATTTTAAGAATCGCAAAGGCATTGTCGGATGGGCTACCGAGCTTATAAATGTAAATAGTCCCTGGGAACCGGTATTGAGACACCTTCTTGGAGACCTTCTGATAGTCGAAGAATATGAACTCGGAGCAGATTTTGTCAGGAAAGGCGCCGCTTTTCCGATTGCCACGATAGACGGAGATATTTTCTCGCCTACAGGAACCGTAAGCGGAGGATCCAGCCGTCAATCTCACGGCGCTATAGCTCAGCGCAGAAAAATCCAGGAACTTGAAGAAGAGCTCGCCTCGCAAAAAAAGTATTTGAAGGAAATGAAAGATAAACTGATAAAATACGAGTCATTGGAAAAAGAATTGCAGGAGGAAAAGACGAGAATAAGCAGCTATCTTTCATCGACAAGAGAGGAAATAGCGAATACCGAAAGGAGATTGCTAAATGTAAACTCGTCTCTTGCAAGGCTTGACTCGGAGCATTTGTCTTCAATGGAGGACCTCAAAGCGATAACGGCAGATTTAGCAACTCTGGAGGAAAAGTTGGCTATACTGCGCGAGCGTTTTGCGGGCTTTGGAGAAATTCCGGACGACAAAGGCGAGTCCCCTACCCTGTTCAACCTTCAGGCTGAAATATCTCTTTCGGTGGAAAAATTGAGAAGTTCAAATGAACTCATTAACAGAATCGAACAGGAAATGCTGACCGCTGAAACCAGAAAACGACAATTAAATACTGAGTTAAACGAACTCAAAGAACAAAGAAGTGAAGAACATTCGAGATTGAACGCTTGGGGAAAGAATTACTACAACATATGGCTTGAATATAATTCCGTACAGGATAAAATATACAGGAACAATGAAGAAAACGTTAGAATCATTCAGCGAACAAAAAGAGCAAAATCGCGTCTCTATAATGCGGAAATAAGGCAAAGGGCGAATTCCGATAGAATTGTGGCGTGCGAAGAGAAATTACGCTCCATGCGTTCTGAGATAACTCAGCTTAACGAGCTTTGGGAAGAAAAATATCCTTATGACAGAGCTCTTGCTGATAGAATTGAAATGGAAAGGGATCTGATACATTCCATGCGTAAGCTGGAAAGAGAATTAAAAGCTCTCGGAGCTTATAATCTCGGAGCGCTGTCGGAGGACGAGTCCCTCCTTGAACGCACGGATTTTCTCACTGAACAGTTGGAAGACGCAAGTATTGCACGTGACGAGCTTTCAAAACTCATAGAGGAAACGGATAAGCTTGTCGAAAACCTTTTCACAACAGCTCTCCGAAACATAGACGGTAGATTTTGCGAACTTTTTCATAGATTGTTTGGAGGAGGGGAAGCTAGGCTTCAGATTCAGGAAGGGGAAAACATGTGGGAGCGAGGCGTTGAAATTTATGCGCGTCCGCCGGGTAAGCAATTGCATAACATAACCCAGCTCTCGGGAGGAGAACAATCTCTTACGGCAATAGCGCACCTTTTCGCCTCACTGGAAGTTGCCGGAGCGCCTCTTGCTGTATTGGACGAGGTCGACGCCGCGCTCGACGAATATAACCTTATCCGCTTTGCGTCACTTGCCAAGGAGTATTCAAAGACAATTCAGCTCATTGTAATGACTCATCGCCGAACAACGATGGAACATGCCGATATAATATACGGCGTCACTATGGTGGAGCCGGGATTATCGCGTATAGTAGGGATAAATATTGAGGATTACAAGTAATAGCAACTTGAAAAGGAGCATGAAAATGAAAGAATATTACATGGTCATTGAGCGGGACGAAAGCGGTTGGTATGTTGGCAGTATACCTGAGCTTCCAGGTTGTCATACTCAAGGGCATACCATTGAGGAATTGACTCTGCGAATGAAAGAGGCTATAGATTTGTACCTTGAAGATGCAGACGAGCATTTTACGGCTTCCGAATTTATCGGAGTCCAAAAGGTAGAAGTTTCTTGAGTCCAAGATTACCTGTCCTTTCCCCAAAAGAAATTGTTCGCCTTCTTGAAAAGAGCGGTTTTGTATTAGCAAGTCAAAAAGGAAGCCACGCAAAATATCGTTATGCTGATGGACGAACAACGATCATTCCGATGCATTCCGGCGAAAAAATAGGCCCCGGTTTGCTTTTGCAGATTCTAAGTGATGCAGGTATTGATCCGGCATTATTAAGGCGTTAATAACCCTGTTACATTTTTAATATGGCAAATGTAAGCAGTGGTTGTAGACTTGGACTTATTTTTTATTCCCGCCCTGCCTTTGTCGTTGCCCCTGAATTGCTGGGGAAGTTATTGTGCAGGTATTTTGATGGAAACGAAACAAAATTACGAATAACTGAAACTGAATGCTACTATGGAGAGAACGATTCAGCATGTCACGCCCATAAGGGAAAAACAGAAAGAACACGGATTATGTATGAAAGAGGAGGACTGGCATATATTTATCTTTGTTACGGAATACATAACATGTTAAACATAGTCACCGGAAACGATAATTTCCCGGAAGCCGTTCTCATAAGAGGGGCGGGAGAGCACAACGGGCCCGGAAAACTTACAAAAGCGCTGAAAATAGACAGGCGCCTGAATTGGGAAAACCTGATTGAATCGAACAATCTTTGGATTGAGGATGACGGGACAAAGCACGCATTCATAACCGGCAGGAGAGTGGGCATAACTTACGCGAGCGAGATAGACAGAAATAGGTTGTGGCGTTTCTTGTCGGTGAAAGAGTGACGCGTATAATAGTTAGAAGTTAGAAGTTTGAAGTTTGAAGTTAGAAGTTTGAAGTTAGAAGTTTAAAGTTTGAAGTTAGAAGTTTGAAGTTAGAAGTTTGAAGTTAGAAGTTAGAAGTTAGAAGTTAAAAGTTTGAAGTTAGAAGTTAGAAGTTAAAAGTTAGAAGTATGTCTTTTTAACTCCTCACTCCTAACTCCTAACTCCTCACTCCTAACTCATAGCTCCTCACTAATATAAAAATTTGACGAGTATTCTCGTTGTGTACAAAGTAAGGTAAAAATGAAAAAAAGAAAACTATACGTATATATATTTTGTTTGGCTTTTATAATTTGTTGCGCTTGCGCATCGTTTTTTGCATGGCAAAGGAAAATTCCGATTGAGTTTTGGGATTCGGTTCTGCCTATACCTGAGGGGCAGACCAGTTCTGTTTTAATTCGACCAAACCAGACAGTTACGGAAATTGCTAAAGTCTTCTACGATGAAGGCATAATTAGCGATTCCGCAAGGGATTTTGCCCGCTGGCTTGCTAAATTCAAAATTGACCGAAGAATTATCCCTGGAAAATACAACCTTGTCCCCTCGTCCGCGTGGGACGTTGCGAGGCAAATGCGTACAGCTGTTCCGACGTCGGAGGCAATAACCATTGTTCCGGGAACTAACATATATAACTTTGCTTATATTTTCTTTTCCTCAGAAGACATAAAAGAACCCATAAACTCTGAGGATATTGTCTGCGAAATTCTCAATGATTCTCTTTATCCAAAACAAACGCGCGTATTTTTACCGCAAACCAAAGAGGGAAGGATAGCATTTCTTCTCCCCGATACATATTTGACGGCTGAAATATCGCCTAAAGAATTGATTCACACGGCAAGCGAAGCGTGGTGGAACAAAGTTGGGCAAGAGGTTTCCAGTTCCCCCGAAGAAGCAAAAAGAACCGCAATAATAGCGTCGCTTATAGAACGGGAAGCCCTATGGGATGAAGAACGCCCAAAGATAGCAGGAGTAATATATAACAGGTTGAAAAAAAATATGCTTTTACAAATTGACGCGGCGGTAGTCTACGCCCATCTTATGAATGGGCGAAAGCTCACGCGTGTGCTTTTCAAGGATTTGGAAATTGACTCCCCATATAATCTTTACAAATATGGAGGCTTGACCCCTGAACCGATATGCGTTCCGTCCCTTCTGTCGTGGCAAGCCGCTCTCAAGCCGGAAAACCACGATTTATTATATTACGTTGCCGAGAAGGACGGTCATCACATATTCTCAAGGACTTTTGCAGAGCATCAGCGAAATATTAAGAAGGTAAGGCAATGATAAAAGGCAAAGCAAAGGTAAAAGAAAAAAAAGCGAGAGAAAAGAGAAAATTCGGCGACTGGAAAGAGATGTCATTTTTCATTCTGCTTGCGCTTCAATGCTGGCTGTTGATAATTTTGACTTTAGGGCCCAAATTTAATATGCGCGGGCTTTGGCTCGAAAACTATTTAATTGACACCTGCGGCGGCGCTGTAATTATTCCCATTTTATTTACAATTTTCGTCACAGCGGCAAAATTCATTAACATGAATTCACCGCATATCATAAGGAATACATTGGGAACAATTGTACTATATTTTGCTGCGGCGCTGACGCTAGGGCTATTTCACAATACTTCCTGGTCGGCTTTGACCCCGCGTTTACTGCAAGCTGGGGTATGGGGTCGATATATGGCAGAGTCATTAATAAAAGATTATGGTGTGGTTTTAACCATGTTAGCGGGCTTAGCAGGTATCTTTACAGCATCAGTCTTTTATAAAATACCTCTTTATAAATTTATGTTGAAATTGCCGATAAAGTGGATATTCTCAAAATTATCAAAGCTTATTTCATACATGAAAGTAAAGCGTCTGGCGGCTGTTCAGGAAAAATTAAAAGCGCGAAAAGAAGCTGAGAAAATGGCGGAATTAGAAAAACGAAAGAAGCAAAAACAAGCTGCAGCATTAATAATAAATCCTGAAAAAATTATCAATGTCGATACAATGACGAAAGAAGAAGATATATATCCTGTGAAAAGATATGCCCCGGAAAATGAAACTGCAAGCGAAGAAGATATGCCGTCAGTTGAAGAAATGCTGAAGACTTCTCTCGCGTCAGCAAAAGATATTCCGGTCGATGCAAGATTACAAATTAAGTCAAAAACAAAGGTGAAGAAAAACGAGCGGGAGAATATGAGCGGAGTATATGAAGAACAAGCTTTTGACAGCGCCTCTATTCCTGATTTTCCAATTGATTTTGTAAAACCTCCTGATGAGGATGTCGCACTCTCAGCAGGGCAGGAAACGCCTCCAGATCCCGAACTGCCAATAGAGTCAAACGATTACTCAGTAGCGGGGCTTTTCCCCCCTCCTATTGAAATCTACGGCTCCCCGATGGAAGAGATTGATTCATCAGAAACAGAAGCACTTGCAAATTCTCAGGGAGAAAAAATAATTGAGACTCTACAAAATTTCGCCATAAAGTCAAGCATGGCGGAAGTAGTTATAGGCCCGTCCATAGTGCAATTCCAAGTTGACCTCGCTCCCGGAATACGGGTAAGTAAGGTGTCTGGGCTTGCCAATGACCTTGCTATGGCGCTTGCTGTAGTATCGGTAAGGGTTGAAGCGCCTATTCCCGGAAAACCTTATGTTGGCATTGAAATTCCGAATACCAAAAGGAGAGGAATTCCTTTACGCTCTGTAATTGAATCTCAAGACTATCAGGAAAGCAGGAACGTACTTCCATTGCCTCTTGGTATGCGGGTTGACTCAAGATATATGGTGGCCGGACTGGAGGAAATGCCGCATCTGCTGGTGGCTGGGACAACGGGATCAGGTAAAAGCGTATTTACTAATACATGCATATTGGGAATGTGTGGAAAACGAACGCCGAATGAGTTAAGGCTAATACTGGTAGATCCGAAACATGTTGAGTTTGCTGTATACGATGGCCTGCCCCATTTACTCTCGCGGCCTATTTCAGAGCCAAAGAAAGCTGTTTCAGCGCTGGCATGGGCTGTTCAGGAAATGGAATCCCGAAGTCAGATGTTCGCTCTGGCAAAAGTGCGCAATCTGGAATCATATAACGCCAAATTGCTGCCAAAGTCGAGGCTGCCGCATATAGCAATAATTGTAGATGAGCTTGCTGACCTAATGTACACCGCAGGGAAAGAAGTTGAATCGCTGATAGCGCGCCTTGCTCAAAAAGCGCGTTCGGCTGGGATACATATGATATTAGCGACACAAAGACCTTCCGTTGACGTAATTACAGGCTTAATAAAAGCAAATATCCCTGCCAGAATCGCCTTCGCTGTTCCATCCCAGACAGATTCAAGGACAATAATTGATACGGCAGGCGCCGATAAACTCCTTGGCAAAGGAGATATGCTGTTCTTAAGTACGCGTTACCCACGGCCTGTGAGGCTTCAAGCTTCGTATGTGGACGAGAAGAGAATTTTCGCTCTCATAGAATGCCTGAAGCAGTCCTTTGGGCAGCCTGAATATATCGAATTTGAGGATTACAAAGAAACAGGCAAATCAAACAACTCGAACAATAATGTTTATGATAACGGCATAACGCTTGACCCCAAAATTGAAGAGGCAATAAGTTTCATTATGGAGTCCGGAATTGCTTCAGCTAGCAAACTGCAAACCATAATGGGAATAGGATACCCGCGCGCTTCCCGCTTAATCGCGACGCTTGAGCAGCTTGGGATTCTGGGGCCCCAGTCCTCAAGCCCCACAAAACCAAGAGAAATTCTAACGGATTCCGACGAAGCTTTTAGGATTGTTAAAGAAGCTAGGTAGGGCAGTGTGAAGTGTGGAGTTGAGGACAAAAGTCAAAGACAAAATACTTCGAGTTGCTCAACGTAGCTTTGTAGAGGCGGCATCCTGATTTTGCATCCCGTAGGGAAGCATCTTTTGATAGACGTTATCTGTAAAAGAAACGGGAGGCATAAAGCCTCCCCTACAACGTTTGCAATGTCTTTTCTCTTTTCTAATCCCTAATCCCTAATCCCTTATCCCTGTCTTTCCTATTCCCTGTTTTTTCAGAACATTGAGCATTGCCCTTAAAACCAGTGCTAGTATTCCCGCTGTTCCCATATTTGCAGCCGCCGCGTTGCAACCGCCGGACGATTCCGAAGCTCCGCCGGAACTCTGTTGCGCGTGGTTTACTTCAGGTTTGGGCTTCACTCCCGTATCATTCTGCCCGCCTGAGCCCGAAACTGGCTCATTGTTGTTTACATAGCTGTTATCAGCCAACCAGAGGCGTAAAGAGTAATTCCCGTCCATCAGGCCGTCGTAAACCTTCAATAACCCTCCATCGTAGATAACGGGTTCATTGCCGTCGGGCGCAACTCCGTCCACCAGCAGGTAGTTCAGGACTGCCAGCAGCTCGCCTGTCGAAGTGTCCTTGAAGAACTCGAGCGTTCCCGCGCGCATGGCCTCCGCCGCTGTCAGGTACTCGACGGCGCCGCTAAAGAGGTCTATAGTGCGGGCGCCCGCGCTATCCGGCAATTGAAGCAAAATTTTACAGTACTCCGTCAGAAGCAGCGACGGGTTGTCAAGCGTGCGGTCGTGCGCTCCCGCGCCATACGCTCCGCGCGGCACAATAAATATCGCCTGAATCGGTAAATAGCGCTGTTCTGCAGGATAGCCCAAAGGCGCCGCGATATCGACCGCAGAACCATGCCTGCCGCCGGGTATCCTGATGCCCAACGGGGCGGTCGCTCCCGCTTCAATTGGAACG
>Ga0082212_10003194_pt1 | contig 23384 bp, 20 predicted proteins | sample TergutNt197P3_FD_71548 | JGI IMG/M metagenome (GOLD analysis project Ga0082212, IMG submission 71548) | Neocapritermes taracua P3 segment gut microbial communities from Petit-Saut dam, French Guiana - Nt197 P3 | ecosystem: Host-associated > Arthropoda: Insects > Digestive system > Gut ... | reverse complement strand
GAAAGGATTTGAGAATGTCGTGGCATGGGAGCGGACGAGAATATTTTACACAGACGGTGCGGTCATGCGTGAGCGGATTTTAATTCCGTACACGAGTGTATAAACCATGTACAATTTGACGAACCTCAAAACCAGTATATCAGAAACACATCAAAATGTCAATACGCTCGATAACCGCACCAAAAATCACACATCTACATCACCCCAAATTTTTATCGTTAATACAACTTCCTCGTCACCCTTATGATTTATTAACGCTAAAAAAATCGAGTTTCAATTGTGCAATCATATGAACTTTTGAAATCATATTGACAATCAAAAATTGACGTGATATACTGGATTTCAGAGCCACGAAATCAATACTCTTTGACAAATACCAAATCCTATTATAAGGAGGTCATACTTTTAAACTCGGACTGTAAGGATAACAGTCCCAAAAAATATTTTTATAAGGAGTCAATCTATGAAAACAACCGCTACAAAGAGTACGGCACCGAATTCCCAAAACGGGAACGAGCCGGTAAAGTTGCTGAAACGGATTGGCTCGACGACCGTAGAGGTCACAGTCCATTTTAGCAAAACAAGCAAAGAAACAATGGCGGATATTGTCCGCCGATTGCTTGAACGGGAGGTGAGTAAAATTGCTTAACCTCCAAAACCAAAATAGTGCCGCAAATGCTCATGATTGCCGGAAAGAGAATAATATGAGCAAGTTAAAAAATGAGAAAATTACAATTCTCTACGAAAGACTTTCGGTCGATGACGGCAACGGCGAAAGCGAGAGCAACTCGATTCAGAACCAACGGCGTATTCTTGAGGAATACGCCGCGCAAAACGGCTTGACACCATTCGTCCACCATTGCGATGATGGAGTATCGGGGACACGCTGGGACAGACCCGGTTGGATTCAAGTTATGGACGAAATTGAAGCGGGGAATGTCGCAAATCTTGTCGTCAAAAATCTCGATCGCATGGGCAGAGATTACCTCCGCGTCGGTTTACACATGGAACGATTCCGCGAACTCGGAGTGCGATTTATCGCAATCGGTGACGCTATCGACACGGCTACCGGCGAGGACGATTTCGCCCCGTTCAGAGCCATTTTTGCGGAATGGTACAGCCGCGATTGTTCGAGAAAAATCCGCACGGTCATTCAAGCAAAAGGGAAATCGGGTAAGCCGTTGGCGAACATTCCGCCGTATGGTTACATGAAAAATAGCTCTGAAAATGGCGGCAACAATGAATGGCTCGTTGACCCCGAAGCCGCCGAAGTCGTCAAAAGAATTTTTGAAATGTCGATTGACGGAATGGGTCCGCAGGTAATCGCGAGAAAGTTGTACGACGAGAAAATCGAACGCCCGTCATACTATTTGATGAAGCGCGGGGTCGGAAACCGCAAGGGCGATTGTGATATTGAACACCCGTATGCTTGGAGCAGTTCGACTATAAAACGTATCTTGGGGCGGCTCGATTATGCAGGTCACACGGTCAATTTCAAAGTTGCAACGCCGTCTTACAAAAGTAAAAAGCAGTTTGTTAATTCGCCGGAAGATTGGTTGATTTTCCGCGACACCCATGAGGCGATTATCACCGAACAGCAGTGGGAGCTTGTGCAAAAGTTGCGGCAGACTAAGCGAAGAACCGACAGTCTCGGTGAAGCAAATCCGTTGACCGGATTGCTGTGGTGCGAAAAGTGCGGGGCGAAAATGTACAACCACCGTTGCACGACTACACGTACTCATAAAAAGCACGGGAAGGCGTACACATACACGACTCAAAGGAGTTGGTATGTTTGTTCGACCTACAACAAAACCGCCCGACAGTACGACGAAAAATGTACCGCGCACAGAATTCAGACTGACATTGTTGAGCAGGTTATTCTTGAACTGCTCCGCGACACCAACGGTTATATCCGCGAACACGAGCAAGATTTTATCGCACTTGTCCGCGAGAAGTCGGCGTTGAAAAAAGGCGAAGCTGTTAAGAGTCACAAGAAGAAAATCGCCAAAAATGAAAAGCGAATTTCTGAACTCGAAAAAATTTACCGCAGTCTTTATGAGGACAAGGCTCTCGGAAAAATTGACGAGTTGCGATTTGATGAAATGTCTGCCGGCTACACACAAGAGCAGACGGATTTGAAAAATCAAACTGTTGCGATGCAAGCTGAGCTTGATTCATTCAACGAGAACACCGCCAACGTCGAGAAGTTTATCGAGTTGGTCAAACGCTACACCGACTTCACCGAACTCACTCCGGCGATGTTGCACGAGTTTGTTGATAAGGTAATCGTCCATGAGGGCGAGTGGTCGGAGGAGCGCGGTGCCGAAAAAAAGAACGGTCGCCCGTATGGAAAGCGTACACAAAAAATCGAAGTGTACTTGAAATACATCGGCAGCTTTAACGTCCCCGACAACCGTACTCCCGAAGAAATCGAAGCTCAGCTTCTTGCGGAGGAACAAGCTAAAGAAGATGAACGGCGCAAACGCAAGCAAGAATATATGCGCGAATACGGTCGGGAATGGCGACGCAGGCGAAAGGAAAAAGCAGAAGCCGAAAAGAAAATATCTTGACCTATCAGCACCGCTCACAGTCGAAAGATTGTGGGCGGTTTGCTTTTTAGGGTACGGTGATTCGCCTACTCATCTATAAAGGGGATAGATTCAATCTACATCCTCAAAACGAGGTGGAGATTCACCACCTCGTTTTGACGGGGTAACGAATCGTTACGGAGTATGGTGTCGTGTTTCTCGACATCAGAGTGGTGACGCCCTGATTTGGGGCTTCATCTTTTTAAAAGGTATTCACTTCGATTGAACCCCTTGTTGCCAAGCTGAATTAAATTTGACTTAAGTCAGCTTTCGTAAGAAGGGGAATGAGGAGAGGTAGCAAATCACGACCTCCCCTCATAGCTTATTATTTTTTTCAGCGTGGAATAAAAATGTGTTGAAAAAGACGGAGTGTTCTGCAATGAGAAAGGGCAAGTCTGAAGAAAAAATGCACGGGTTGCGGTGAGTGTTCATCGCCGAGATGTTCGCTTAACTAAAACAAAAATGCACGAGTTACGGCGAGTGTTCATGCTGATTTTATGGCTTCACGACTTTATAAGTATCTTGACCCAATACCAGTTCTGTCAAAGGCGAAGCACTTTTACAGAACTGGTCGCTCGCTCCGCTTACTTATTTGGCGGGGTTGCACCCTCGACCTGCTTGTTTCATTCCATGAAATCGGGCGAACCCGAACCCCTTTTAGACCGAGTAACGATTTGACATTCGGTCATGATTACAAATTCTATATAACCTCAACCACAGACACAACACCTCCACTTGCATCAGTCAACCGCACTCTCCTTCCGACATCTAAGTCAAAATTAGTCCGAAGCCTTTTTATAGTTTTATCGACATTGTTACTCATGAGGATAACCCTAACAGTATCATCGGGTCTGATAATAACACAAGGCATTTGCCATAGATATAGGTTGTCGTCATCATTAGAAATGTACAATCCCTTTGTTGAAATCGTGGAACCGGTTGGGTTGTGGAGTTCAATCCAACCACCGTTTTCTGAGATATTGACATCACTAATGCAAATATTAGGAGTTATAGGTGTTGCGGTTGTTGTTGCCGATTCTCCGCCGTCATCAATGGTATTGTTGAAAGCGCGAACGTAAAACGTATAATTTATTCCGTTATCTAATTCCGAAAAGGTGTATTCTGTAACGCCTGAACCTAACATTTGACCTATATATGAATCATCACATAATTCACAACCCCACTCACAATCGCAAGTATATTTACACCCAATTTGGTATTCTGTAATCGGAAAACCACCATCATCTTCAGGGTAACTCCACGAAAGCTTAACAACACCGCCATCGAGTACAGCTTTAAAGTTTCGAGGTGCGGTTGGAAAATCTTCAAACGGCATTGCGGTTACAGCAGCCTCCTCTCCCTCTGCGCCGTTAATAAAGGTAACGGCACGAACTTTAAATGTATAGCTCTTACGCGCTTCTAATCCCGTAAAGCTATGGCTACCATATTTGTATTCAGTTGAAAAATAATCGGCAACTACCCATGTTAATCCGTTATCTTTAGATACTTCATAGTGAGAAAGGTATTCAATGCCGCTTGCGGGTTCTTCCCAATAAATGAAAATTTCATCAAACCAAGGCTTAGCCGTTAATTCTTGTGGTGCAGATGGAAGTTCGCGCGGTACGGCGGTTGTAGCATTCTCCGCTCCACTGCCCGCACTATTAACAGCACGAACTTTAAATACCGCCTGCACTGCCTCGGCTAAGGGTAATCCCCCAAACGAATGCCTTGTGGCTGTGTGACTCGGAAGCCCCGAAACATTGTCCAAAACCGTTTCCCATGTTAATCCATTATCTTTTGATACTTCATATCTTGAAATCTGTGAGCCGCCGTCACTTGTAGGGGCAGACCATGAAAGCAAAACACTACAATTACCGCTCGGAGATGTCGAGCCGACAGTTGCCGTGAAATTTTGCGGGACACTTGGTGTTGTTTGTGGATTACAATTAATACAAATACCGCATTTAACAAATATCGCTGTGCAGTTTTGGCATTTAGTGCAATCGCCTATTTGTAGGGTGTGACTCGTGTTACCCGATTTCATCACATAACCGCAAGCGCATACAAGATTCACCATACAGTTGCTGTTTACTGCAGCTTGATTATTAGCTGTATGTGCTGTTAATCCTCCCCTTGTCGTGCAATTAGTACATTTGAAATTATGACCGCTTGCTCCTGCGCTTTGTCTGTCAGCCGTGAAAGCGTGATTTTTCCCTAAAATAGTTATGCCGCAAGTACATTTCGTGCAATCAGATGTACTTGATAAGTGAGTAGTGTGCAGCGAGAGCTTAATGTATTCCAAGTCATTTAATGCTCTTGAGTTTATAGAGGTTATTGTTCCGTTATAAGTAGCAAATCCGGTTTGTCGGTTCGCAGTTGGGTTGTCTTGATATATATTTGTTATGAAGTCGTATGATTCGTAAACCCTCACCGTACCATTTATACCCGAACCGCCCGGTCCAAACGCTCTTTCTCCTCCGAATGATTCTATTGTACCGCCGTTAATAGTAATCGTACCACCTGGACCTCGTATACCTCCGCCTATACCTGCCGCCCACCCGCCGCCGTGGGAAATAACTACACCATTGCTAATAGTAATGGTACTACCTGAACTTTCATCGCCGCCGCCACCTATACCCGCACCACATATACCATCACATTTAGCATTGATTAAGCCACCGTTAATAATGATTGTGCCACTTGATTCCCAATGATTACCGCCAATACCAGCATTCCAGTCACCGCTTATAGCGGTCAATTTACCCATGTTTGCTCCTGTTGATTGAGAGTAAACAGTTAAGCTATTGCCGTTACTAACATTAATTCCGCCATTAACTGCATTCAAATGAGCCCCATCCATGAGAAGGATTTTTACATCTCCATTAATGGTTATTCTTGATGGAGGAGTGCGTGTACCTTTGACATAATACCAACCTGAAGTCAGCGTTGTTTGATTAGTGTATTCGGTATAACTTGTTCGCGGTTGTATACCGCTTACAGTAAAAGTAACTTGAACATTGCTGACTCCGCTCGAAAAATTCATAGCACGTTGTCCGGCAACTCCGTCCACAAGAGTAGTAGAAACACCGGTCAAGCGTTGATTTCCCGCTCCGCCCCAAGCAGACCATATGTCAACAGTAGCGTAACCTTTTCGCGGCTCCCAATCCGCCAAAAGCGGAATGTTTTTCGCATTATTGGTCAATGAATACGACGTGCCGTTAATTCTGACTGTATCGATATCAACTTTCGCGTTTGCGTAAATCGGGGGAGCAGTCCGTGCGTTATTCCCGATTGCTGACGATTCGTTTCCAAATTTGGTGTTCTCTGCATTGATTGAAAGCATTGGCAACAATGTGGGGAGTGTTCCTGAAACGCTAAGTGTTGTTGTGTATGAACCGTTTCCGGTAATATTTACGGTACTGCCTTTAAAAGCTTCACTCCAATCGCTACCAGGACGTGTATCCATAATCATAAGTTGAACGGGTACAGCGGGATTTCTCTCTTTCATAATCGCTTCGAATATTTCCGGGTAATACGGTACCCCCATTTGGCGGTTGATGAAGCCGAGACTCTCTCTGCCAGTTTTGTTCGGTGATTCTCCATTGTCCCATAAAACGGCTCTCATTCCGAGTTTGGTAGCTTCTTCCATATAATATGCGGAGTAATTTGCTCTTACGGTTGTTCGCGTATTCGGTGTAATTTTATCATTGTTTGTGACACCCCATTCACCAAGAATAACAGGTACGCCTAACGTATCTGCACGGGTTTTAATACGATTGAGAGCGGTGGAAATATCCGTTTTATTCCATGATGCAGTGTTTGATTTCAATGTAAATTCAGTCGGAATATAGTCATGAACTGATAAAGCTATTTTTTTACTACTGATATTATTACCGGTACCGTTGTTATTATTGCCGATAGTATTATTGTTAGCAGTGGTGGGGGTCATTGTAACTCTATGTTGTGATAAATCGGTAGGAACCCGGAAAGCATCTAACTGTGTGCCACCCGACTGCGCCGCATAAGTCGGCACCATAAGAATTCTATTGGCATTGTTTCCCCCGGATGCTCTTACTACATTTACAAAAGCTTGATTCCAACGGTTGATGGCATTATAGTAAGTTGAGTCTCCTTCCCAATCCCAGTCTGCCTCCTTCCAATTAATCCCATCACTAAGATTCCAAGCATTTTCATTTTTTCTGTGACGTGGTTCGTTGAGTCCCTCAAAAATAAGTTTTTCGTCATAGTTTCTGAATCTTTCGGCAATCTGTGTCCATAACGCCGTAACGGCTGTCTCGCCAGCTGAGGAATTTGAAGGTCTCATAATATAATCATCATGGTGTATGTTAATAATAACATACATATTCTGATTGTAAGCCATGTTTACAACCGACTGAACGCGGTCTAACCAATCGGTACGGATTTTCCAGTTGTTGTTTGGGTCGGCGACTTTATACCAAGTAACCGGGATTCTAATTGTATCGAATCCGGCGGCTTTCACGCCGTTAATTAGCGTTTGCGTTGAAATGTTTTGCGAACCGGTAATCCACAACATCTCAAGTTGAGATATAGGTGTGTTAAGTGCGTAACCGGCGGGGTAGTTACCGTCTGACATATAAGAATCAAAAGTATTACCTAAATTCCAACCTGTACCCATTTTACCCACCAATTCGGCAGCTGTCAGGTTTGCGGAAATACTGCCGTGTGTACGCGCGGCAACTTGCGGCGGTAAATAACCACAGTCAACGACAATTTCAAGTGATATAGTTTGAATCGGTGTGCCGCTTGATAATTTGAAACCGTCAGCGGAATCGGCTCCGACAGTAACTGTAGTGACACCGGGAAGATATCGTTTTTCCGTGTCCCACGCATTCCATATTTCTATGTGAGCATAACCGCCAAAAGGGGTGCCGCACCACGGTGATACAAGAGTTTGTGGAGTAATAATATTTTCTACAGCAATACTGTTAATTTTGATGTGTTCAAAAGTAACGCTTGCCCCCTGCAATTCCGATGGTGCTTTATTTGCACCGTTATATTTATTCCCTTCAATATCGGAACCGTCTGCCGAAAGGGTGAGTTTTGCAAAATTCACACGAGAGGGACTGATATTTAAAGTTATCGGGTATCGACCGGCTCCGGTTATATTAACAATGGGGCTTTGATGAACAGCCCATTTTGTCCCATCGTCAGCATCCAATGCCATAAGCCTAACTGGCACGGAATAAGGGTCTGCGGCTTCCGCAACATTATAGATGTCAACCAATGACGATTGTGCCGCTGTGAGCATTATCACTATTGTCATAAATAACGATATAAACTTTTTCATAAGTAAGTACAAATTCCCTTTACAATATTTTTATCAATAACAATTCTACTACAGTCCCCGACAAATTTCAACCCCTTTGCCGTGAACAACGCTCCCACTGTCGTAAACAACAGGAGTGTTGTTTTATTCAATTCACTTTTTCAACATAACCATACTCTTAAAAACTCCGTCATTATACTCAAAAACAGCACTTCCATCATACTTTTTGGCAATTTCATCAATGATTATCAATCCTATACCGTGATTTTTAGCGTCGCTCTTGGTTGTTTTAAAGTCAGCGTTGGGTTGCTGGGATGTATTCTCCTGCGTTATTATAAAGTAGTCGGCTTTTTCTCCTGCTGATAATCTGATATAGCGTTTTTTATTCTCTTTTATATTTTCGCAAGCTTCAATTGCGTTTTTCAATATATTAGATACCACCGAGCATAACTCAATATTGCTGATGTTTTCTGTGCCGTCTGTGTCGAATAGAATCTGCAAATCTATGCCGTGCTTTTTGGCAGATTTATAGTGTTGTGAAAGAATTGCATTTACTGCACCCCTTGAACAAAACGTAAACGAATCAAGCGAATATTTTCCAGTAAATTCGTTAAGATAGCTTTTTAATTCATCGTATTTTCCGCTTCCCGCCAATTCAGAAAGGATTTTCGAGTGAGTGTTAAAGTCATGTTTTAGTTTCTCGACAAGAGAGTTTTGTTCAATAATTTCGCTTAAATATTGTGATTGCTGTGTAATTAAATACTCTGTATATTCGGCTTTAAGTTCTAACCCATGTCTTTTATTACTAATATGTAAAAAGTAATAAAAGCAGATTGTAGATATAATCGGTAACGAGCATAACAACACTATCTCCGGCAATAACAATATCCAATCGTCTGTTATAACAAATATATAACTTATAATTTTAACAATAGAATATATACAAAAAATTTGCCACACTAAATATATTAACAACATGAGTTTATTCTTGTTCGTTTTTTTAGATAAAGTCTTTTCAAATAACTTGAAATATATTGTTAAGAAAAAAGAGAAAAAAATAAAATGAGCTATGCTTAATGAGATAGGCTTAGAAATTTCGCCATCGAAATAACTATTATACTCGTTCGGGCCTAAAATAGAGGCAATGACAGCCATACTTGTTAATAATGCAATTGAGTCAATCACACAGATATTAATTGTTGTAATTATTTTTTTTAAAAAATTCATTTTAAACCATATGCTAATACTTGCTAAGTAAAATAATATAATAATTAAAAAACTAAAAAAATTAAAAATTGTAATGCCTGTAAAGCTTTTTGGCATAATTTTGACAACTATTGTTGTAAAAATCTCAAGAATATAATAAAACAAAACGAAACTTAAAGTGACCCCATAAAAAGTCACAATTCTGCCTTTTTTAGATTCAAAATAATTAATGAAGAAAAACGCCATAATTCCTTGTTCTAATATATCTGTTATAAAGCGTACTATATTACTCAACATATAATACTATCCCCCCAATATCTTATTAATTTTTCATGAACCTCGTCCGAACGACTTTTACCTATCGGAATCTCATCTCCCGTTTCGGTTATAAAGTGTTTTTTAGATTTATAACTGCTTATGTTATCAAAATTTATAATGTAACCCTTATGACAGCGAACGAAACGGCTTGGAAGATATTCGAGAAGCTCTTTTGTGTTCATTCGTTCGGTTATAATAATTCCGTCTTTCAAATTGAAAATCGCGTCATGATTTTTTAATTCAATGTAAACTATATCATCACATTTGAGTTTTTGTCTGCCTTTAATTGTAATGTATGTTTTCTCAAGATTTTTAAGTGCTTTTTTAAATGCTCTCGAAAAATCGTCATATGCAATCGGTTTTAACAGAAAATATATATGGGTTGTTTTATATACGCTCCTAAAAAATTCAATATTAGATGATTGATAAATAATATGCGCGTTGGGTTGCAATCGGTTAATTTCTTCCGCAATGTCGATCCCGTTGAGTTCTTTCAGTATAATATCCATGAAAATTATATCATACGGATTAGTGTTGAGGTCATTCAGCAGACTATTTCCGTTAGGGTAAGTTTTCAAGTCGTATTGCATGGAATCGGATTCCGTATATCGTGAGATGTACTCTTTCAACAGTTCGGTGTCGTTTGTTAAATCTTCGCAGATTGCTATTTTCAGCATAGATACTCCTTTTTTGATATTTCATGATATTTTATCATAAGAAACGAGTTTTGTCAAGGAGTGGCTTTGAAAAAACATTGCCCGCTTCTGTGTTTTGAAAAAACATTGCCCGCTTGTATTGCTTTTTAATAGAGATGAGGTGAGTCTGATTCACCTCGTCCATTTGATATTACTCCGCACGAAAAGTCTTAGCCCTCACGGCAAAGCTGCTCGGGACTTTTCGTGCTCAAAATGGCTCTGCGGCTCATTTTCTGCGAAAATAACCGCCGCAGTTAGCCGATTAATTCGCCACGATTAATCGTGCGAATTAATAATTGTTAGGGAAGTCAATCTGCCCCGACAAATCGTCGTGGTAGAGTTAATATTTTAATTCACAAATTTGTTTCAGCCGCGTATATGTGTATATACTGCTCCATGACTACATTTACAGATACACCTTTGTTTCAAGGCAACAGAAATGTTAAAAACGATGTTGAGTACAAATTCAAACACGCTGTTTGATTGTACAGCAAAAGGCTGTCCACTCTAAAGGGGCAGCCTTTTTGTTTTTGTAGTATTCATGCTGAATTGAGTGACCTGACACGACAATTTGTCAGGTTAGGTTTGGCTTTTGAATAATGGAAAAAGAAATTTTTCTACATACTTGACAACACTTCTTTTGGACGAATGATATTGAATTAGACAAACTGTCGGCTCTGAATAAGAAAATCAACGCAGGGGCTACTCTTGAAAGTATGCGTAACGAATTTGTCAGATTAGAAAAAATTGTTTCCGATAAAGAAGGTCAAATCAGTTTCTTAAAAAATGAGTTAGAGTTGTTTCACAAACTCTATAATCATGGTGAGCGTTATTTCAAATACGGGGACAGCAACGGTATTGATTTTAAGGCGTTGGAGGATTATAAGGTAGACGGTAAGACTTATCATAAAATCCCAAAACTTATAGACGGAAACGAAAAGGAAATCGCTGAACTCGAAAAATCGTTACCCGAAGAAAGGCAAAAACTGAAAAACACGTCCGACATTTTAACAGCTTTTGAGAAAATCGAGAGCGGCACTTTTGTTCAATCGCTGATTGAAGATGAGAAGAATCGGCGGCAGTCAAATTCGCTTATGAACGGATTAAAACGTGCGGATTAGAAAATGTAAAATTTTAATTGACAAAGGTGTTGATTCGTGTTATAATCACATTATTATAAAAATGATACTTCGGAGGAATTGCAAATGATTACAGCAAAGCAACTCAACGCATTGAAAAAAAGCGGAGTCAGTGTTGACACCAAAAAGTCAAGCGAGAGGATTATCGAAGCGTTTAAGAGCGCGACAACAATGCAAAAAAGTGAAATAGAAAAGTTGTCGGGACTAACAAAGTTTGGATTTTACAAAGGCGTATCTTCCCCGAAAACGGTAATTGCGTTAGCGCAGATATTGAATATTGCTCCGTCTTATTTAATCGGTGAGAGCGACAGTAAAGACCCTTGCAATGACGATTTATTAAATGCGTTTTATAAAAAATGCAAAGACGGGGATAAAATCAAAACGGTAAAAGCAAAAACCGCTACTGCTACCAAGGCAAAACCCGCAGTGAAAAAAGCTGTTCCGGTTAAAGCCGATAAAAAGCCTGTTACTGCTCCGAAGAAAACCGCTACCGTTATAACAGAGAAGCCTGTAAAAGCAGTCAAACCCGCTCCCGCTCCGATAAAACCGAAAGCGGAAAGGATTGTTGCTCCCGCTCCGGCTGTTAAAACGCCAAAAACACATAAAATAGACGATGAGTTGCTCGTAACACTGTTAAAAGCGTTGTCAATCCGCGCTAAATTCGGCGGTGAAGCTGAAAAAACTTATAATGAGGTTGTCGGACTTCTAATAAAATAAAATCTACAATTATAAATAATAGCAAGGTGTTTTCATAAACGCCTTGCTTTTTTTATTATAAAAATAACAGGAGAACAATAAAAATGAGAGTTAATTCAACAAACCGTTATATATATTCCCATAAAGGCGAGAATCGGCACGACCGCCGTTTCTCTGTGCGTTTCAAGAAACGTAACAAAAAAAGCTATTTTGTCATGTCGAATGAAGTCATGGAGCGGTACCGTTGCCGTGAAATTTCTGCGGTTGATGTGGCGGTGTATTCTGCTCTTTGCAATTTAAGGCGTGAGTATGACGGCGTTAGGGTCAGCCGTAAGCGTTTGGCTTTCATGTGCGGTATTACCGAAAAAACCGTTTCCGCAAGCGTATACCGCCTTTATTCATGCGGATTGATACGGAATGTTATTACAGAAGTCGTAAAACAAGTTAAGAAGTATAAAACAAGTGTGTATCAGTTAAAGCCGCTTCCAAAAAGCGGATTTTTCTTTGCACCACGGCATATTTTCCTCCAAACCCGCATAACGCCTAAAATGTTCGCTATGTATCTCTTTATGTGCCGTGCTTGTTCAGTCGAATATGCGAAGTCATGGAACAGTTACGGCGATATTTGTGATAAATTAGGCTTTGGCAAGGGTCAACGCTCGGAAGTGGTTAAGCTCATCGGCAGTCTTGTGGAGTGTGAACTGCTTAAAAAGACCGTTCGCAGAATTAAGGGGGTTTTTGTGGACAATATCTACCGTGTAGCGGGATTCTATGAAGTCGTAGAGAAAGCAGATAAAAAACAACAACGCCCGTCTGATGATTCGGGGACGTTGTTTACGGATTATTGCCGTGATAATGAATTTGTTCAATTGACTTTTTGCAATTTTTTCAATCGAACGTCAACCTCTGCCTTTTTTTATTCAAGCGGGTAGGGTGTGAATTTACCTATAATGTATATTAACCAAAAAGGATACGCACAAGCACGTGTTTACGGGGGTTACTCGGCTGAAAGAAAAATCTATGGGGTGTCGAAAGTTACAATTAGTGATAACATTTTTAAGCGTGTTGGGATTTTTGATACAGATTTTTGCTCTTTTCCGTTATTTTGGCGGCTTTTTAATTTGTAAGGGCGTTTTTCTTTCAGAACGGTAATGACGATTTTAGATTTTTTGTTCGTCATAAGGGCTTTAATCATGCACATATAAGCGGGAAAAACAATATAATGATTGATAAATAAATCAGCTTTTTTCAATGCGAGGTGAGAACTAATGCACTTAACATCGGCACAATGGATTGCACAAATCCTCGGAGTAATCACAATAATAATCAGCGTGATGATTCCGCACATGAAAACTAAAATTCGCCTTTTATCGCTTAATTTGGTTTGTAACGTAGTACAACTGTCTGAATTTGCCGTTATCGGCGCATTAACAGGGATAGCGGGTGATATATCCGCAACCATTCGTGTATTGGTTTTGTTTGTGTTCGCAAAAAAGTGTAAACGCGCTCCCGTTTGGATTCTGTTTGCGTTAATCACTGCACATATAATCATTATTGCGGTTGAGTGGCAGGGTTGGCTGTCCGTTCTTATGATTCTGCCAATCGCAAGTATTTACGGGCAATGGCAAGAAAAAATGCAGATTATAAGAATTACGGCAATTATTACATCAGTCGGATTTGGTACATATAGTTTGCTTTCGGGTGCGTATACAGGTGCGATAAACGATTTAATGATTATTACGTCAACATCTTTTGCCTTATGGAAGTTTAGAAAGTGTCATGCAGAATAAAGGGCGTTTTCTTTCAGTGAGGTAGGTTTTCACTTTATTTCTTGTTCCAATTTATCAAACTCCGGCGTACTGAAAAATTCGCCTAATGTAATACCAAAACCGTCACAAATGATTTTAACCGTCTTTAAGCCTACGGTTTTCTTCGCAGGGTTGAGTATATCCCGTACCATTGATGAAGTGATTCCCGATTCGATTGACAACGTAGTTATCGAAATATCACGTTCCTTGCATAGTTGAGTTATACGGTTGCCGACCGCTCTTTTCAAATCGCTCATACCGCCAATCCCCCGATAACGATTTCATATATCTTTGAAATTTATAACCGCGAATAGATTTCGCTGTTAGATTTTCCTTTAATTTCTCTCAGTGATTCCGCACCTTCGTCAAATAATTGCAAATAACCTTTGGTGTCGGCGGTTGCTTTCGGATTATCCCAACCCGTAGTTTCTACTGAAAGTATACTAACCATTGCCGCAAGGCGTTCATCGTCACTCATACAATCCAAAAATGCGGCGGCACGATTGACTGCCTTTTTATTCATTGCCGCCATTTCTTCTTGTGAAATATTATATTTTGCGTGAACATCTTCAATAACTTCTCTGAATACAAAGTAAGCCAATGATTTAGCCATAGCACTTTTACCGTGTGCTTTGTCTATTGTTCTTTCATACATTGTTCTTGTAGCCATAATTTTAATATCCTCCAAGTTAGAATTCTTTTGAAGATTATAGCATACCTTGTCGAAAAAAACAACCCTTAAAATCAAATATAATTAAGAATTATTGAATAACTCCCTTATGTTATTTTTTATCATCAGTGATAAACTTTCACATTGATTTAAGTAAATCTAAAAACTTATCTTGTTGACTTTTGGACAGTCTGTTCCAGTTATCGAGCAAATCCCTTTGCTTGTCCGTCAATACAACAGGCACGTTCTCATATGCGAAAAATTGCGACATAGTAATGTTGAACGCCCTGCATAAACTTTCCAAAGAGGAAATTGACGGGCAGACATCTTTCTTAAACCATGATGAAATTGTAGTTTGAGCAATCCCCGATTCCTCTGACAGCCTGTATTCCGTCCATTTTCTCTCGTTGCGTAGCTGTAAAATCCGCTCTAAAACAGTCATTTTTAACTCACCTAACCTTTTTCGTATATTATATACTATAAACGCTTGACTTTTAATATTTATAGTAGTATAATTATAACGAATAAACTCATTATTATTCAAGTCGTGTTTATCAAATAAAGGAAAGGGTTATATTATGAAAAAATCAAAAGCAACAAAAATTCTTGAAAAAACAGCGATTTCAGAGGGGGTCACGGTAGCCGAAATACGCAGAGGTATTCAAGAAGCAATCGACATTGCTTACGAGAATCGAGGTGAATCTATGCCGGAATTTTGGGGTAAGTGGAAAAATCGTAAACCTACAATCGAAGAATTTATAGTTGCGACAAATAAATCGGTTTTAGCTAAATTGAAATTTGGCAGTTAAGAAAACAGAGCCGCCTTTTACGCTTCCTCATATTAAAAGGGAGCGTATTTTTGTATAAAAGTTATTGCTTGATTTAATAATTCATGCTATAATAAAAGCACAATTAATAATTCTCTAACAATTCTCTAACATTAATCAAACAAAGAGCGTTTATAATACCCTCAAAGATTATTATTTCAAGCAGGGGAATATAACATGAAGCGTTTCAAAGAAATTTTATGGCGGGTATTAAAACCGCATACGGCATTGATATTTGCATTAACGCCATTAAGTATGGCTCTTATGATTTTTGTTTTCGTTACAAATCGGGAAACAACAATTATCGGTTACATCTCCCACGGATTATCAGCTTATACGCTGACTGTACTCGTAATAAATATGCCCGTCATATACGGAAAAACGCGCAGATTTATCAACAACCACCGCATACGCAAGTTTATTTACAACACAAAAATCGGAAACCGCCTTATGACGGATTTATCATTTCGGGCATTGGTTACTTTATATATAGCGGTATTTACGGATATACCTTTCGCTGTATTTAAGCTAATCGCTGGAATTTACTACGCTTCATTTTGGTACGGAGCGGACGCGATTTTCTATATCGTACTCAGCGCGTTACGCTTTTCAATGCTCCGACATATGCGTAAAAAGGGTGAGAAACAGAATTTAACAAATGAATACAAGCAATATCGTTTCTGCGGCTCTTTCTTCTTTGTGATGAATCTTGCATTAACCGGAGTAGTTTTCCAAATCGTACATCAGAATATGGGGTATGAGTATCCGGGATTATTAATTTATATCGCTTGTACCTATACATTCATCTGTCTTTCGGTTGCGATTGGCAGTGCCGTAAAATACCGCAAATTAAAAAGTCCTGTCATATCGGCGGTTAAATCAATCGGAATTGCAAAAGCGGCAGTGGCAATATTCGCATTACAAACTGCTATGCTTGCTTCATTCGGTGGCGAAACGACAGCAGAATATAAGCGGTTGTTTAACAGCCTTACAGGGGGCGGGGTGTGTCTGTTCTTGGTAAGCATGGCGTTATTTATGATAATACGGGCAAATAAATATTTGCGAATTAATAATTCTGAAACATAAACGAAACACTTTTCAAATATTAAAGCGTTATACTAAACGAAAATAATATAAAGCGAGGGTTTGCTATGATTAACATTCTTGTGGTCGAAGATGATGTAAAATTGAATCAGCTCGTCTGTACCTATTTAAATAACAGTGGGTTTAACACAAAGGGCTGTCTGTGTGCCAACGAAGCGTATGAAGCGATGTACAATAATCTGTTTGACATGATTATTTCCGATATTATGATGCCGGAAATTGACGGGTTCGAGTTTGCCGAAACCATACGCAAAGTCAACAAGCATATCCCGATTTTGTTTATGTCGGCGAAAGACGATTTGCCGTCCAAACAAAAGGGTTTCCGGCTTGGCATTGACGATTACATGGTGAAGCCGCTTGAACTTGATGAATTGCTTTTGCGTGTTAGGGCGTTGTTACGTCGTGCCAACATCGAAATGGACAGGAAGATAACCGTAGGAAGTCTTGAATTGGATGCGGACGCGATGAGTGCAGTAGTAACAGGCGTTGAAACGCCCGTTACTACGCGAGAATTTAATATTATGTATAAGCTATTGTCTTACCCGAACAAACCATTTTCAAGAGCGCAGTTAATGGACGAATTTTGGGGGATTGATTCCGAAACGACACTACGGGCGGTTGATGTTTATATAACAAAACTCCGCGAAAAATTTTCCGATTGCAAAGGATTCAAAATCGTAACCGTTCGCGGACTCGGTTACAAGGCGGTGCTTGAATGAATAAACAAACCGATAAACGTGTAAAAAGAAAGTATTTCCCTATTGCTATTTTTATTGTTACATTTATTGTTATGGCTGTTCTCACAACGGTACAAAACAGAATTCTATCTGTTTTTCTTGATTACACCGCCGTTCCGTTTAAGTATTTTATAATCATGGTGATTCATTGGGTGATTGTGGCGGCGGCGTTTACGGTGCTTACACGTTGGCAGATTGTCAGAACCTACGAGCAACCCATGCAAAGGTTGGCAAAAGCAACAAAAGAAGTGGCGGAGGGCGATTTTTCGATTTATGTAAAACCCCGCCATACTGCGGAAAATGCCGATTATATTGACGTGATGATTGAGGATTTTAACAAAATGGTAGCGGAACTCGGCAGTATTGAAACGCTTAAAACCGAATTTTTTTCAAACGTGTCGCACGAGATTAAAACCCCACTATCGGTTGTTCAGAACTACGCAGAGTTATTGCAGAGCGACACTATAACAGACGAACAACGCAAAGAATACGCAGTCGGAATTGTTCAGTCTACGAAAAAGTTGTCGGGATTGATTACGAATATTCTAAAACTAAACCGCCTTGAACAGCAGAATATTCAGCCAATGACGGAACAGTACGATTTATCCTTGCAATTAACCGAATGTGCATTACAATTCGAGAGGGTATGGGAAGAAAAAGAAATCGAGTTTGAAGCCGATATAGAAGATTCCGTTATGATTACTGCCGATGAGAGTTTGTTGGAACTTGTTTGGAATAATCTGCTTTCTAATGCGTTTAAGTTTACTCCGAAAAGCGGCACGGTGAAACTCACGCAAAAATTAACAGAAGATGAAATTATTGTTATCGTTTCCGATACGGGGTGCGGTATGAGCGTGGAAGTGCTTAAACGTGTTTTTGATAAATTCTATCAAGGCGATAAATCGCACAGTACGGAGGGTAACGGTTTAGGATTATCGCTGTCACTACGGGTGTTGCAATTAACGGGCGGTAAAATTACCGCAAAAAGCGAACTCGAAAAGGGTTCTGAATTTACAGTTAGACTACCGATTAGGGGGAATATTTTATGAATACAAATGAAATCACAAAAGGCGGCAAGGAATATGTCGGCTATGATTATAAAGTTATCACCGCCGCTCACGACAATGTTTCTATGCTATTAGACGCGTATGAAAATTTCGGTTGGTTTGCAGATGATTCTGTAAACAATCAATACGGCAGTACAGTAACATTGAAGTTGAAACGCGACCGTAAAATTCTCAACAAAGCGGAATTGACCAGACTTCAACAGCACTTTGAAGCCTGTCTTGACGAAATCCGGGAACTTGAAAATTCCAAAACAAAAACCGCAACAGCTTATTCGCTTGCAGTCGGGTTAATCGGCACGGCTTTTTTGGCAGGTTCGGTGTTTGCGGTGACAAATGAGCCGCCTGTTATATGGCTCTGCGTTCTTCTTGGCATACCGGGAATAATCGGTTGGGCTGTTCCGTACAAGTGTTTCAAGTCTTTTGAGAAAAAACGAACCACGGAAGTCATACCGCTTATTGAAAAAAAGTATGACGAGATTCACGAAATCTGTGCGAAGGGAAACGCTTTAATTCATTAAAAAACAGAATAATAAAAATCGGCGAGGATTTAATTTTTCGCCGATTTTTTTCAATTAATAATTTTCTAACACTTTTCTGACAATTCTCAAACATTAGAATGATAAAATACAGACATTAAGAAAAAGGGGAATCCAATTATGAAAAATTTAAAAGTATCAACTAAACTTATGGTCGGCTTTCTTATTTGTATCATTCTGACTTGTATCGTAGGCGGCGCAGGCGTTAATGGTTTATTATCGGCAGAAAAAACTAATTCAGAAATGTACGAAGAAAAAACGGTTTCTCTGCTATATATGTCAAAGGTGCTTGAAACCATGCAAGAATTGCAAGGAAAAGCAAGAAATTATGCCTTATATGCTCTCAGTGGCGATGATACCGGGAAAGATAGCATACACAACACACATAACGAGATTAAAGAGTGCATGAATACTATTAACGAAAATCTTGAAAAGTTTCACGAACTTGTAAATGAACAGGATATACAACAAGTTTTCCACGAAGCGAATGAATTAATGATTAATGACTACGAACCATATTTAGAAACGCTTTATGAATCGGCGTTAATTGGTGATTTTACGGGTGTAATTCACGGGCTTGAAACTATAAGACTTACATTCGGCACAATAGTATCTGACTTTAATTCGTGTATGGAATTTGTTGTTGAGGATGCAGAACAAGCCAACGCCGCTAATAAGGATATGACTAATAAAATGCTCATCGGAATCGTTGCGGCAATCATTATTTCCATTATTGTTTCAAGAACCCTTGCATATTATATATCCGGTCTGATTAATAAACCGATAATTGCCCTTTCTTCTTTTTTGCGCAAAGCGGGTTCTACCGGAGATATTATTATAACTCCCGAAGAAGAAAAATCGTTAAACGATTTTATGAACCGTAAAGATGAAATAGGGCAAATGATGAAGGACTGCGGTGCATTTATAAATCATGTTTCAGAAATGGCGAAAGATTTAGAAATAATAGCAAATAACGATTTAACTGCTGATATTGAGATACTTTCCGATGTTGATGTAATAGGTAAATCATTAAATAAAATGGTAGGAAGTCTTAATAATACATTTTGTAAAATTCAAAAATCCTCTGTACAAGTTTCAGTTGGCTCTAAACAAATCGCAGATGATACATTGATACTTGCCAAAGGCTCTACTGAACAATCTGCGGCTATTCAAGAATTATCAAGCTCTATATCTGAAATAACGGATAAAACAAGAGAAAACGCAGTAATCGCTGAAAAAACCGCAAAACTTTCAGATACTATCAAAGAAAACGCTGAAAAAGGCAGTAAGCAAATGGACGAAATGATAACGGCGGTCAAAGAAATTAACGATGCAAGTCAATCAATAAGCAAAATTATTAAAACAATAGATGATATTGCATTTCAAACTAATATTCTCGCATTAAACGCCGCAGTAGAAGCCGCCCGTGCCGGACAGCACGGTAAAGGTTTTGCAGTGGTGGCGGAGGAAGTGCGTAACCTCGCTTCTAAAAGTGCGGAAGCGGCTAAAGACACAGGGTCGATAATTCAAAATTCAATGGAAAAGGCGGAATTAGGGTCGAAAATAGCGGGAGAAACTGCTGAAAGCCTTAGTAAAATAGTATCCGGTATAAATGAATCATCTGTACTAATAGCTGAAATTGCTAATGCTTCGGAATTACAATCACAGGGTATAAGTCAAATTAACATCAGTATAGAACAAATAGCACAGTTTATTCAACAAACAAATGCGGCGGCAGATGAGAGTGCTTCCGCTTCGGAAGAAATGAGTGAACAATCTGATTTGTTACAACAAACGATAGCACAGTTTAAAATAAAAGAAAACGAAAAAATATCTTTTAATATGACATCATCAAAAAATTATATTATTAATTAAAGGAGGTGGGTCTGAAAATGAGTAAACAAATAAATGACGAATTCGATGTTAAAAACTACGATTGGAAAGAAGTGTCCGTTAAGAAAGATAAAGAAACATTATATATTGACAGTTATCAAAACTTTGGTTGGGTGTTTGTTAATTCATCAGTTCCTTATCCTAACGCATTAACGGTCGCTCTTAAATTCAAGCGTGATAGCAGTATTCGCAACAAGTCGGAGTTTGATAAATTAGAAAAACAATTTGAAAACGGACTCCGGCAAATACAAAAAACGGAAAGAAAAAACCGAAACATCATTATGATTCCCGCTTTGGTGAGCGGTATCGGCGGTTTTATATTATTGGCGTTGGCGATATATAATCTCATTTCAAGCAATGTTTTGACGGGTATTATTTTAATCTTTGCCGTTTGCGTATGTTTTGCAATTAGTACATTTCTCGGTTTTCGTTACAGCAAAATCATAAAAGAAAAAAATGCTCCCAAAATTAGTGAACAATATTCTAAAATCAATGCGGTTTGCGAAGAAGCGAACACACTTGCAACAGAAATTATACGGCTTCACAAAGATTTAGAAGCCGCTCTTGAAGCGGCTGAAGCCGCAAATCATAATCTTGAAGAAAAAGTCGAGGAAAAAACGCAGGAAGTCAATATGTTGCATACGAAAATGTTAGATACATTGGCAACTATTATTGAATATCGGAGTTTAGAATCGGGGCTTCATATCCAAAGGACAATGGAGCTTACAAAGATATTGGTCGGTGCTATGCTTAAAACACAAAAGTTTTATAACCAACTTGTCGAACTTAATTTTAATTCGATTGTCAGAGCAGTCCCTCTGCATGATGTTGGCAAGATAGGTATACCCGATAATATTTTGTTAAAGCCGGGAAAATTGACAACAGAAGAATTTGAAGTTATGAAAACGCATACCTCAATGGGCGGCGATATTATCGAAAAAGTTTCGGAAGATATGAACGATGAAAAGCAATATTTAAAACACGGCAGGGATATTGCTTTACATCACCATGAGCGTTGGGACGGAAACGGATACGGTATTGGATTAAAAGGTGAAGAAATTCCTTTGTCGGCGCGTATTGTGTCCGTAGTTGATGTATATGATGCGTTAGTAAACAAGCGGTGTTATAAAGAAAGCTACTCTTATGACGAAACGATTAAAATAATCAAAGACGGCAGAGGAACTCAGTTTGACCCCGATATTGTCGATGTGTTTCTTGAAGTAACCGATGAATTTGAAAAAATAACGAATAAACTCGGCGATTTGTCAAATAAGTGATTTTAATATTAAAATTATAAAAAATTTACAATTAATAATTCTCTAACACTTTTCTGACAATTCTCAAACAATTGACTGTTATAATATGAAAAAATCCAAACAACAGGAGGGAGAAATATATGTACGCAATTGAAACGAACAGCTTGTCAAAAGCGTTCAAGGGGATTCACGCAGTTGAAAACTTAAATATGCGTGTTCCCGAAGGCTCGATTTACGGCTTCATCGGTGAAAACGGGTCCGGCAAATCCACAACGCAAAAACTGCTTACTGGGTTACTTGTGCCCACAAGCGGCGAAATCTTGTTATACGGCAGACCGTATACTGACCCCGGTGTCCGGGCAAGAATAGGTGTCCTAATTGAAACACCCGCTTGTTTCCCAAGCAGCACCGTTTGGCAAAATCTAATGATGCAAGCACTTAACCTTGGGATTGAAAATCCAAACGCAGAAATTGAACGAGTCCTAAGGCTTGTCAACATGCACGCAGCGGCACACCGAAAATTTAAGCACTGTTCCCTTGGGATGAAACAAAGAATCGGCATTTCCATGGCGATTTTGCAAGCCCCTTCTATTGTAATTCTGGATGAGCCGTTGAACGGGCTTGACATCGAAGGCATGGTAGAAATGCGTAATTTGATTTTGCGTTTAGCGAAGGAGAATGGTTCGACGTTTTTCATATCCAGCCATCTAATCCATGATATCGAGCTTACATGCGACAAAATCGGAATTTTACATGAAGGCAGGCTGCTTCGCACAGAGACTATGGATCATATACTGCGAAATTTTTCGTCTCTCGAAAATTTCTATTTAAGTGAGGTGGATGTAAGTGTTAACTCAGCAAATGCCGGTTAAAACCAGTTATTTGAAGGAAACGTACATAAACGAAGTCTTTAAAATTACTAAGAAGAAAAAGATTACCGTGCTTTGTATTCTATCAATCATTGCGGCGCTTGTCGGTTCTGCAATTGTTGTAGGTGTCAACAACGTATCGGGTATAATGTTGGCCGGAAGCGGCAATTTCGCGCTTGTTGTTCTGTCTATTATGAACTATACGCTGATACCGCTGTTTACCACATTTATCTGCATAGATATGTTCGGTGGGGAGTTTGCGGATGGAACTATGAAATTTACGCTCACAAGCCCCGCCTCCCGGCTGACGATATTTGTCTCTAAAATTTTAACTGCGGGCACCTTTATTATAGCGAATCTTTTGTTTGTTATGATTATATCAGTAATTGCCTCGCTTTTTTTTGACGCATCATTAGGCATTCTTAATATCATGATAGCATATATCACGTCATTTTTGCCTCTTTTTATATTCGCGATCATAGCAGTGGTGATTAGCTGTTGGTCAAGGGGAATTACAAGTGCGTTTTTGCTCTGCATACTCGTATTTTTAGGGTTTAACTTTTTAGAACTCTGGTTGCCGACTTTGAAAAGTTTTTTCTTTACATCTTCTTTTGGGTGGTACCACCTTTTTATGGGTACTTATATAAACTGGGGAAAGATAATAAGG
>Ga0082212_10003193_pt1 | contig 23388 bp, 21 predicted proteins | sample TergutNt197P3_FD_71548 | JGI IMG/M metagenome (GOLD analysis project Ga0082212, IMG submission 71548) | Neocapritermes taracua P3 segment gut microbial communities from Petit-Saut dam, French Guiana - Nt197 P3 | ecosystem: Host-associated > Arthropoda: Insects > Digestive system > Gut ... | reverse complement strand
CTGATACAAAAAGTGAATCCGAATTTGCAATGTTTGTTTTATCTACACGCGGACAAGGAATACAGATGAGCGCGCAAAGCAGTACATACCGCCGTAGGTGGATTACTTTTGGGATTGAAAGTAAGGAAACGTATTATTATCGAGGCGCATACATGGATTTGATAAGAGCCATTGATTTTGTGGCGTCACGTCCCGAAATCGACGCAACGAATATTTTTGTAGAGGGAGGTAGCCAGGGCGGCGCTTTCACGTTGGCAGCCTGCGCTTTGGACAGCCGCATTAAGGCCGGAGCGCCCAGTATTCCTTTTTTGTCCGACTATCAGGATTATTTTCAAATTGTAACTTGGCCGCGGGATGATTTCAGTAATTATCTGCGGGAAAATCCAACAGATAAATGGGAACGTATTTACGACCTCCTCACATATTTTGACATTAAAAATCTCGCCCCAATGATTAAGTGTCCGATAATCATGGGTATTGGTTTGCAAGACGAGACCTGTCCGCCACATACAAATTTTTCCGGATATAATCTGATTACATCGCCTAAAGAATACAGGGTTTGCGCCTCCTGCGGACACACGGCAGGTCAGAGATGGAATAGCGCATGGATGGAGTTTTTCAAAAAAGAAATGGGGAAATAAAACGTTCCGAACTGGATTGTACACATCCTTTTTCGTAGTTAGCTTGAATTATGAAAATTGTTAGTTGTTTTTCTTCTGTTTTGATAGTAATGGCTGTTATGGTTCAGTCTCTATTTGCACAGCGTGTTTCCGAATCGCCCTCATGGACAAAAGACCTTATTATTTACGAAGTGAATCCGAAGGGATTCACTTCGCCCGAAGGCCCCGAAACTGGAACATTTAACAGTCTGAAAGAAAAAATACCTTACTTACATGACCTTGGTATAAATGCCGTCTGGCTGACCGGTCACAGTTGGGGCGACCACACGCATTTTTACAATATCTGGACGCAATATGCCTGTATCCGTCCGGATAGCATCGAGCCTACGCTTGGCACGCCACAAGATTTTAAAGAAATGATAGATGAATTTCATCGCTATGACATCAAGGTTTTTCTTGACGTTATCACGCATGGAGTGATGTCGTATAGTCCGCTTGTCGGTGAGAAACCGCACTGGTTTAAGGGAGGTTCATGGAATATGACCGACTTCGATTGGTTTGGCGGACATCAAGACCTCGACGATTGGTGGGTCGATATACATACAAAGTATGTAACGGAGTATGGCGTAGACGGTTATCGTTTAGACGTCGATATTTACCGGCCTGAACTTTGGTATAAGATAAAAGATAATTCTATAAATGCCGGACGCCAGATTGTTGTGTTTGCTGAAGATGAATTTTTTACGGATAATGTTTCGGATTTTTATCAGAAACTCATTAGGATACAGGAGAGTCGAGGATTAACAAGAGATGCCTCAAACTATTTAAACGAAGTAGTGGAACGTAGCCGGATATTTGACGTCGAAGAAGTTACTGTTACTTACACGGATGGTACTGAAGATTCTTCAGACAAAAGGAAAGGAGGAAAACTGAGTTTTCAGACTGAAAAATCTGGTCAATCCAATATGAAAATTACAGTGAAGAATATAGACGCCAATAAAGCAATTAAAAAGATTGTGGCGATACCATTACCTTATTCGGCGCGTTACAATTATAAAATACCTTACATAATTGAGGCGTCTGAAATCCAGAAAACCAAACCACTGACTATTACCGGATTATCGGAAATAACAATGGAGATTACTCCTTTCCCGTTAGACCGGTCATATCTTGCCAATGAGTTGTCGTCTCACGATAGAGGTTGGGATGGTTTTCCTTTGGATCAGAATCCGTATTTAGTGCAAGGCAGTCGTTGTATTTTCGGCTACAGTTTTCTGTTTACTCCTGCTATTCTGTTTTTCATGTCGGGCGAAGAGTTTGACGCAGAATATGTGCCGTTACCTACACATTCTCCCCGTTTGTTTAAGAAAGAAAATGTGGGCGAAGGACGCTGGTTATACGGTTCATGGATACAATGGGATCAGTTAAAACAAAAAAAGCATCAGGAAATGTTAGCTGATGTAAAAAAAATGATCGCGATTAGAAAACAGGAAAAAGACGTTGTTCATTCGGTGATCAATGATGTTCATCCAAATATTGAAGCAGTCGCATACAAATCATCCGATCCTGTTCCTGTACCTTATATTTTGTGGAATGACCGGAAAATTATTCTTGTTGCGGGAAACAACTTAGATAAGGATGTAAAACTGACCGTTACGCTTCCTGTTGAAAAAACGGGTATATCGGGCGCTTCTCAAATCCTCGTCACTGATCTTTGGAATGGAGGAGAAGAAATCAAAAAAGTAAACGATCCAACGCTTCTGACGTTTCAAATCAAAAAAGATAAGACGCCGGGAGGGGGATTGGCTGTGTTTAAAATAGAAATTGTAAAATAAATCTGTAAATCATCAAAAACATAGAAGTATATAGACATTAGACTATTAGACTATCAGTCTCAAGTCTTGTGTCTATCAGTCTAACAGTCTTGTGTCTATCAGTCTATCAGTCTAACAGTCTAATATATCAATATGTGTGAAATATGTCATTATACAGGCGGTTTCGATCGCCGTGAATTTCTGAAGATCGGCGGCGCCGCAGCAATTTTGGGCAGTCTTTGGCGGCCGATTGATGCGTTGGCGCAAAGCCCCGTCAGCGCCGACCAACACCGGTTAGCGGCAAAAAAACGAACCAGGGTTACCGTCATCTTTATGTATCCGCCGGAGGATGTGGTTCTCGGAGGAAAATTAGAAGACTGGTGGTCTACGAACCACCAGTTTGCTGACTGGCCCGGCCACCAATACGAACCGGAAAAAAACCATGAAAAGTTCCGCCGGAAAATCGAAGAAATCGGCGTCAAATACGCTCTTGATCTCGATTTCCGGGGCGTTATATACACTAAGGCGCAGGTCTCCACCTTCGTTGAAAGCATCAATGCCGCTCCGCCTGAAGCCTTGCTGATTGTTAATTTCTGGCGTACCTTCTCAGGATGGATCAATGAATTGATGTTGCCAAAAATTTCTCTCCCAATGATCATTTACCAACCGGTTGGCGTTACGCATCAGCTTCCTTCGGGGCAGTTGAGGAATACCGAAGGGGTAGTATATATCCATTCGGTGGAAAATTGGGAAGCGCTCGAAAACGCCTTAGCCGCTGCAAACGCAAAACAAATAATGGCACGAAGCCGCCTGCTCCGCGTTGCTGAAGTGAAAGAACAATTCACTGACACCGAAAAGAATCTCGGCGTCGAAATCGTTGCCATACCGGCAGAGGAATACAACAAAATGTTCGATTCCGTCGTGGCGGATGACTCGTTGAAGCGCGAAGCAATGGCGTTCAAAGCAAAAGCAACCGCCATACTTGACGTCAATGATCATTATATGATCGAAGCTTTTCGTGCCCGTAAAGCAATATCGGAACTCATGAAACGCTATGACGCCGACAGTATCACGATCAAATGTCTGATGTTGAAGGAACGTAAGCCCTGCGTCGCTTTTGCGCTCAACAACAGTGCGCTGATTCCGTGTGCATGTGAAGACGAGACTTCCAGCGCATTTACCTTGATGATCGGCACTCTTATGTTCCAGCGCGGAGGATTCATGCACAATCCGGATTTCGACCTCGACCGTAACCAATACTACGCTTCACATTGTACCTGCCCAATAGAAATGCACGGACCGGGGAAAGGGATGTTACCTTTCAATATCAGGCCGTTTTTACATCAGTTACCAAAAACCGCAGCAGTTGACGTCCAAATGACGCCCGACGAAAAAATCTTCCTCACGAAGTACTCCCCGAAGGAAAACCTGATACGCACCTATACGGGAACGATAGTTGGTACGCCGGAAATGACTGTTGCAGCCGGCTGTGCAACCCGCTGCATCTTTGATATTGATAAGATTGACAAGACAACCGGCGACGTCAGTTCTATCTACCTCGGCCCGCACCCCATCATGTATTGCGGCAACGCCATGGAAGCAAAGCGGATGAAAGCTTTCGCCAAACTCACCCGTCTGCAACACATCGGAAATATTTGAATGTTTTTTCCTGAAAACATATTGATGAAGCGTTTTTATATTTTGTCTTTACTGATTGTTGTCGGTATGTCAAGCATAGCAAGGGAGTACCATGTTTCCGTGAAGGGAAATGACAACAATACCGGTTCTGAATCAACTCCTTTCAAAACCATTGACCGGGCAGCGCAAGCGGCTTACCCGGGCGACGTGATTACAATCCATGCGGGCGTCTATCGCGAGTGGATAAACCCTCCACGCGGCGGCGAAAGCGACAACAGACGTATTGTCTATCGGGCAGCGCCGGGCGAACAGGTAGAAATCAAAGGTTCCGAACGCATCATCACGTGGCAAAAAGTACAAACCGGGGTTTGGAAAGTGGTGTTACCGAATACTTTTTTTGGCAATTACAATCCGTATGACGATCTGATTTTCGGCGACTGGTTTTATGATCGTGGGCGTAAACACCATACAGGAGAGGTGTTTTTGAACAATCGTTCGCTTTACGAAAAAGAATCGCTTGAAAAAGTATTGAATCCCGTGCCGGACACAAGCATTGTTGATCCTGAAGGTTCTACCTATACATGGTATTGCGAAACCGACGACCAAAATACCACGATATGGGCGAATTTCCACAAATATGACCCGAACAGGGAATGGGTTGAAATCAGTATGCGCCGGACGTGTTTTTATCCTGAAAAACAGGGCATCAATTACCTGACTGTTCAGGGTTTTCACTTCAGTCAGGCGGCGACGCAATGGTCAACGCCTACTGCCGAACAGATCGGTATGGTTGCCACGCACTGGAACAAAGGCTGGATTATTGAGAACAATGTCATTTGTAACTCCAAATGTTCGGGTATTACCTTGGGTAAAGAGCGGAGTACCGGTCATAACGTCTGGTTGGAAGATCAAAGCATTGACGGCTCTCTACATTATATAGAAGTAATATTCAGAGCATTGCAAAACAATTGGAATAAAGAAAATATAGGTTCGCATATTGTTCGCAACAACGAAATTTTTGCTTGCGAGCAAGCCGGTATTAGCGGCAGTATGGGGCATGCTTTCAGTCTGATTGAAAACAACCATATCCACAACATTTGGACAAAACGCCAGTTTTCGGGCTTTGCTATTGCCGGTATTGACATTCACGGTGCAATTGATATCCAGATACGTGGTAATCGCATCCATCGTGCGGGCAGAGGTATCTGGTTGGATTGGATGGCACAGGGTGCGAGGGTTTCACGTAATCTACTATACGATAATGACATCTATGATTTCTATTCGGAAGTGAATCATGGTCCGTATTTAGTGGACAACAACATTTGCGGTTCGCCGATTAGTGTTAATGACTGGTCTCACGGCGGCGCTTATGTACACAATCTGTTTGCAGGAGCTTTTACTGTCAGGCAGGAAAAAACCCGCTTCACGCCATATCATTTACCGCATCAGACTGATATAGCCGGATTTTCCATTATTCTGCTCGGTGATAACCGATTCTATAACAACCTGTTTCTGCCTGTTCTTCCTGTTCCCGATGAGAAAAAAAGTTACGGACTGGCAGCCTACAACAATACCGACTATTATCCCTCTTTTGCCGACGGCAATGTCTATTTCAATCAGGCGCTTCCGTTTGAAAATGAAAAACATCAAGTAGTAATATCCGATTTCGATCCTGCATTTAAAATTGAGGACAAAGAACACGAAGTGTATATTTCTTTTTCATTGAAGGATGTAAGCGGTTTACAAACGGAACGGGTTTTCACCGATCGACTGGGTAAAGCCAAATTACCCGGGCAAACCTACGAGCAGCCCGACGGAAAACCGATTGTCATTGATACGGATTATCTGGGAGTTACACGATCGGAACGCCCATCGCCGGGACCTTTCGAGCAAGTGAAAGATGGCGAAATGCGATGGCGAATATGGTGATGACAGTGGCACGAAAACCCAGAATGAGAAATCATCTCATTCAACATTATTGACCTTTACCAGATTGATTTCGAAAATCAATACGCTGTTAGATTTGATAGGGCCACGCGGATCAACATTTTCTCCATATCCCAATTCGGCAGGAATATATACTTCCCAGATCGAACCTTCGTTCATCAGTGTCAGGGCTTCGCTGAAACCGGGAACCACACGGTTAATGGAAAAAGAAGCAGTATCACCACGATCTTTCGAACTGTCGAATACGGTTCCGTCAACCAATGTGCCATGATATACCACATCTACCATATCTTCCTTGGCAGGTTTGTTTCCCGTTCCATCCTGGATGATTTTGTACTGTAACCCGCTGGGAAGAGTGACCACACCCGCTTTCTTTTTGTTTTCTTCGAGAAATGCCTGTCCTTGCTTCAGATTTTTTTCGTTAACACGGGCTGTTAAATTGGTGAAATATCTGTTCAAAAACATTTGGACTTCTTGCATCTTTGCCTGATCCATTTCTTTCCCTTGCTTTATGGCTTCCTGTACGCCTTTAGCCATCGCATCAATATTAAATCCGTCAATATCGGAACTTGCTATTTGAGCGCCCATGCTATAGCCAAGATAATAACTTGCCGAATCTGTGTCATTCTTCAATGACGCTTTGTAATTGGGTTTTCCACCACCACATGAAGCCAGTATCAACATGGCAGACATTAATATACCAAATGTTATGTGCTTATTGTTATTCATTTATTTAGATAGGTTTAAAATATTAAAAACGCAAAAGTACTATAAATTATGATTACAAACTGTTAAAAATTCCTAATTATTAATAGATAACAATTCTACTTCGAAAATGAGTGCCGAATTAGGCTCAATGGGGCCGCCCGGTTTGGGGTTTTCACCATAACCCAGTTCCGACGGAATATACAATATCCATTTCGAACCTACCGGCATTAATTGCAGCGCTTCAATAAAGCCGGGTATTACCTGTTTTACGGTCAATTCGATAGGTTGTTTACGTTCTACGGAGCTGTCGAAAACAGTACCATCAATGAGCGTACCGTGGTAATGAACGGTTACTTTGTCGGTAGATGTGGGTTTTGCGCCGGATCCCTGCTTGACGGTTTTGTATTGCAAACCGCTCGGCATAGTAACTACACCGGGCGCATTTTTGTTACTGTTCAGGAATGTGCGACCATCTTTCAGGTTCTTTTCGTATTTAAACTGCTGTATTTTCTGATATTGCATGTTAACAACCTGATTTGCCTGTTCGGGCGTCATGTCCAAAGTTTCTTCAAGGATCGCTTTTTGGATGGTCTGAGCAAATATTTCAGCATTGATTGTTTGAAATCCAGCAGATTGTATATTCTTACCATACAATATCCCCAACGCATAACTTACGGAATCAACTCCATTTTTCAATTTCTGACCATGTATGGCTGTTCCAAAAAAAATGGAACATGCCAACATCCAGATGATTTTAATTTTCATGTCATATTCAATTTGGGGTGCAAAGATACAATATTTATTGATTACTTTTGCACCAAATTTTAAATGGTCTTATTCAAGCATCGAAAATCAAAAACGAAAATAAATAAATGGCAAACAGCGTCATTCTCGAAAAATTGGAAGCAATTAAAGTGCGTTACGAAGAAATCGGTCAGCAGATTACCGAAACCGAAGTAATGGCAGACATGAAGCGTTATGTGAAACTGAACAAGGAATACCGTGATCTGGAGCCACTCATTGATGTTTACGACGAATATCGTAACGTATTGAGTAACTTGGACGAAGCCCGTAACATTATTCAAAACGAAACGGATGAAGAACTCCGTGAAATGGCTAAGGAAGAAATGGAAAACCTCAGCCAGCAGGTAGAGCCACTCGAAGAGCAGATCAAACTGTTATTACTCCCGTCTGATCCTGAAGACGACAAGAATGCTGTGATGGAAATACGCGCAGGAACCGGCGGCGACGAAGCAAGTATTTTTGCCGGTGATCTCTGCCGCATGTATACCCGTTATTGCGAAATCAAAGGCTGGAAAGTGGAAGTAACCGGTATGTCGCCCGGAACATCCGGCGGATTTAAGGAAATAGTGATGACCATTACCGGAAACAAAGTGTACGGAACGCTTAAATACGAATCGGGCGTACACAGGGTGCAACGTGTGCCGAAAACCGAAACGCAGGGACGCGTACACACTTCAGCGGCAACAGTGGCCGTCTTGCCCGAGGCCGGCGAATTTGACATCGAACTGAACATGAACGATATCCGCAAGGATACATTCTGTTCATCAGGTCCCGGCGGACAATCGGTGAATACCACCTACTCGGCCATCCGTCTGACGCATATTCCTACCGGTATCGTGGTGCAGTGTCAGGATGAAAAATCGCAAATCAAAAACTTTGATAAGGCGTTGAGCGAATTGCGCACACGTATCTATAATCTTGAATATCAGAAATATGTGGACGAAGTGTCATCGAAACGCAAAACCATGGTTTCTACCGGCGACCGTTCGGCAAAGATACGTACATACAATTACCCGCAAAGCCGCATCACCGACCATCGCATCGGTTTCACACTCTACAACCTGCCTGCCGTAGTTGATGGCGATATTCAGGAGTTGATAGACAAACTGCAGGTGGAAGAAAATGCAGAACGGCTGAAAGATAGCGGACTTTAATCTAATCTAATATATAATGTCACAAAATACACATAAAATATTATTGGTGGATGACGAGCCCGACATCCTCGAATTTCTGGGTTACAACCTGAGAAGGGAAGGATACGAGGTTTTTACTGCCACCGACGGCAACGAAGCCATTAAAACAGCATTAACCGAACAGCCTCATTTAATATTGATGGACGTGATGATGCCCGGCAAAGACGGAGTGGAAACATGCAAGGAAATTCGCACCTACCCGCAAATGGATAACTGTATCATCGCTTTCCTGACGGCCAGAGCAGAGGATTATTCACAAATTGCAGGCTTCGAAGCCGGCGCCGACGACTATATCAACAAACCGATACAGCCCAAAGTATTACAGACACGCATCAAAGCCCTGCTGAAACGCTATGACAAGTCGCAACAGGATAATGGGACAGAGGACAAAATCAAAATCAACAAAATCGCCAACCTGATGATTGACAAGGAACGTTTCGTGGTCATCAAAAATGGTAAAGAACTAACCTTGCCCAAAAAGGAGTTTGAGTTGTTGGCTGTGTTGATGTCCAAACCCGATAAAGTGTTTGGCCGCGAAGAAATATTCAAACTCGTCTGGGGCGACGATATCATTGTGGGCGACCGTACCATTGATGTTCATATACGAAAATTACGCGAAAAAATCGGCGATAAATACATCAAAACCTTAAAAGGCGTAGGTTACAAGTTTGTCGGGAATTAATCCCATTCAAAGTCAGATTGAAATTATTTTTTGATTAACTTTCGAGTGACATATTTTCCCTGTAATTCGATTTTGATCAGGTACATACCGGAAGGTTTGCCGCTCATGTCGAGTTCCAGTTCGGTAGACGTTCCTTTTACCAATACGACAACTTGTCCCACTGCATTGATTATTTTCACGGTATGTACTCCTTCAAGACCGGTTACATGTACTATATCCACCACCGGATTGGGATATATCTCCAAATTGATTTCCGGCACGGTCATTCCTTTTTCCGAAGCGATAGTCGTTGAAACGATAGCAGTGACACCCGTGCTGTCCTTATTGCCGATGCTCAGGGTTAATCCGCACAATGTAGTGCCCGACAAACATATTAATATGAAAATATACCGCTTCACTTTATATTGATTTCTTTTTTCTCTTACTTCTTATACGTAAAACATACCTAAAAAGTTTCAATTATTTGTTTATGGATGAAAAAAAAATATTATATTTGCGACTTCAGAGATATTTTTATTACTGACATTTCCTCCGGTTCTCTCTCTTTAGCCGGAGGTTTTTTTTTATGAATTTCTCATTTTATCGTTTTTATGTTTACTTTTGCGCCGGGATCTTATCCCGATAATTTTTTTATTTTTTTTTATGAAATTGTTAACCATCAACGTTTGTGTATTGTTCTGCACATTACTTCTGTGCAATTGCACGGCCAAGAGCCCTGCAAAGATTGTTATTGTTACCGACTATGGTGATATAGAGTTGGAATTGTTCGACAAAACGCCGCAACATCGCGATAATTTTATCAAGTTAATAAAGGACGGCTTTTACGACGGGACATTATTCCACAGAGTCATCAAGCAATTCATGATTCAGGGGGGAGACCCTGATTCCAGAAATGCCAAACCCGGTGTCCGGCTTGGCACAGGCGGCCCGAAATACACTGTTCCGGCCGAAATTGTTCCCGAATATATTCATCAACGTGGCGCTTTGGCGGCAGCCCGACAGGGCGATAACGTCAATCCCACAAAAGCCTCGTCGGGATCACAGTTTTATATTGTACAGGGAAAAATCTATACTGATGACGAAATAAATAAGGTAGAAATACAGATTGGAAATGATATCGCCCGTCAGAAGTGGGTACAATACGTTAAGGAAGAAGAAGATGCCATGCAAAAAGCCGGACAACCCGTTCGTACGGATTCGGCACAGATTAGGGCTGCTAAAAGGGCAGGCGCTTATCTGAAAGAAAATCCCTATCACATGAAGGCTGAAGATAGAGAAGTGTACAAAACCATCGGCGGATCGCCACATCTCGACGGTGAATATACCATATTTGGTCGGGTAACCAAAGGAATGGAAATAATAGATAAAATAGCCGAACTGGAAACCGACGACAATAATCGTCCTAAAGTTGATGTGAGAATTAAAAGGATGAGAATCGTGTATTGATGTTTTATCTGATGAGAATGACTCTATGGTCAATGAGTATAAAGACGATGCCAATGAGCACCGAATAAAACAGATACCAAATCACAGGCGTGTAAGTTTCCGGTGAAATACCCAATTTACGATAGTTGTACCACATCAATATAAATTTTTCGAGGATGTGTATCAAGCCCGAACCAAGTGCAATACCCACTACGCCATAGTATTGCACAAAAAAAAGAGAAAGCGGGATATTCAGCGCCGTTTCGATAATGGCTGCCCACATCAGGATGCGCGTTTTTTTCAAACCGATGAGGATCGTCTGAGGAAATACTACACGGCTGATGATCATCAACTGGTATACCATGAAGACGTCGGCGCTACGGTAAAAGTCAGGATTAAAAAGAACCCTGTAAAGTACATTGCTGAATATCATCACCAGAATAGATAACGGATACAGGACATGCATCTGCCTGAGCGACCTTCTTTTGATTTCCGCTAATATAGCGGGAATGTTTTTCTTGACGGAAAAAGCAGGAATGAGTGCATTGTGCAACCCTGATGTCATCATCACTACAAAAGGTAATTCCTTACATCCATACCGGAAAATGGCAAAATCCTTAGCATCGAAGGCAATGGTGGCTACCAAACTGTCCACATACTGCGTGGAACCACTGAGTAATACGCTAAATATGAGCGGATAACCAATATACAGATTATTGAGAATAAAGGGCATGGAAAATTTGAAATCCGCATAACGGAAAAGCAACAATAGAAGAAAAACGAAACGCAGAGCGTTCGTAAAAATCAATCCCCAGATAGCGGCTTTGAGCCCCAAACCCATCATGACAGGAACACAAACCGCAAGTATCTGTACAATAGTGGAGATGACGCCATACCAGAAAATATGCCGAGGTTTGTCCCTGATCAGGAAAATGTGTTCAATAAGCGGAGATGTGTTGCTCAGGATGAAGTAAATGAACAGTAGAACAGGATAAGGTATTTTAGGCGTTTCGGAATACATGACCGTGAAACCCGACATAAACAAAATAAGCACGGCAAAAATAACGCTAAACACGAATAGCAGGATAAACGCATTAAACAGTTCCGGCGATCGGCCATCTACCCGCTGGTGTTGCGCAAAAGCCATGTTGCGTTGCGATAGAGGCAGAAATGACTGCAAAATACCTGTTACCCAAAAATAACTGAGCGCACCGCTGATGAACATCATCATTTCCCACTTACCAATGTCTGCACGCGACAGAGGCACTTTAGTGAAGTAGATACTGATGACTAAAAAGCACAGAAAACGCAGAAGTTGGAATATCTGGAGCGCCGAAACGTTATTGATCCTAAAAAGGGGAATACCTCTTTTCATTATACATTAAAATATGCCGCAAATATAATCAAGAATTTTTTGTGTGCAGTTATTTAGGACAAAATATCTTCAAATCGTGCAATCGGCGCCACATCCTGCGTGGTAAACATTCCTTTCAGGTATTTGAAATAACCAGTGATGCCGATCATGGCTGCATTGTCGGTAGTGAAACGAAACTCCGGCAAATGCACCGTCCAGCCTTTTTCTTCGGATAAGGCAGTCATCGCATTGCGCAAACCCGAATTGGCGGCAACGCCTCCCGCAATCACTATCTCGGTGATGCCTGTCGCGGCAGAGGCTTTGATGAGTTTATCCGTCAGAATATCAACAATGGTATGCTGCAACGACGCGCACAGGTCAGGGATGTTCTTTTCCACGAATTGCGGGTCTTCTTTCAACCTGTCGCGCAAGGTGTAGAGGAATGAAGTTTTCAGGCCGCTGAAACTGTAATCAAGTCCTGCGATATTGGGTTTGCTGAAACGGAAAGCCTTGCTGTCGCCTTCGTGTGCATAGCGATCAACCACCGGCCCGCCCGGGTAAGACAGCCCCATCACCTTGGCGCATTTGTCGAAAGCCTCGCCGGCAGCATCGTCAATGGTTTGCCCGATGATTTCCATATCGAAATAGTCGCGCAGGACAATGATCTGTGTATGGCCGCCCGATACTAACAGACACAGGAACGGAAACTGCGGCAACGGTTTTTCTTTTCCCTCTTCCTGTATGAAATTCGACAGGATATGTGCATGAAGGTGATTCACCTCAATAAGTTTCGCGCCGGTTGCCAGCGCAAAACCCTTGGCAAAGGATGTACCCACCAGCAACGAACCGAGCAGCCCCGGCCCGCGGGTAAAAGCCACCGCATCCACTTCGTTCTTCCCGATGTCGGCCTGCCGGAGCGCCATATCCACCACCGGTATGATGTTCTGCTGATGCGCCCGCGAAGCAAGTTCGGGAACCACGCCGCCGTATTTCCGGTGTACTTCCTGCGATGCAATAACATTGGACAGCAAATAACCGTCGCGGATTACTGCTGCCGATGTGTCATCGCATGATGATTCGATGCCTAAGATTGTGGTGGACAAATTTTATATATTTTTGATTATCAGCGTTATTGAATTGCTTTGATATTTGTAAAATTTTTCCATCCATCAGCAGCGCGGTAGAAGTTTTCTGAACCGGAAGGGACAAACAACGTACATTTGTTCGTGGTTAAACCATTAAACATTGCTTTATTAATCTCCTGAGGAGTTATATGATAATTGATGATTTCTTTCAATCCGCTGCACTCTCGAAAAGCATCGTCGCCAATAGTTGTAACCGAATTACCAATAGTGATGTGAGTCAAACCATTACAACCCCAAAAAGCATTCTTACCTATTGTGAGTACTGAATTGGGAATAATAATGGATGTCAGACTTTCACATTTATAAAAACCGGCATTTCCTATGGCTGTTACTAAATTGGGAATATTTACGGGCGACAAACTTTTACAACCGGAAAAAGTTTCATCTTCTATTATTGTTAACGAAGCGGGAATATTAACGGATACTAAACTGCTGCAACCGGAAAAAGCCCTAATGCCAATAGAACTTACCGAATTACCAATAGAAACAGAAGTCAGATTTTCACATCGGTAAATTGCAAAATTGCCAATTCTACTAACTTCATCGCCAATGATCACTTTTAAAATATCATTACGATACCCAAACCACGTGGGAAGATTTTCTGTTGGTGCAACCTGGTAATCACATATTTCGCCTTTTCCGCTGATAAGCAGCGTACCATCGGAACTTAATGTCCATGTAAGCGATCCCGATATGCCGTGATCTATTTCTATATCATCTGAACAACCTGTTCCCCAGATCAATACGGGAATAATCCATAAAACTAATCTTTTCATTGTTACTTATTTTAATGAATAAAACATGAACATTTTTATTACTCTTCTTTATCATATTTTACGTAAATCATCAAAAAAAGTTACATTTTTTTGCAAAAACACTTTATCTTGTTTCTGATTTAAAGTTATTTGTTATTTGGTTTGAGGGTAACTGCATCCACTTCGTTTTTCCCGAGACCGATGTATCATCGCATGACGACTCGATGCCTAAGATGGTGATGGACAATTTTAATTATTCTTTTTGAGTATTAGCGTTATTAAATGGCTACAATATTTTCAAAATCCTTCCACCCATCGGCTGCACGGTAGGCGTCTATTGATGCTTTGGGAACGCGAAGCGTACATGTGGTTCTGTTTACACCGTCAAATGCGTTGGCACCAATCGTTTGCGGCGTAGATGCATGATTGGTAATGCTGGTTAACTTGCTGCAACCACCAAAAGCGTTATCAGGAATTATTGTAACTTCGCTCCCTATATTAACAGTAGTTAGATTATTGCAACCATAAAATGTGTAATATATACCTGCCTGTAAATTATGCCGCAATATGCTTTCCATAGCGGCGCAGTTGACAGCATTAAAATTAACGGTAGTTAAATTGCTGCTACCCCGAAAAGCCTCACTACCAATATAGGTAACCGAATTAGGAATGGTCACTTCAGTTATACTGCTGCAATAAGAAAAAGCAGAATGTCCGATTTCCGCAACCGAATTAGGGATGGTTATAGACTTTAAACTGCTGCAATAAGAAAAAGCATAACTTCCGATATTCTCAACCGAATTAGGAATGATTACAGAGGTTAAACCGCTACAATAAGCAAAAATGCTACTTTTAATTTTTGTAACTGAATTTCCAATGGTTACCGACGTCAAACCACTACATCCGGAAAAAGCGTAATTTCCGATATCTGTTACCGAGTTGGGAATGATATATGTACCTGTTTTTCCGAAAGGATATTGTATCAGTGTGGTTTTTGTCTTATTAAACAGAACGCCGTCTTCCGAACTGTATACAGTATTACTGTGGTCTACGTTAATAGACGTTAAATCAGAACAACCGTAAAAAGTATACTCTCCGATATCTGTCACCGAATTGGGAATGGTTACGGACGTTAAAGCGGTACAATTGTAAAAAGCAGACTCTCCAATATCTGCCACCGAATTTGGAACTGTATATGCACCCATTTTTCCGGCAGGATATAGTATCAGCATGGTTTTTGTCTTATTAAACAGAACGCCGTCTTCCGAACTGTATGCAGGATTGCTGTCATCTACATTAATAGACGTTAGACTAGTGCAACCTAAAAAAGCTCCATATTCAATAGATGATACTGAATTTCCAATGGTTATAGATGTTAAATCTGTACAGTTAAAAAAAACAGCATTAACAATATCTGTTACCGAATTAGGAATAGTTACTGTCTCTAAACCTGTGCATCCGGAAAATGCGAAACCTCCAATAGATGTTACCGAATTTCCAATGGTTATGGACGTTAAATCGGTACAACTTGCAAAAGCAAAACTTCCAATAGATTTTACCGAATTTGGAATTATTACAGATTTTAATTTTGGGCAGTTAGATAATGAGTACCATCCGATTGCAGTCACTCCATCTTTTATTATTACTGAAGTAGCCTCATTTTGCCAGGGTTGAGGTTTAGTCAAATCGATATTCGGAATAGCCTCCCCGTTTTTTGTTGTTTCTATTGTCAGTACTCCCTCATTCAATATAGCTGTCATAGTTTTAGTTAACTTCCAAGTTTGCCCCCAACTCATGGTAGAGCAAAGAAAAAAACAACAAATAGAGAAAATAACTTTTTTCATTTTATTTTTTTAGTTTAAAGTCTGTCTCCTTTCACAGACAAAATATTAATAATGAATAAATTTAATTTTTTAAAGTAAAGTATTCAGTGACTTTTTGCCAACCACACTTCCGTCGCTTGCACCTAACGTCCCGGCGGCTTTGCGAAGTTGGGGACGCAACTACACGCAGTTTGGATAGTCACCGGCAGTTCTCGTACCTGCCTCAGTTTGGGTTGTCACTCCACCCCCCAATTTCGCAAAACCGCTTGTTATATGCCGTATTTCTCCTATTTACTCCATTATTATTGTTGTTGTTTCGTACAGATAAGGCAAACGATTTTGTCGAAGTCTAAATTTTGTTCCATGATTGTGTCCAGTTCTTGCATCAAAATCTACAAGTATATTTCCTTTTTCAAGTTCTTTCAGAAAAGCGTTAAAATTGAATTTTTGCAACATCATTACTTTTGAATACTTATAATATTCCGTTTCTCTTTCTTTTTTAACCTCGGCTTGAACATAAAAACAGTTTAAAAGTTTTGTTCCTGCTTTGTTTGCCAAGTCGTCAAACCCCCAATACGGTTGTGGGTTGAGTTCGCATAAACCAATACGACTTTTAACGCATTGAAGCCAATCTTTGTGACTGTCAGCAACTTTTGTGCGGTCAAATGAAATCAAAACTTTCCTGTTTTCTCTGTTAACGACAACCATAAATCCTCTGTCACTTGGCGAGTTACCATGAATAGTCTGGCGAAAACTCATTTCGTTTTCCGGATGTTTTTTCCCCGCTTCTTTGTGCCGCCAACCATAATTCAAAAGCAGAACATGTGGAACAAATTTTATCGCTCTTGGTGACGGTTCTATATGAAATAACGTAGTTAACGAACTTGTGTTCAATCTTTGTGTCTTTAGTTCCCATTCGGCAGCATTTGGAATGGGTAAATTATTTTCCTCGATACCCAACAAGTCTTCCAGTGTATTTCCTATCCCTCCAGCATTTCCCTTTCGGGCATTTTCTATCCAGCCGCGTTTTGCTATTTTTTGGAATTCTTTAATGAGTTTTTCTTTTGTGTATAATTTCATGCTTGCTGTTCAAAAAGGTTAGGAACTTTGAAATATAATAATTCGCTCTGTATTTTATTTTTGGCAATTCGCTTTTCTGCCATTTCACAATAGTCGGGCGACAATTCAATGCCTATATAATTGCGTTTCAATCCCATTGCTACAATGGCAGTCGTTCCGCTCCCCATAAATGGGTCTAATATTATTTGTGCGTTTGTCGAACCAATAATTCTGTCAATCAGTGCAACAGGAAATGGGGCAGGGTGTCCATTTTTCATTTCCTGTGTAAATTCCCAAACATCGCCCACTCCGTTTGATTTTGGAACAAGTCTAAAGTCGGGTTTAGCAATTAGATATATTACTTCGTAGGTTGGCAAAAAATATCCGGGATTGAAATTTATACCGCCCTTTCGTCGCCAAATAATGATTTGCCGTACCGGAAAACCACTCACAATATCCTGTCTGTCTTGCAGTAAACCGTCCTGTACCCGCCATTTGTGATTGTAGAAAATTGCGCCATTATCTTTTAATAACCGAAACATTTCTGTCAAACATTCGCGTTGCCATTTTACGTATTTATCGTGAGGCATATTGTCGTCATAATGGCTGTATCCGTTTTGTAGCGCTGCATTTGCCCATTTTCCGCTTGTGGTACAAGGTTTCATGCCATTGCCTGTTGAGTTTTTGAGATTGTAAGGCGGAGAAGTAACAACCAAATCAACAGAATTGCTTGGCATTTCTTTCATTGTTGCCAGACAATCCCCGCGGATTATCTTATTTAAATACTTGTCTGCAAAATCTTTCATTTTTTCATTTGAGTATGTTTCGACGCTGCAAAGTTACATTTTTTCTTACCTCTTACAAAAAAAATGTTTGGGTTGTCACTGCACTTCATATGGCATATAACGTCCCGGCGGCTTTGCGAAGTTGGGGACTTAACCGCACACAATTTGGATTATCACCGGCGGTTCTCGTACCCGCCGCAGTTTGGGCTATCACTCCATCCCCCAATTTCGCAAAACCGCTTGTTATGGGCAGTGCTTGCTCTAAAGTAGTTTAGGGTTATCTATCTCATTAGTTTAGGCGAGCGTACATATGCCCGCCTATGCCCCATTTTGTGTGTTACACAAATCCACATTATACTTGTACCATAGTTGATTTAGTCAATCTGTATAGATTGATTCCAAGTACAATCAACACAATTACAAAAACAAATTTCAGTCGTTCTTTTGTTTGTTGCTTTAACAAGAAGTTCCATAATAATATCTCCTTCATCATCATTACAAAAACAAATTTCAGTCGTTCCTTTGTTTGCTGCTTCAACAAGAAGTTCCATAATAATACCTCCTTTCAATATTTAATTTATAAATTATATGATTATTTTCTGTCATAATTATTATTAATAATATCTACAATATTATTCCTCCCTCAATCAATTTCAACTTAAAACGCATACGCTGACTTGCTTTACAATCAACTCGAACAAAATTTCTTACAAGGTCATGGGGACACCCACCCATGCAAACGGGAAGATATTCACAACAAGAACACTTTTCTTTTAATGTCGTATTAAATGCCGAATAGAACGAATTTTCTGCATCATTGAAAAAATGTCCGTGCCATATATCGCCTATAACCATTGAATCGTCCCCAAAATTGTGTTCACATTTATATAGATCTCCGTAAGTGCCTATACAAGAATTGGATATATCAATAAGTTTACAAGATGTTGATTTCCGTTTAGGAATAGGAATATTAGCTTTATTTTTTCCGTATTGATTAATTACATATTTCAACCATTTAAAATAATTCTCGGTGTAGTCAATAAATGCTTTCCGTGCATCATTTGGCTTAAGCGAATAATCACATACATAAGCAAAATAAACAAGAGCATTATTAAAAATACTGCGATGATTAAAAAGATAGTTGGTGATTACAATAGCTTCTTCTACGTCATTATTGGGAATATTTAATCTAATCGCAAGTTTCATTTTTTCTGCAGCATAACTAATATTGTTCACAACACAATCAAAATCTTCAGGCAACGCACCTTTGCTATTACAATATAAATCACATGTTCCATCTACCGTAATTTGTACTTTTTCAACATGAAATTCCTTTAGCAGTGTTAATGTTTTAGCGTCTAAAAAACGACCATTTGTTGTAACAAGAGCAGAATAATTAATGTCATTTTGTTTTGTATATTTTTTCAGTTTATGCGAAATGATTTCAATTACATCAAGATTGAGTAATGGTTCTCCACCAAACCATGAAATTCGTAATTCTTTTGCGTTCTTATTATTTTCTAATTGTTGGCAAATATATTTCACAACATCAATAGCAATTTCTGGTGTCATAACTTTTGATTTATCAGATGTTGTTTGAAAACAGTATTTACAACGATAATTGCAGCTCATTGTTGGGGTAATAACAAATGATATTTCACTTGCATTAAGATTATATGTGGTTTGTTTTTCGTGTGAGCAAATGCGACCAAATTCATCAATCTGTTCATGAATAATAAAACCATTAGATTTTAGCAGATTAAATTCAACACTTTTGTCATCATTACCGGAAAACGAATGTATATATTTTAGTGCAATATTATTCAATTTAAGCAAAGCATCACTATACGTATTCCAAATAAATGTTGCCTCATCGCTCTGATAAAAAGCATTATATCTGGATAATTTATATTTTTCATTTAAGTAATTCATATTTTTACGCCTATACTTAAAAGTTTTAATTTAATCCATAATTGTTTATCGGATTCACAATCGTGCCTAACGTATCCTTTTATTCTATCTTTAACACATGCGCCCATGCAAATCGGAAGATACGAACAATGAGGACATTCTTTTTTCAAAGATGAATCCACGGCGGAAAAAAATAACGCATCTGCAATATTATAAAAGAAGCCGTTCCAAATATCTCCAATAATTTTTGTTTTATCTCCAATGCAATGCAAACATCTATGCAATTCCCCGCGTGGACCAATGCAAAAATTTGACACACTTATACGACCACAATATTGCTTAATTCTTTCGGGATAAGGACGGTGAGAAACGCCGTAGCGGTCAACAAAATAATCTATCCATTGTAAGTAATTTTTCATATAATCAACATATGACTTTTGAGCAATCTCGCGTGGTTGTGAATAATTGCAAACATAAGAAAAATTTATAAACGCCTTATTTAATAAATTATGTTGCGACAGTAGAAAGTCTGTTATTGCTATTGCTTCATCCAAATCATTTTTTGGAATATTAAGCCTCACAAGTGGTCTAATTTTTTCAGCGATGTAAAAAAGATTATTTAAAACACGGTCAAAATCTTCTGCTGATACCCCTTTGCTAACACAATGAGTATCTCGCATTCCATCAAAAGTTATTTGTATTTCAGTCACTTGAAGTTCTTGTAGTTTCTCAAATGCTGCGGGGTCTAACAGCTGTCCATTTGTAGGAATGCCTGCAGCATATTTAATGTTTTGCGCTTGAGTATATTCAATAACTATGCGTGAAATAATTTCGATAATATCAAGATAAAGTAATGGTTCGCCACCAAACCATGTAATGAACAACTCTTTTGTATTTGGATTATTATTCAATTGCTGACAAATATATTTTCCAACCTCAATTGCTACCTCTGGTGTCATAACTCCTGTGCGTTCCAATGATGCTTGTGTTGATTGAAAACAATAACTACAACGACAATTGCAACCCATTCCAGGCACGATTGCAACTACCATTTCGTCAGCATTTGTGGCATAATAGGCTTGCTTTTCTTCCATGCAAACTCGACCTAACTCATCAAGTTTTTCATAAACAATAAACCCATTTGTTTTTAACAGGTCAAATTCAAAACTTTTATCGGCAGTTCCTGCAAAAGATCGTATATATTCTTGACCGTTTTTATCTAACTTAACCAACGCATCACTATACGTGTTCCATAGATACTGCACATCGCCATTTCTATGGAAAACATTGTATCTTGATAACTTGTATTTTTCTTTTAATCTATCCATATTCTACTCTTTCATAATGGTTATTCGCATTGGCTTTCAGTCATTTTCAATTGCGCTGGGCATTTTATTATTTATTCTTCGTTGTCATTTAACAATTCTGCGTAAAAACTTTTCGGCAAATAAATATTTTCTATGTTTTCATCAATAGCGGCTTTGAACAGAGGTGCAATTTCTTTTACAGTAAAACCTGCAATGCCACACCCGATTTCTGTTACAAGAAATTTTAATTCGGAGTGCGAGTTGGCAAATGATAAAAAATCATCTATGTATGGCTTTATGGTTTCTATACCACCTTGCATAGTTGGTATGGCGTATGTTTGTCCATGTAAACCAACGCCTTGTCCCCAAATCGCACCCCATTTCATAGCTAACGCTGCGGCTCCACCACCATGAAAGCCCGAAAGATTACTGCCGAAAACGAAAATGTCGTTTTTTTCTAAATTCTCAATCCACTTCGGAGAGATTCTTTTTGTGTTCATATATCTACTTCATTTTATGTTCTAAATATGCATTTTTTTTCCTGATTCACGAGACTCTGCCGCCGCATTGCCCATAACGTAGAGGCGGCTTTGCGAAGTTGGGGATTCAACCGCACGCCGTCCGGACTGTCACCGGCGGTTTTCGTACCCACCACAGTTTGGGTTGTCACTCCACCCCCCAATTTCGCAAAACCGCTTGTTACATGCTGGTTTTAACAATATGGTCTCACTGTAGTTTCTAACGCTTTTTTGCGAAAATATTCCACAATTTCCGCCTTTGTCATCTTTGATAACATTTCACTCAATCGATCACGTTGTTGCCGCATGAAAAGTACCGCATCAAATGTTTCCTTACTTTTATTCATTGTCTTCATATCTTTCAAAATCTCGTGGTGAACGTATTTCTAACTGTTTATATCCGTTTCTAATGTTAATGGAGTTATATCCCATGATTCGTCGAACATTAACAATATGCCTGAAATTCCAGCTTATCAAAAAATCGGCCTTGTGAATCGTAGCAAGGGCGATGTGTAAACAGTCGGCATAACAGGTTTGTCCAACAACTCCTTCATCAATATATTCGTTTGCCAGATCAACCGCTTCGTCCGATATAGTCAGGAATTCCGTAAATTCATTTTTCATATTTCTTACCAGTTCCTGCACATGTGTCGGGGCATTTTCCAACTCGTCCTGCGTAACAGTTGATAGTAACACTGTGAATTCGCCATTCTGAAATCGTTCAAACAACGGAACTGTGTACGCCATAAACTCTGTGTCGTGGTATCCTCCGACAACCGAAGTGTCTATATATATCCGTTGTTTCATAATTAACCTGTTTTAAGCATTGCAAATATAGATGAAATTTTCGACAATTACACACAGACGGATAAATTTTTAAAAATATAAAGTAAAGTTACGAAAAAAATCTCTAATCGATTAATTGGCATAATTCATAACTTTTTTTCTGCTGGCATCTTCTCTCTCGTTCTCGTCCATGATAACACACAAAAAATCATTTTAGAAGGCTTTCAGATTTGTATCGTTAATGACTACCGTATCGCCTACCTGTTTAATAATGGCAATACCTTCATTGATACACTCCTGTTCCAAATCGGGGTAAAAAGCCATTGAGGCTAAACCTAAAAATATTTTAAAGTCTTTATAATTAGGGAATAATATACGAAAAGTTTCTGCTTTTTTTAGCACATTGGGAATATCATTTATATGCGCCTTGTATTTCACTTCTATAAGCGCAACCGATGTATGGTTATATAGCACAATATCATATTCGTCTTCAATCCCTTGCCAGAAAGAGGACAGGTTTTTTTGTATTTGGTCAAAATTTTCCCCAAAAAAGTTTTGTTGTCCGTTTTCAAACGAATTGAAAAAATATTCTTCGGCAAACGTACCATGATTATTTGCCCATGAACCAACAGTTTTTTGCAACTCTTTAATTGCTTTCTCATTTTCTTTTTGTAATGCGGAAGTTTCCTGCAACGTTTTATTCGTTTCGTGCAGTATTGCCCAAATGCTTTCTGGCGTTACTGTCTGATATACTGATACATTTTCCATTGTGAATAAATATTGAAGATGATTGAAGATACAAATATAGATGAAATTTTCGAAATGACACACAGACGGATAAAAATTTTCAAAATTTATAGGGGAAAGATGCCAAAAAATCAATACAATTAATGTTCACAACATTGTTCTTACAAATTTCTAACAATGATTGCCGACTGCACGCCAATCGCCATTTCGCACCGATTGTAATCTGATGGCATTTTAGTACGCTGATTTTTTATATTATCATATCTTAAAAAAGTATTATTAATCCGATAATGAGTGTAATAATTCCTCCAATAGAAGAAAAAACAATATCAGTTTCGTAACCTTTGCCACTTGCAAATCGTACTAA
>Ga0082212_10003192_pt1 | contig 23394 bp, 18 predicted proteins | sample TergutNt197P3_FD_71548 | JGI IMG/M metagenome (GOLD analysis project Ga0082212, IMG submission 71548) | Neocapritermes taracua P3 segment gut microbial communities from Petit-Saut dam, French Guiana - Nt197 P3 | ecosystem: Host-associated > Arthropoda: Insects > Digestive system > Gut ... | reverse complement strand
GGGCACACTGTTGATTTAAACACTTGTGGGTTTGGCCGTTCTCCGTGGCCCCTCCCCCGCCCGCCCCCAGGGGGGAGGGCGGCCGGGGGGGGGGGGCGGGGGTTCTCCCCCCCCCCCGCCCCCCCCGCCGTTTCCCGAGGACCAAGGCAGGGAAGGATGAAACCAAAAGGGCCGGAACCCGGCCCCTCTTCATTTACAGTTCTTCAGGAGCGATCTGATCCCTGAAAACCCGCTTGTTTCCCTTGAATTCCAGGAACACTACGGGCTTGATGGCCGTGCGCGGGAATTTCGCTTCAGCCGGGTCGGGGTAGAACTTGGGCAGCGCCGGGGTGACGAACTTGTGGCTCTGCAGGGTGTCGCGGATGGCGGTCCGCCGGCCGGCCAAGTCCAGGGAATCCCATTTTTCCCGGCCTATGGTCGCAATGGCCTCGGCCAGGGTGCGCACCCCGTCATAGCCCAGGCATTCAAAGGCGCCGCTTTCGGATTTGAACAATTCCCGGTATTTTTCGGTGAACTTTTTGCCCGCCTCCGTCAGAGGGCTGTCCGGGGCGAAGTGGGTGGTCACGATTAGGCCTTCCACGGACGGGCCGCCTATATCGATCACCGATTGGTCATCCCCGCCGTCGGTCATAAGCACCGGCAGCTTGATGCCCAGGGAGACCATCTGCCTGGCCAGGATGGGCGCATCCTGGGGGAAGGGCGGGGCCAGGAGGATGCCGTCGATTTTCACCTTGCCCAGGACGGATTTGAGCCTGGCGAGTTGGGCGGTGAAGTTGGTGTCGCCGGTTTGGTAGTTTTCCTCGTGGACCACGGACTTGGGGTTCTTGGTGTATTCCCGGAAAGCCTCGGAAAAGAACTTGACCGTGTCCACGCTGTAGGCGCTGGCGCTGTCGCGGATGACCGCCGCCCTTTTCCAGCCCAGCTTGGAGACCGCGAACTTGGCCGCGGCCCGTCCCTGGACGTTGTCGCCGAAGGCGTTAAGGAAGATATAATCGCCCATGCCGGGAATGGTCGGGGTGGTGGCCGAACCGACCAGGAGCACGGTTTTGGCCTCTTGCAGAATGGGGCCGGCGGCCGAGGCCAGGGAATCGTCCTCCAGGCCGACCACGCAGGGAACCTTCAGTTCGTTGGCCAGACGGGAGGCGGCGTTGGCTATGAGGGCGGGGTCGCTTTCGGCGTCGATATTGTGAAGTTCAACCTTGCGCCCGAAAATGCCGCCTTCCTCGTTGATGATCGCCAAGGCCGCCTGGGCCCCCTGAAGCAAACTCTGACCAATGGGCGCGGCAATGCCCGTCTGGTTGAAGATGGAACCGATGACTATGGTTTTTTCCTCCTCCGCCCCGGCCTGAAGAGGGATTGGGAACAACATGGCCAGACAAAAAGCTATTAACAGTTTTTTCATCTTTAACCAGCTCCTTGACAAAAATCGGAGGGCATGGGATCGGGCCGCCCCTGGCGGCTCCTGGCCAAAAACCATTTGATGGCCGAGCCGTCGCACTTGAAAACCGTGAAGTCGGCCCCGTAGAGGCTTATGCTCGCGCCTTCGGCCGGCACTTCCCCGAAGCGTCCGGCCAGAAGGGCGGCCAGGGTGTGATAGTGTTCGGGGGCGTCCGGCCCCAGGTCCAGGGGCAGGTGGGCGGCCAGTTCATTGGGCGAAACGCCCGGGTCCACCAAGAAAGAGCCGTCGCGCCGGGGGCTGATGCGGGGGGGATCGTTCTGGTCGAATTCGTCCTTGATCTCCCCCACGATGGTCTCCAGAAGATCCTCCAGGGTGATGAGCCCCTGCCAACTGCCGTATTCGTCCCAGACCAGGCCGAAGGGCCGACCTTCCTTTTTCATGCGGGCCAGCACATCATCGGCCGGGGAGTGATCGAAGACAGACAGGGCCGGGCGGATGAATTCCCGCACGGCCCGGTCCGGGGCCTGCCCCAGAAGGTCCTTGGCGTGGATGAAACCAGTAAGGTTATCCCGGTCCCCTTCATAAACCGGCAGGCGGGTGTGCCCATGGCCGCGCAGGATCTCTATGGCCGCGGCCACGGTTTCGGAGGCGTCCAGGGTCACCGCCCGGGTGCGGTGGACCATGAGGTCGCGGGCTTTGCGGCGGTCGAGGTTGAAGATGTTATCGACGAAGCGGGCCTCGTCGGCGTCCAGCTCCCCTCCGGCCCGGGCCTCGGCCACCAGGAGCTTGAGTTCATCCGAGGAATGGGCCGTTCCGTGGAGTCCGAGGGACGCGCCCCCCAGGGTCCTGATGGTCAGGTCGGCCGAGGCGTTCAGAAACCTGACCCAGGGCCGGAAAAAAAAGTGGAACACCTGCATGGGCCGGGCCAGGGCCAGGACCGTGGCTTCGGCGGCCCGGATGGAAACTATTTTGGGGGCCTGCTCGCCGAAGACCACATGGCCGAAGGTGATGAGGCTGAAGCCGAAGACAAAGGCCAGGGTTTGGGTCAGCCCGGGGTTGTCCAGGCCCAGGCGGTCGAACAGGGGTTTAAGTAGGGCGGCCGCCGCCGGCTCGCCCAGCCAGCCCAGGCCCAGGCTGGCCAGGGTGATGCCCAACTGGCAGACCGACAAATATGAATCCAGGTTGTCCAGGCCGAAGATGGCCGATCGGGCCCGCTTGTCCCCGCCCCGGGCCAGGACTTCCAGGCGGGTGGTCCGGACCTTGACGAAGGCGAATTCGGCGGCCACGAACATGGCGTTCAAAGCGATGAGCAGAAAGGCAAGGACCAGGGTCAACAGTATGGACACGTTCTCTCCATTGGTTTTTTATGCCTCCGTGGCGGCCGAAGGGCGGGCTACCTGTCAGCCCTATTATATGTTATGATGAAGAAAAGGCAATCCTTGAGGCCAGGGGAGGCAAAGTCGATGAACCAGGAGGAACTCTTCGTCAGCGGGCGGGTGGCCGATCCCTTCAGCTTTCTGGGCGCCCACGCGGAAACGCGCGGCGGCCGGGCGGGTGCCGTCTTCCGGGCCTTTATCCCGGGAGCCAAGCGGGTGACCGCCCTTTTGAAGGCCGAACACCTTGAGCTGGCCAAGGTCCACGAGGCCGGCCTCTTCGAGGGTTTCCTGGCCGGCCCCCACGATTTCGAGCCCTATCCCCTCCGGGCCCACTTTTCAGCGGGGGGCCGGCCCTCCGATTTCCAGGACGCCTACAGCTTCGGCCCGGTGCTTTCGGAATACGACCTCTTCCTGTGGAACCAGGGCAACCACTACCAGATATACAACAAAATGGGGGCCCATCTTCTGACCCACCAGGGGGTCAAGGGAGTGCATTTCGCGGTCTGGGCCCCCTCGGCCCGCCGGGTCAGCGTGGTGGGGGACGGCAATTTTTGGGACGGCCGCCGCCATCCCATGAGGCCCCGGGGCGCCTCGGGGATCTGGGAACTCTTCGTGCCCCACGCCCGCGCCGGGGCTCTCTACAAATACGAGGTCCACACCCAGAACGACCAACTCCTGATAAAAACCGACCCCCTGGCCTTCATGCTGGAACAGCGCCCCAAGACCGCCTCGGTGGTTTTCGACCTGGACCGCTACCAGTGGAACGACGGCCAATGGCTGCGGGAGCGGGCCCGGACCAATTTTCTCCAGCGGCCCATGAGCATCTACGAAGTCCACCTGGGTTCCTGGCGCAAGAAGAACGGCTGGGAATGGCTCAGCTACCGCGAAGCCGCCGACGAACTGGCCGCTTACCTCCGGGACATGGGCTTCAACTGGGTGGAATTCCTGCCTCTGGCCGAGCATCCCTTCGACGCCTCCTGGGGCTACCAGGTCACCGGCTATTACGCGGCCACCTCCCGCTTCGGGACCCCGGACGACCTGCGCTTCCTCATAGACCGGCTGCACCAGTGCGGCATCGGGGTGATAATGGACTGGGTGCCGGCCCACTTCCCCCGCGACTCCTTCGCCCTGGAATACTTCGACGGCACCCACCTTTACGAACACGCCGACCCCCGCCAGGGCGCCCACGAGGATTGGGGCACCCTCATCTTCAATTACGGCCGCAACGAGGTGAAGAATTTCCTGGTGGCCAACGCCCTGTTCTGGGCGGACAAGTTCCACATCGACGCCCTCCGGGTGGACGCCGTGGCCTCCATGCTCTACCTGGATTATTCCCGCCGGGAAGGGGAGTGGATCCCCAACTCCTACGGGGGCCGGGAAAATCTGGAAGCCATGGAATGCCTCAAGACCCTAAACACCAAGCTCTATGAGCTATTCCCCGGGGCCATGACCATAGCCGAGGAATCGACGGCCTTCCCGGCCGTCTCCCGCCCGGTCCACCTCGGCGGCCTGGGTTTCATGTTCAAGTGGAACATGGGTTGGATGCACGACATGCTGGATTTCATGAGCAAGGACCCAATCCACCGCCGCTATCACATGAACCGGCTGACCTTCGCCCTTCTCTACGCCTTCCATGAAAACTTCTGCCTGCCCCTGAGCCATGATGAGGTGGTTTACGGCAAGCGGTCGCTCTGGGACAAAATGCCCGGCGATTACTGGCAGAAATGCGCCAACCTGCGGCTCCTTTTGGGCTATATGTTCGCCGAGCCGGGCAAGAAACTCATCTTCATGGGCGGTGAATTCGGCCAGATAAGCGAGTGGAACCACGACAGCCAGTTATCCTGGCATCTCCTGGACAACCCGCTCCACCAGGGCCTGGCCGCCTTCACCCGCGACCTCAACCGCCTCTACCGCCATGAGCCGGCCCTCTATGAACTGGATTTCGAGTTCCACGGCTTTGAATGGCTGGATTTCCACGACCAGGACTCCACGGTGGTCAGCTTCATCCGCCGGGGTTTCAAGCCAGAGGACGAAATACTCTTCGTCTTCAACTTCACCCCAGTGCCCCGCCACGGCTACCGCCTGGGGGCCCCCGGGTGGGGTTATTACCGGGAACTGATAAATTCCGATTCGGCCCATTACGGAGGCTCGAACGTGGGCCTTTGCGGAGGAGTCCACACCGACCCCATCGGTTCCCACGGCCGGCCCCAGAGCCTCTGCCTCACCCTGCCGCCCCTTGGATTCCTGGCCCTGAAGAGGTAACCCCGTGATATTCGACCTCCACCACGAGACCCTCCCCCGGGAGGAACTGGAAGCCCTGCAACTCCGGCGCCTGAAAGACCTCTGCCACCGCCTTTACGCCTGCGTGCCCTTTTACACCCGGAAGTTCGACGAGCTGGGCCTGGCGCCGGAACAGGTGCGCGGCCTTTCCGATCTTCGGCGCCTGCCCTTCACGGAAAAACAAGACCTGCGTGACAGTTTCCCCTTCGGCTTCCTGGCCGTGCCCCGGGACCACCTCATCCGCATCCACGCCTCCAGCGGCACCACCGGCCGCATGACCGTGGTGGGCTACACCCGCCGGGACGTGGACAACTGGGCCGCCCTGATGGCCCGTTCCCTGGCCGCGGCCGGAGCCGGGCGGGGGGATGTCATCCACGTGGCCTACGGTTACGGCCTCTTCACCGGCGGCCTGGGGGCCCATTACGGGGCCGAATGCCTGGGGGCCACGGTGGTGCCGGCCAGCGGCGGGGCCACCCGGCGCCAGATCCAGCTTATGAGCGGTCTGGCGGCCACCACCCTCTGCTGCACCCCCTCTTACGCCCTCCACCTCTATGACGCGGCCAGAGAGGAGGGCCTGGATTTCCACGACAAAAGCGTCCTGCCCCTTAGGACCGGCGTCTTCGGCGCCGAACCCTGGACCGAGGAAATGCGCCGGGACATAGAGGCCAAGATGCGCATCAACGCCATGAATGTTTACGGCCTGTCCGAGGTGATGGGCCCGGGAGTGGCCATGGAATGCCTGGAGGCCCGGCAAGGCCTTCACATTTACGAAGACCATTTTCTGCCGGAGATAATCGACCCCGACAGCGGCGAACCCCTGCCCCCGGGCCAAAAAGGGGAGCTTGTGCTGACCACCCTCACCAAGGAGGGTTTCCCCCTGCTGCGCTACCGCACCCGGGACATCACCAGCCTGGACCCCTCGCCCTGCCTCTGCGGCCGCACCCATCGCCGCATGGACCGGGTCCTGGGCCGCTCGGACGATATGCTCATCATCCGGGGAGTCAACGTCTATCCCTCCCAGATCGAAGCCATCCTGGTGGAGACCGAGGGTCTGGCGCCCCACTACCAGATCCGGGTGGACCGGGTGGACAACCTGGACCAGATGGAAGTGCGGGTGGAACTGGCCGAGGATTTCCTCCACGCCGACGAAGTGCGCCACCTGGAGGCCCTGACCCGCGACCTGACCCGCCGCCTCCGGGAATTTTTGGGGGTCACCGCCCTGGTGCGGCTGGTCTCCCCCCGGTCCATCGACCGCAGCGAAGGCAAGGCCCGGCGGGTCGTCGACCGGCGGAGCCTTTGAGGCCGGGCGGTATTGGCATTATGGAGGTCATATGAGCGCTCAACAATTGTCGATATTTCTGGAAAACCAGCCCGGACGCCTGGCTGAAGTGATGGAGGTGCTGGCCAGGGCCGGGATCAACATCCGGGCCCTGTCCCTGGCCGACACTTCGGAATTCGGCATTCTGCGCCTTCTGGCCGACAAGCCCGAGGAGGCCCGGGCTGCCCTCCGCGAGCAGGGTTTCCGGGCCCAGGTCACCGAGGTGGCGGCCGTGGAAGTGGCCGACCGGCCCGGGGCCCTCAGCCGCGTGCTGAACGCCTTCCACGCCGCTGGCGTGGACGTGGAATATATGTATGCCTTCGTGGGCCAGACCAGGCAGGGGGCCATCATGATATTCCGCTTAAGCGACCCGGAAAAGGCCGCCGCGGCCCTGACCCCGGACCTGGGGCGCCTGGTGCCGGCGGCGGAACTGCCATAGAAACGCCGCACCGGGGAGCCGCCACGATAAGCAATAAATACAATATCTTAGGTTTGTTTATAAAATAAGCCCAAAAAATTGTATCAAGGTGGATTAAGTGGGTTATTAAGGCCGATGTTAAACCGACCGAAGCCATATAAGAAGCGGGCCACCGTCTGGGAATACGTCTTGGTGGTTCTGATTTCCTGTAGCCTTTTCGGTATGGGCGGTTGGGTGTGGATTGATAATCGTTGGGCCTTCATCCCCGGGGTTTCCGATCCTACCCAGTCTGGCTTGGAAACGGCCGCCCTGTTGGGCGCCAGGAGTGCGGCTGAGGCCCAGATCAAGGCTCTGTCTGTCGAGGCCGAGGCGGCCTTGCCTGTGGGCTTGATTGAAGGCAACGGCGATGAGGATGACGACCGGGTGGAACCCTATGCCCCGCCCCCTTTCCTGGCCGTCCGCAGTCAAACCCAGGTCGTATTAAAGAAGCCGGCCCAGGTTGACCGGCGCCAAGTGGTTTCATATAAGGATATGGGTCAACTTAAGGTCGCCCCCGCCAGCACTTCACGTATTGAACGCCGCACATTAGCCACTTATAAAGATTTTGGGCACCTAAAGGTTGGCCCCGCTGGCGAGGCCGCTTCAATCATCAGCCATGCTTTGGCTTCTAACCAAGGCCGCCCAAATTCATTTTGGGCGGCTTTTCCTTTGTCAAAGGAAGCAGCTTGTCGGGAAAGTATTGCCTGATGTTTGCCACCTTCTCCAAAATACTCCGAATATTCTTTGGGGTCACTAGACTGATTTTTGCAGTTTGGCTTAAAGCCCAAAAAAAAGTTGCTGACCAAGCCCGCAAGTCTGAAAAATGGCTCGCTCCGCGTTTGGCCATTGTGTTGCTTCTGTTTAGCTTGATTGGTTGTTCATCTCCAGCCTCAGATGTTGAAGAACCTGCTGGTTTTACAAGCTACTTAAAGTATTATTGTCCTTTTTGCGACGCTTCCAAATTACCCAAGAGGGCGCTTACGCCAAACCTCCAGATAACAAACAATTATCCACGACTGGCACCTTGGGATATGGGCCTCTATCCTCTGGCTTCTGCCACAGCCAAAGTTTTATATAAAAATATAGACGAGCAAAACAAAAGACAGATATATTCATATTTATTTGCCTATGACCCAGGAATTTATCCAGGCTTGCCAAATTACCCAAAGTTCTGCCAAGGGAAACATATATTATTTAAAACTGATATGAATAAGCTTGGTAAAGATTTGGATTTAGAAGATTGCCTCCAAGAGAGGGATATAGGGTTTTATCGAATTCCGGTCTTTAAAACAAGTCACGACATATTTCTCCGGTTAGAATTGGGTTGGGGTAAACCAGAAGTTGAAATTACTGATTATTATGACTTAATTCCTTTGGGTTGGGAAGCTTTCGTCTTTTTTGGCGATAAACGCAATTCAGTTGTAAGTTTGACTTTAGAACAAATTCAAGCAATTTACAACGGCCAAATATCAAACTGGCAGGAAGTAGGAGGACGAAATGAGCCTATTATTGCTTATCAACGGTCTCGCTATTCAATAACTCAAGGCATTATGGAATCGTTTGTGATGCACGGCAAAATGCCAAAGTCACCAACTGAACGCAGAACTAATCGTATAACAGGCGGGAACTGGACTGATAATGTGGAATATAAGCACGGCCGCAATGCTATCGGCTATTGTGACCGTTTGACAACCTTGCTTTATTCACCGAGCCGTAGGATAAAACTGTTCGCTGTAGATGGCGTGGCTCCAACAGATGAAAATATCCGTTCCGGGCGTTACCCATTGATTTATGAAATAATGGCAATAGTTCCCAAAAGGCCAAAGAGCCAAGAGACCAGGTTGGTTTTAAACTGGTTGACTGGGCCTGAAGGCCAAGCATATATAGGCAGGTTAGGCTATGTGCCATTAGCTGATGGTAGGCAGAGCTATAAAAACCATTGATCTGATTTCGAAAATCACACTAACCCTTGAGGTGACTTGGAAGGAGCATAAACATGACTACGCCGAAAGTTTATGATTTATCTAATGGAGCAAAGTATACCGTAACTATCTGCAATAATCGCTCCTTAACTAATTGGGATGCCAACTTTGATTTTGAATTTCTTCACATGACCTTACCCCAATAACGGTACCAAGTGAAATGATAGTGCCTAGGCCTAAAATGAACGCCTCAAGCGTTCTTTAATGAAATACCTGAATGGTCTTTTTCCGGACAAAGGTCCGGTTTTCTTTTCTGAGATCAAGCCTGGAAAAAGGTTCCAGGTGGAACCCTGGTCCATATCGTCAGTTAATCATCGCCGGTTCTGTTTCTGAGCCCAAGGGCAGCTTGGCTCTATGAACAGGCTCCTGACCTTCAACTCCGACAGCCATAGCCTCAACTTGCCGGCTATGAATTCAGAGCCGTTGTCTGAACGAATGTATTCCGGCGTTCCTTCCGTCAAAAATAAATCCGCCAGGCAACTCAACACGTCAAACGCTTTTAAACCGCGTCCTACCATTATACTTCGGCTGTCTGGGTGGCGCTGACCAGCCCCCAAACCGAGCCCGGGCTCCCAACTGCGGGGCCGGTTGTAAGAGGCCGGCCGATGTTGTAAAATGAAACCCCGTAATTGACGGAAAGCCGGTGGTCAAAGGTGAGGCCTCTTTTGGCTGGAACATAATATGCTTATAACTTCCGACTACCTGGTCATTGGTTCGGGCGTGGCCGGCTTAAGCTTCGCTCTCAAGGCCGCCGCCGCCGGGACTGTCAACGTCATCTGCAAGCGCGGCCTGGCCGACACCAACACCAACCTGGCCCAGGGCGGCATCGCCGCCGTCCTGGGCGAAGGCGACCAGGTGGAATACCATATCCGCGACACCCTGGAGTCCGGGGTGGGGCTCAGCAAGCCCGCCACGGTCAAGGCCGTGGTGGAAGCCGGCCCGGGCATGGTGCGGGAACTGGTGGCCCTGGGCGTCCCCTTCACCGCCAGCGTTGATAACCCCGACCAGCCGGAACTGGGCCGCGAGGGCGGCCACAGCCACCGCCGCATAATCCACGCCAAGGACATGACCGGGGAGGCTCTCCAGAAGAGCCTCCTGGAAAAAGTCCGGCTCTCGGGCAATATCCAGATTTACGAATACTGCCAGGCCCTGGACCTCATAATAGACGACGAGGCCGGGCCCCGCGCCGTCCTGGGGGCCTACGCCCTGGACATCGAGCGGGAACAGGTGGTCACCTTCGGGGCCCGGGTGGTGGTCCTGGCCACGGGCGGCTCGGGCAAGGTCTATCTCTACACCACCAACCCCGATGTGGCCACCGGCGACGGCCTGGCCATGGGCGTGCGGGCCGGGGTCCGGGCCGCCAACATGGAGTTTTTTCAGTTCCACCCCACCTGTCTCTATCACCCCGAGATGAGGAACTTCCTCATTTCCGAGGCCGTGCGCGGCGAGGGAGGCCGCCTGGTGGACAAGAGCGGAGCGGCCTTCATGGGGAAATACCACCCCTTGGGCGATTTGGCCTATAGGGACGTGGTGGCCCGGGCCATTGACGCCGAGATGAAGAGGAGCGGCGATGAGTGCGTCTTTCTGGATATCACCCACCGGCCCCCGGATTTCATCCGTGACCGCTTCCCCTATATAAACGAAGCCTGCCTGAAACTGGGCCTGGACATGAGCCGCGATCCCCTGCCGGTGGTTCCCGCCGCCCACTACCAGTGCGGAGGGCTTTTGGTGGATATCGACGGCCGCACCGACATCAGGGGTCTTTACGCCGTGGGCGAAGTGGCGGCCTCCGGGCTCCACGGGGCCAACCGCCTGGCTTCCAACAGCCTCCTGGAAGCCCTGGTCATGGCCGACCGGGCGGCTCAAGCCGGCCGGGCCGAACTGGCCGCCGGGCTCGGGCCGGACCTGGCCCGGGCCGCCGATGCCCCGGGCTGGCCCGGGGTCCGACTGGGCCGGGCCCCCCGGGAAGCCGTGGTCATTGCCCACAACTGGGACGAGATACGCCGCTTCATGTGGAATTACGTGGGTATAGTCCGTTCCGATTCCCGCTTGAAAATGGCCGCCGCCCGCCTGGCCCTGGTCAAGAGCGAAATCGAGGATTATTTCCAGAAAAACGCGGTGGACACCGACCTCATCGAAGCGCGCAACATAGCCCAGGTGGCCGACCTCATCATCCGTTGCGCCAGCCTGCGCCGGGAAAGCCGGGGCCTGCACTACAACCTCGACTGGCCGGAGCGTGACGATCTGAACTTTAAACACGATACCCTGTTGAGCGGTTAAAGCGCCATAGGCGCTTTAAACATGACGCCCTATTTAAGTGATTGAGCCTTGAAACTGACCCGTTCCAGAATCATATGCGCCGCGGCCGTCCTGGGAGTTTTCCTTTCGGTCCTGGCCTGGTATGGGTTCAAGGTAAGGCCGGCCCGGCTTGACCTGGCCGAGACGGCCCGTTTGGCCGCGGAACTGGCCCCGGCCCTCCGGGCCGAGACCACGGGGCCCGAAGGCCGGATAAGGATCCAGGCCCGTCTGGACGGACGCGCGGCCCGCGGCCCGACCGCCTCGGCCCTGCTCCGGGGCGCCCTGGCCTTCATGGAAGACGACCCGGCCGGGGCCGCCCGGTTTTTCTCCCTGGCCGCCGCCGCCTGTCCGGACGACCCTCATCTGCCCTCTTTTCAGGCCGCCGCCAACCTCCGGCTGGGCAACCACGCCCTGGCCCTTGATTTGTATCGCCTGGCCCTTGACCGCAAGACCCGGGCCGGGGCCGAGGCCCTGGACCTGGCCGGGGATGAAATGGGGGCCACCCTGGCCCTCTTTCTACTGGGCCGGCCGGCCGAGGCCCGGCAATATGTGGAAAAGGCCTGGCAGACCCGCCTGGACGCCCTGGGGCCGGATGATCCCGAGACCCTGGCCGCGGCCAACCGCCTGGCCACCACCTATGTCAGCCTGGACCTCCCGGCCGAAGATCTCCTGCGCGATACCTATTTGCGGGCCCTCTTGATTCCGGAAGACCTGGGGGCCGAGGCCTTGAGCGAAAGCCGCCTCCTTTTGACCGTCCTCTATCATCAGGCCGGCCGACAGGCCGAGTTGGAGGAGTTCTTCGACCAGGCCCTGGTGTTTGCCAGAAAATCCGTTCAGGCGGACGCGGCCTCCCCGCCTTCATCCTCGCCTGCTCCCCCGGTTGCGGAGGACGCGGTCCCGTCTCCGGCGATGGATACGGCTCCGCCCCCCGCCTCCGCCGACCAGGCGGATTGGGAGGGGCTGGCCCAGTCCCTGGCCGGGCGGAACGAGGCTCTGGCCGCGGACCTTTGGGCCCGTCTGGCCGCGAATCTGGACAGCCGCCCGGAAGACCAGCGGCGGGTCCGCCGGGAATTGGCCCGGGCCGCCTTGGGGGCCGGCCAGACCGAACGGGCCCTGGCCGAATTGGGTTCCTTCCCCCCGGCCGATTGGTTTGACGCGGCGGAACGGGCCTCTCTGGGGTCCGAAGCCCTGGCCCGGCTGGGCCGCTGGCCCGAGGCCGTCAGCGGCCTGACCCGGACCGCCGAAAGCCTGGACGCCTTTCTCGAGACCGCCGGCCGCGCCCCGGACCCGGCCTTGGCCAATCTGAGCCTGAGTCTGCGCCTGAAGCTGGCGGATATATATTTGCGGCAGGGCCGGGTCCCCCAGGAAGCCGAAATAGAATTGCGCTCCGCCCTGGGCCGCCACCGCAAGATGGCCGCTCTTTGCCCCCTGGCCCCGGAAATCAACCTGCGCCTGGCCCGTCTGACCCGCACCCTGGGCCGCTCGGCCGACAGCCGGGAATTTTACAAGCGGGCCCGGGCCGGGGCCGAATCCCTCCTGGCAACGGGCCCCGGGCCGGCCGTGCGGGCGGCCCTGACCGAGGTGGCCCGGGCCGCCGAGGAAGAGAGCCGCCCCGGCAAGCCCGCCAAGACGGCGAAAGCCGCCGGCCCGGCCCCCCTGCCCGAGCCGGAGCTTCTGCGCCTGGAAATGACGGCCCTGGCCGCCCTGGGCCGGCTTTCGGAATTCAATGACCGCCTTAAGCCCGTGCTGGAAGAGGCGGCCGGGCGCTTCGGTCCCGGAGGCCGGGAATACCTGCTTTATTATAGTTTGTGGCTGAAATGGCTGGAGGAGTCCGGCCGGGTGGAGGAACTGACCCGGGCCCTGACGTCCCAGGCGGCCGAGCCCCCGGGCCGGAGCGAGGTGGAAAAGCGGCTCAACCGGGGCGGCGCCCTGTTTTACGCGGCCCGGGTCAACGAGAAGGCCGGCCGCCAAGCCGAGGCCGTGGAATTGTACCAGGCGGCCCGGGCCGCCTGGCAGGACCTGGACCGGCCCGAGGGGGCTCCTCGTCTGGCCGACCGCCTGGCCGAAGTGGAAGCGGCCTTGAGCCGTCTCCGGGATTAAATATTTTCAGAAGCCCTGATGGCCTTCTCCGCCCAGGCCAGATCATCCGCCCTGGTCACCACCAGCCCGTCCAGCCTGACCCGACGTAGCTGTTCCAGCATATCTTTGATCTTAGGGCCCGAGGGGCAGCCCAGAGCCATCAGGTCCCGTCCGGTGACCAAGGGCCGGAGGTTGCGGTAATTGGTGAGAAAGGCCGCTCCGGCCTGGGCCAGGGTCTGGTTATCGGTTTTGGCCATGACGAAGAGAATGGAAGGCCAGGACAGGCCGCTGAAAAGGTCGTAGGCCTGGCTGGGGCGGAAAGAGGCTGTTTTTTTGTGGTTCCTGATCACGTGGTCGGCCCGGGGCCTTTCCTCGCTTAAGACCTGGAGCTCCCTTTTTTTTAGGTTCAGGGCCGAGGCCAGTTCGGTCAGTTCCGGGCCCCGCACCCGGTCGGTCAGGGCCATGAGGTAGATGAACCAGGCCAGGCCGTTTTTGTCCGGAAAGGTCAGGGCCAGCCAGTCACGCACCTGGCGGACGCGGGTGAATATCTGGTGGTGCTGGGGAGTGAGGGCTATCTTGGGATGGATATAGGGCAGAAGGTTGAATTCGTCCAGCCTTTTCAGGGCCGGCCCGGGGTCGGCCTCGCTGAGAATCAGTTCCAGTTCCCGGCCCAGGCGCCGACTGTCGAGGTTGGTCAGAAAGCGGTTCTTCACCGCTCCCTCCAGAAGGCTCAGGCTCATCTTGCTTATCTTGAAGCCCAGGCGGCTTTCAAAGCGGAAGGCCCGGAAAGCCCGGGTGGGGTCTTCCACGAAGCTCAAGCTGTGCAGCACCCGGATGTAGCCGTCCTTTATGTCCTGGTAGCCGCGGAAGAAATCCATCAATTCGCCCAGGTTACGGGCATTGAGGGAAACGGCCAAGCTGTTGATGGTGAAATCCCGGCGGGAGAGATCCAGGCGCAGGGAGCCTTCCTGGACCACCGGCAGGGCTCCGGGGTGTTCGTAGAATTCGCGGCGGGTGGTGGAAAGGTCCAGGACGTAGCCGTCCGGGGTGTGGATGGTGGCGGTCTTGAAACGGGGATGGCGGATGATCTTTTTCACCCGGTAGGTCCTGGTTATGGCGTCGAGGAATTCTCCGAGGTCGCCGTCCAGGGTCAGGTCGATGTCCTTTATGGGCTGGCGCATGATAAGGTCGCGCACGCAGCCGCCCACGGCATATAGGTTGACCCCGGCCCGGTCGGCCAGGAGCCCGAATTTTTCCAGGATCACGCTCAGGCGCGGAGGCAGGTGTTCCCGGAGCAGGGCGGCCACGTTGCGGCGGCTTAAATCCGGCCGGGTGGTGCCCGTCGGCCCGCCCCCCCCCTCGGCGGCCAGAACGCTCAAAAGGTCCGTGCGGGTGATGACGCCCACCGGCCGGTCGTCCTCCACCACCGGCAGCACCCGCTGCTTACGGTCCACTATGATTTCCTTGACCTCGGCGAAACCGGCCGTCGGCTCCACGGATAAGAATTCCGTGTTCATGAAGGCGCTGACCGGATAATCCAGAAGTCCGTGGTGGAGAGCCTTGGTGATGTTATGCTCGGAGATGAAGCCGGCGACCCGGTCGTCCTGGTCCACCACCAAGAGCACATTGATGCTGTATTTTATGAGCATCTCCCTGGCTTCCTTGAGGGCCTGGCTTTCGGCGACGGTGATCGGGGGATAGACCATGAGGTTCCGGGCCTGGTAGAAGGCGCCGAGGGTCTCGGTGAGAATTTCGTCCAGCCGCTGCCGGGCCTGGTTGAGGCTCATGTTCCTGATGGAGGCGGCCGCGGCCGAAGGGTGCCCCCCGCCGCCGAATTCGCGGGCGATAAGGGCGGCGTTGACCGTGCCCAGGCGGGAGCGGATGACTAGCTGCACCTTGTTGTCCATGGCCACCAGGATGAAGAGGATGGACAGTCCCATGATCTCCATCATCTTGTGGGCCAAGACGGCGATGTCATCAATGTAGCGTTCGCTTTCGGCGCAGGCTATGACGAAGCTCAAACCCCGGGCCTGGCGGGTTTCGGCCGAATCGATGAGGCTGTTTAAGAGGGCCAGCTGGTCTGTGGTCAGCTCCCTGACAGTCAGTTGAGAGACCACCTCCAGGTCGGCCCCCCTTTTCAGGAGTTCGGCCGCGGCCAGGTAGTCGCGGGCCGTGGTGGAACTGAAGGTGAACGACCCGGTGTCCTCATATAGGCCCACGGCCATCATGGTGGCTTCTTCAGGCCGCAGCTCCAGGCCCAGTTCCAGGATGCGCTCGGTCATGAGGGTCACCGTGGAGCCCACGGCGCCCGTTACGGTCACCGAGCCGCTCAGATCGCCGGGGGCTTCGGGATGGTGGTCGTAAAGATGGATGTCCAGGCCCGGGTTGTCCAGGACGGACCGCAGATCCCCCAGCCGGCCCGGCTGCCGGGTGTCCACCAGCACCAGCCTTTCCACCTCGGAGAGATCCACATCCTTGGAGCGGATCGGGTCCAGAAGATGGAACAGGGATTGGATGAAGAAGTGGCGCAGATTTTTTTCCGCGCCGCCGGGAATGACCAGGGTGGCCTCGGGGTAGAGCTTGCGGGCGGCCACCATGGAGCCCACCGCGTCATAATCGGGGTTGAAGTGGGTGGTGATTATGGTCTTGGGCCGGACGGTCGGGACAGGCGTGGTCATGAGGCTGGGCTCTCTTTTTCCTCATCGGCGGCGGCCCGGGCCCCGGCCCGGGGGTGATGGCTGTCGTGGACCTGGCTGAGGCGCTCCGTCCCGACCTTGATGTAGATCTCCGTGGTCACGAGGCTGGCGTGGCCCAGCATCATCTGGACCGCCCGGAGGTCGGCCCCGCCTTCGACCAGGTGGGTGGCGAAGGAATGTCTCAGCACATGGGGAGTCACGTTTTTAAGGCCCAGGCTCCCGGCATAGCGGCCCAACAGGCGCCAGAAATACTGGCGGGAAAGGCGGCCGCCCCGGCTGTTTAGAAAAACCTGGCTCCGGCTGGCCGGGGAGGTCAGCCGGGGACGCCCCTGATGAAGATAGCGGGCCAGAAAGCCGGCCGACACTTCACCCACGGGTACCAGGCGTTCCTTGCCGCCCTTGCCCCGCACCTTGATGAAAGATTCTGGCAGGTTGACCTGGCCGAGGGTCAGATCCAGAAGCTCGGAGACCCGGAGCCCGGAACCGTAGAGGAGTTCAAGCATGGCTCGATCGCGCAGCCCCAGGAGGCTGTTCGGGTCCGGGGCCGCCACCAGCCGGCCTATCTCGGCAGGCCCCAGGGCCTTCGGCAGGGACCGGGGCGGGCGGGGACCGTCAAAGTTGTGGGCCGGGTTGTGGCCCATAATTTTTTCCGCCTCCAGGAAGCGGAAAAAGGCCCGGATGGCCGACAGGGCCCGGGCCCGGCTGCGGGGGGCCAGCCGGCCGGCCAGTTCCAGGAAATAGGCCGTCAGGCGGCCGCGGTCGACCCTGGCGAAATCCCGGACTCCGCCCTTTTCCAGCCATCCCAGAAAGGCGGTCAGGTCGCGGCCGTAGGCGTCCAGGGTGTGGCCGGAGAGTTGGCGCTCCACCCGAAGGTGACCTAGGTAGAGGTCCAGGGCGTTTTCAAAAGCGGCCGACTGAAGGCCGGTCATTGTTTTCCTCCGGCCGTCTGGGGGCGGTGATCCATTTCGGCAATGGGCACCAGTTTATTGTATAATATGAAAAAAAGCAATTTGGCCGGAACCGGCCCGGAGGTCCTTTAAGGATGAGTCTTGAGTATGATGGTCCGCCGGTCCCCGGGGGCAAGCTGGACCCGGCCGCCTTCGACGAATATTTCCGGGCCGAGGCCTCCCCCCTGGCCGGGGTGGACGAGGCCGGCCGGGGTCCCCTGGCCGGGCCGGTGGTGGCGGCGGCTGTGATCCTGGACCCGGCGGCGGATTACCCCGGGGTGGGAGATTCCAAAAAACTGTCTCCCCGGGCCCGCGAAAAGGCCTTCGACCTCATCCGGGAGCGGGCCCTGGCCTGGGCCTGGGCGGAACTGCCCGCAGCCGAGGTGGACCGCTTGAATCCCCTCCGGGCCGCCTTGGCGGCCATGGCCCTGGCCGTGGAGGGCTTAAGCCCGCCGCCGGCCCTGGTGCTGGCTGACGGCAACTTCGCCCCGGCCACGGCCAGACCGGCCCGGGCCGTGATCCGGGGCGACGGGCTCTCCCTGTCCATCGGGGCGGCCTCCATCATGGCCAAGGTGACCCGGGACCGGTTGATGCTGGAATGGCACGCCCGCTACCCACATTACGGCTTTGACCGCCACAAGGGTTACGGCACGGCCGAACACCTGGCCGCCCTTCGGCGCCACGGCCCCTGCCCCTGCCACCGGCTGACCTTCAAAGGCGTTACCTGATGGCGTGAACATCGCCAAGGACAAATTTTTGCGTATCAGTCCGCGGTGATGAAACGCAATTCCGGCAACACCGCGCAGGTCAGGGGGCCGCCGAATACGGCTCCGGTGTCCAGCCCCAGGCGGCCCGGGGCCATGAAGGGCTGTTTGAAGGGCGTGTGGCCGAAGACCACCAGCCGGCCGAAATCATAGTCGTTCTGCAGAAATTCATCGCGGATCCACAACATGTCCTCAAGGCTCTGGGAAGCCAGGGGGAGGCCCGGCTGAAGCCCGGCATGGACGAAGATATGCTGGTCGGTCTCAAAACAGGGCAAGAGGCCGCGGAGGAATCCCAGATGCTCCAGGGTCAGGTTCTGGTCAGGGCGGGTGTAGTTTCGGACCGTGGCGGAAAAGCCGTTGTCATTGAGCGGGGGGTATATCTCGCCGCTTATGAACTTAAGGAACATCTCCTCGTGGTTGCCCATGAGGGTCACTATATTGGGAGCCCGGTCGGCCAGGTCCGCCAGGGTGTCGACCACCTCGTAACTTTGGGAACCGCGGTCGATATAGTCGCCCAGGAAAATCAGAAGGTCGTCGCCGCCGGGCGTCCAGTCCAGCCGCTCCAGGAGCTTTCTGAGCTTCAGATAGCAGCCGTGGATATCCCCCACGACGAAGTAACGGCGGTCGTTCATGCCACCCCCCTTCTCCGGGATCAGCCGGTGTTGCTCAGCCGGACTTCCCGGGCCGCGGCCTGGGTGTAGAGGCGATTGACGGCATTGATGTAGGCCTGGATGCTGGCCTTGACGATGTCGGTGGCCGCGCCGCGTCCCTGGGCGGAGATGCCGCCGTGGCTCAGCTCCACCACTGTTTCCCCCAGGGCGTCGGAGCGGGGGCTGGTGGCCCGGATGCTGAAGTTTTCCAGGTTGGGATAAAAATCCATGGCCCGCTTGATGGCGCTGTAGGCGGAATCTATGGGCCCGTTGCCCGTGGCCGCGTCGCGTAGCTCATCCTGGTGGTCGCGGCGGATGACCACCGTGGCCGTGGACAGCCCCGCGCCCACCCCCACGGCGTATCCCACCAGTTCATAACGGTGTTCCGGGGTCACGGCCAGGATCTGGTCGGAGATTATGGCTTCAATATCGCCGTCTGAAACATCCTTTTTTTCGTCGCAAAGACGCTTGAAGGAATCAAAGCCCCGGCCGATCTGCTCTTCGTCCAACTGGTAGCCCAGGGCCTCCAGCCGGTCGCGGAAGGCGTGGCGGCCCGAGTGCTTGCCCAGCACCATCACTGCCGGGACGCTGCCCACATCTTCGGCCTTCATTATTTCATAGGTTTCCCGGTTGGCCAGCACCCCGTGCTGGTGGATGCCGGCTTCGTGGGTGAAGGCGTTGGCGCCGACCACGGCCTTGTTGGGCGGCACCGCCACCCCCGACAGGCGCGAGACCAGGCGGCTGACCGGGTAGAGCCGGTTGGTGGCAAGGCCCACGGTCAGGGGCGCGAACAGGTCGGCCCTGGTCTTAAGGGCCATGACCACCTCTTCCAGGGCCGCGTTGCCGCCCCGCTCGCCCAGGCCGTTGATGGTACCTTCCACCTGGCGCGCCCCCGCCTTCACCGCGGCCAGGGAGTTGGCCACGGCCAGCCCCAGGTCGTTGTGGGCGTGGACCGAGAAAATGACGCCCTCGGGCGCGGCCACCCCGTCGATGACGGCCCGGCAGAAATCGTGGAATTCATCGGGCATGGCATAGCCCACCGTGTCGGGGATATTCAGCACCGTGGCCCCGCACTCCACGGCCAGCTTGAAGACCTTGATGAGAAATTCCAGGTCGGAGCGGCTGGCGTCCTCGGCGGAAAACTCCACTTCGTCCGCCAGGGAGCGGGCCAGGCAGACGCCGGCCCGGACCTCGGCCAGCACCTGTTCCGGGGTCAGGCGCAGCTTGTGGGCCATGTGGATGGGGCTGGTGGCGATGAAGGTGTGGATGCGGGCGCGTTCGGCATCGGCCAGGGCCTGGGCCGCGGCCCGGATATCCCCATCCCTGGTGCGGGCCAGGGCGGCCACCGTCACTCCCGTCACTTCGCGGGCCACGGATTTGACGCAGCCATAGTCGCCGGGGGAGGCGGCGGGGAAACCGGCTTCGATCACGTCCATTTTCATCCTGGCCAACTGCTTGGCGATCTGGAGCTTTTCGGCGGCGTTGAGGTTTACGCCGGCGGCCTGTTCTCCGTCCCGCAGAGTGGTGTCGAAAAAATTGACGCGATGGGGATCAAACATGATTCGTCTTCCTGATATGGTATCATGCCATGCGGCGCATCGTAAAGATATATCGTAAACCAGACGGCGTAAAAGGTCAATTGGAAGGCCAGGCTTAATCCGGTCTTGACCGCGCCGGCCAGGGCGTTATAATCCGAGCATGGACGCTACTGTTCATTTTCAGGCCCCGGCCAAGATCAACCTGGCCCTCCGGGTGCTGGGCCGCCGGCCGGACGGCTGCCACGAGCTGGATTCGGTCATGGCCCGGCTGGCCCTGGCCGACCGCCTGAGTCTCGGCCCGGCCGGGCCGGGCCCGGACCGCCTTTCGGCCCGGACCAGCCTGGCGGAACCGCTCCCGCCGGATTTCGAGGGCCCGGCCAACCTGGTCCTCCGGGCCGTCCGGGCCTTTCGGAACGAGACCGGCTGGCCCGGGGAGGCCGTAAGCGTCACCCTGGAAAAAAACATCCCCTGGGGCGCCGGCCTGGGCGGCGGCTCAGCCGACGGCGCGGCCGTGCTGGCCGCCCTGAACCGGGCTGCGCCCAAGCCCCTGCCCGCTCCGCGCCTGGCCGCCCTGGCCCTGGACCTGGGCGCTGATCTGCCCTTCTGCCTGGCCGGGACCGCCCTGGCCAGGGCCGGAGGCACAGGCGAAAAACTTTCGGCCCCGCCGCCGGCCTTTGACTTTTTCAGGGGCCGGAAACTGTGGCTGGTCAAGCCTGGTTTCAGCTTGGCCACGGGCCGGGTCTTCGGAAATTTGGGGTTGACAAATCCTCCGCCAGAGCATAACCTTGAACCCGCACCCCAGCCGGGTGAAAACGATTTACTGGCCCCGGCCCTGCGTCTGGCTCCGGCCTTGGGCGAGGTGGTCCGGGCAATCCGGGAACTCAGGCCCGGGTTCTGGGGCCTTTCGGGCAGCGGGCCCACTTTCTGGATTTACGGCGCCGGAGAGGACCCGGCCCGCCTGGCCCGGGCGCGCCCGGATTGGTGGATCCGCGCCTCCGCCGTGGTCACCTGATGTTCTTTTGGGGCGTAGTCAAGCGGCTAAGACACTGGGTTTTGGTTCCAGCATTCGCAGGTTCGAATCCTGCCGCCCCAGCCAACAGGATTTCGATGGAAGCGACCAGTCCGGCCTTTGGTCCACGGCGATATCAAGCCTGAAATGATATAATGTTCCTTGGCGGCGGGGGTTGTATGCAGAACGACATCATCCTCATCAGCGGCAGTTCCAACCCCGCTCTGGCCCGGGAGATCGCCGACCACCTGGGCCAGCCCCTGAGCCCGACGACCCATCTGCGCCGCTTTTCCGACGGTGAGATATGGGTGGAGCTGGGTGAAAACATGAGGGGGCGCGATATCTACGTCATCCAGTCCACCTCAAGCCCCGTCAACGACCATCTCATGGAGCTTCTGCTCATCATCGATGCCCTGAAGCGGGCTTCGGCCCGTTGCATCAACGCCGTCATACCCTACTACGGCTACGCCCGGCAGGACCGCAAGGCCGCCCCCAGGGTGCCGATTTCCGCCAAGCTGGTGGCCGACCTCATCACCGCCGCCGGGGCCAACCGCATCCTGAGCGTGGACCTCCACGCCGGCCAGATCCAGGGCTTCTTCGACATCCCCGTGGACCACCTCTACGCGGCCCCGGTGCTCCTGGAATATCTCAAGGAGCGGCGCAGCAGCAGCCCGGAGAATCACCTCTACGCGGCCCCGGTGCTCCTGGAGTATCTCAAGGAGCGGCGCGGCCAGGACGAAGATATGGTCCTGGTCTCCCCCGATGCCGGGGGCGTTGAAAGGACCCGCGCCTTTGCCAAAAAGCTCGATGTGCCCATCGCCATAGTCGATAAGCGGCGCGAAGCGCCCAACGAGGCCAGGATCATGAACATAGTCGGCGAAGTCCGGGACCGGGTGGCCGTGCTCATCGACGACATGGTGGACACGGCCGGGACCCTGACCCAGGCCGCCCGGGTCATCATGGACCTGGGAGCCCGGGAGGTGCTGGCCTGCGCCACCCATCCCGTTTTTTCCGGCGCCTGCCTGGAACGCATTGAAGCTTCCCCCTTGAGCGCCATGGTGGTCACCAACACCATTCCCCTAAGCGAGCGGGCCCTTAATTCGCCCAAGATCAAGGTCATGAGCGTGGGCCGGCTTTTAGCTGAAGCCATCCGCCGCATCAATCAGCACGATTCGGTCAGCGCCCTGTTCGTTTAGGGCCGGTCAGCCCCCTAATGGCGGGCGGCCGGGAGACGCCGCTACGGCAACATTGGTATTGACTAGCCGACTAAATTTATTTATAAATGATTTCGTCAAAGCCCGAAATCATTGGGTTTTTTACTCCGCAGATAAAACAATTTAGCCACCGGAGCAATATAAACCGCATAATTTGAAAGCGGTTGAGAAATAAGTGTTGCCCAGACAGGATATAGCAAAAACAGAGAATGGCCACAATGGCAAAAAAGCAACTCAAAAATTATTCCCCTGTATTACTTGAGCTATTATTAATTGTTTATTTTTTATTTGCCGTATATTTTTGGGTGTATTGGATGTATGAATTTCCTGACACAGGCAGCCTTTGGATCTACAACATTTGGATAATTTTAGGACTCAAAGCGTTAATCTGGCCGATTTTTGTGTTTATTTTTTAAGGAGTGTATGGAGGTCGTTGTACAATACGCCCTGTTCTTTATAAGTCAGAGAAGGCTGGGATAAAGCCGATACAAGAGAAGCCAGGATTCGGAGGGCGTTGACCTTAAAACTTAGCAAAAATATTGCGCCACCGCAAAAACCAAAGCGGCCAATGCGAACAGCCAGCCCGTCCAAGGTAATATTTTTGATTTTCTTTCTTGAAAACGCAATTCATCCAACGAGGGCGAAATTTTTAAAAGTTTTGTGTAAGTATCACGCAGAAACGCCACATCTGCACTATAGGCCACAAAAAGTTCATCTTCATCCTTCTGCCCTTTTTTCGCCCTGTAGCTTGTAATGCGGGCAGAAATACTCTCAATTTCAGGTTTTAAAGTCGGATAATAGTCCGGTAAAGCCGTCCTGATCACGTCATGGGAATATGGCTTTAGACAATCAATTATTTTATTACGATAATTGATGGACAGCATATCGCAGACATCAAAAAAAGCGCGGCAAATATGCCCGCGCGCTTTTCGGTTGTTCTCGCTGAATCGTTCGTTTTCCTCGGGAGTTTCGCTTAATTCGCATTGAAGCATGCGACATATATGGTCTAATGTGGCTCGAAATTCGTTGAGCGGCTGAAGATTGGTCTTCAACTCGGGATCCGTCTCCTCACACTCCAAGTATAGTTTTTTAACCAACGAATATTTATCAAGAAGTTCAAGCCAGTTTTCTTTTCGCACCTCCCTGATACCTCCGGCTCAATCACGGTAATTTCCGCTTGAGGCTTTTTGCCCGATAACGATGATCTTCTTCTGCGGTTCTATACAGGCCAGAATTTATTCTGACACCGCCGGTAAAAATCCTAGCCAAGTTTTCCGCACGCACCCGGACAGTAATCTCGCCCAAAGGCGGAAACTCCATAAAAAGAATAGCCCGACGTTCCTCGTCACTCAAAATTTTTTTTAAGGCCTCAGCCATGGCTTCCCTC
>Ga0082212_10003191_pt1 | contig 23395 bp, 19 predicted proteins | sample TergutNt197P3_FD_71548 | JGI IMG/M metagenome (GOLD analysis project Ga0082212, IMG submission 71548) | Neocapritermes taracua P3 segment gut microbial communities from Petit-Saut dam, French Guiana - Nt197 P3 | ecosystem: Host-associated > Arthropoda: Insects > Digestive system > Gut ... | reverse complement strand
CTGCCGGTGTAAACAACGGCGTATAATTTGGAGGCGGCATTATATGATTTATGTATTAACTGCAATACTTTCCCTTGCACCTATTTCCGAACTGCGCGGAGGCATACCCTATGCTATGGCTCACAACATACCCTGGTACATTGCATGGCCATTTGCAGCTGCGATAAACGCCCTTGTGGCTCCCCTCTGCTGGCTTTTTTTGTCTACCGTACACCGGCTCTTCTACGGCGCTTCGGCAAAGAGCGGCGAAGCTTTACCGGTACAGGGAGGCTTTGGCTGGTATCGTAAAATCTTTGATACCTTTGTAGAACGTGCCAGGGAAAAACTCCATAAAAATGTAGAAAAATGGGGCGCACTGGGCATAGCAGTCTTTGTGGCCATTCCCCTGCCCATTACAGGAGCCTGGACTGGTACACTCGGCGCCTGGGTGTTGGGCCTTTCCAAAAAGAAAACCCTCTTTGCCGTTATTCTGGGAGTAATTACCGCCGGAGCAATCGTAACTACCGTTATGCTTTTGGGTTTAAGCGCATTTAACATATTCGTAAAGACAAGTATTTCTCTGTAGGTGCGATTTATTTCTCTGTCAGGTTAAAGACTCCGTCCCAACCGTCTTCGGGGGCAGTGCTCAGGTATTTCTTACAGCGGTGCTGGTAAAGCACTGCGGGTCCATTCGCTTCGATGGACAGAACTTCATTAAATCCTTCCTCGGCTTTATTCCATTCACGTTTTTCAAAACAATCCAATGCCTGGTGGAAAACTTCTACGAGCTTTTTTTGATCTGCCGAAGCATCTTCCAGCGTATCCAGAATATTGTACAACTGAACCGGTTCGCTTTTGCCTACAACACGAACCCGGTCAAGACGGCGGGTTAACAAACTGTCTCCCGTTTCCCAGATTGTATCCTGCGATGCAAGTATCCATGTACCGTATTGCTTGTTTACCCCTTCAAGACGGGCAGCCAGGTTTACTGCATCTCCCATGATCGTATAGTTCATCTTTTTATCGGTGCCCATGTTGCCGGCTACCATATCCCCGGAATTAATGCCCACCCTGGTTAATAACGGCGAAGGAGAAAGGTTTTGTTCCATAATTACCTTGTTTAATTCTTCTTCGGCTTTTTTTATTTTTACCGCAGAAAGACAGGCGCGCAGGGCATGATCCTTCTGTTCCAGCGGAGCGCCAAAGAAAGCAATAATTGCGTCCCCTTCGTATTTGTCGATTGTTCCTTCTTCGTCCAGAACTACGTTGCTCATTACGGTAAGGTAACGGTTAAGGAGGCTTACCAGGTCTTCCGGAGTAAGTTTTTCCGAAATGGTGGAAAAGCCTTTAACGTCTGTAAAGATGGCGCTCATCCGGCGCTTGGTTCCGCCAAGCTGAAGCAGCGAAGGATTCTTGGCAATTTCGTCCGCCACTGCTTCGGATGTGTAGGTGGCAAATGCCTTGCGGTAAAACCGTTTTTCCTGCTCCGAGCCGGCATAGGAAATAATTTCACGAATAACAACGGCGCTGATCATGGCCAATACAAGCCCCAGCGGGCCGAAGAAAATTCCGGTAAAACGGAAAAGAAGTATTGAAGCTATAAAGAAAATCAACGCGCCGGAAAAACCCAGAGAAGCCCGGAGCACCGGTGAAAGCGAAGCGGTAAGAAGAATGAACAGGGGAACTGCAACAATGGTAACAAGAATACACCACCAGATTCCCAGCGGTACAATAAACGATTCGGAAAGAATGGTATCCAGTACTACCGCGTGTGTACCTACATTGACATACTCACCATGAAAGGGGTTAACCCCAATATCGGTGGTTCCGGTATCGACCCGGCCCAAAATGCAGAATCTGTCCCGAACGGTGTTTTCAATTTCGATGCGCAGTTCATTATAACTGTTCAGAATAAGGGCAACGGCATTGGTAAGGCCATTAATGTATTCGGCTTCTTCCATTGCAGCTTCGGCGGAAGGCGCTCCCTCTGCCGCAAGCTGCGCGGCAACTCTTATTGCTTTGGTTCCCGGATCAAGATCGATAATTTCCTGTATAAGTGTACGGCTATCGGCGCGGTAGTCTATATAAGCGGTAAAATATTCATCCGAACAATATTCCAGAGCTGCTGCCCTGTAATCGTGAATCGCGTCGAAAAGTTCGGCAAGCTCCTGAGCCATTACCGGAATAACCGTAAGGGAAGAATCCCGTTCGCCGAAGAAATGCAGATCTGTCTGAAGATACGTCTTGCTGTATTTTTCCAGTTCTGCTTCCCTGTCTTCCAGCAGCGAAAATTCGGCAAAGGAAATATGACGATAACTTTGCATATAATTTTCGGGCGGCCAGTCAAGCATCATTCTTCCCTGTCCATCCAGGGGAATGGAAATATCTTTCCGGCCCGAAGGAAAATATGCATCCCTGATTAGCAATTTATTGCCGTTCAATTCAATCGCAGGATTGCCAAAAGAACCTATTAATGGAGAAAAGGCAAGCTGTAAATACCAGCGATCAAAAATTTTCTGAGCCAGGAAAATTCTGCGCCTTATTCCGTCTGAGTCAATTTCTACATTGGTATAACCTGCTCCTCTTGCAGACTGGGAAAAAGAAGGCAAAGCAGGAAGTATGTCGACATTTTTTCCCGTCAATGCAGAAGGCGAAGCATTAACGGGATAGGAAAACAACTCTTCCGCCATGGGACGCCGGGTTGCCTGTTCTCCGGAAAGGGGATCGGGGCGAAGGTTTAACGAAGCCCAACTTCTTCCGAATAATGCGGAAGCTTCTGCCAGATACAGATCGTTGTCCCTGGCTACTCCCTGAGCTCTTGTAAAAAGCCTGTTCTGTTCATCGTTGATTAAGGAAGTCAGTTCCTGTGAATATTCGGCAATGTCGCTGCGGCTTAAACGTCCCGCTGAAAAAGCAGTAATTATATCCGATGCTGCCGATCTTATTTCGGAAAAACTCCGGTTAAAATCTTCGGGAAGCCCCTGATCCAGATAGATGGTGTCTACTCCCTGAGGCCCTTTATCAATATATTCAATATCAAAAATTGCAGCTTTGGCACCGAATTCTTTAAGCCGGAGCAGGCCGTCGGCAGTTACGGAACGGGGCCATGGAAAAACGCCGTTATAGGCAATAGCTGTATCATCCACATCAAGAAATACAACGCTGTCTATACGTTCACGTTTTGCACGGAAGCGCAGAAAAAAATCGTAAAGCTTGTCCTCTATGGGATTCAGTATCCCTGCTATATAAAGAAAAGAAAAGAAAGCCGCTGCTGCAAAACCCAGCAGAATATTTTTCCAGAATTTCACGCCGATGCTGCCTCCTGACGGTGAACCACTTTACTCATTATTTATTCATTCGTAAATCAGAGTGACAGTAAAATCCGCTGTTACCACTGGAGGCGGAGCTTCCTGAATGCTGGTGGAACCGGAATCGCCGCTTCCTACCGGTGACGGCGGCAGAAGTTCCGCGGCACTGGTTACTACCGGGTCCGAAACTCTGTTGGACTCGGTTATTACGCTGGAAGAACCGGCGCTGACCAGCATTGTCCCGCCTTTATTGCCCTTGAATGCCACCGTGCCTTTCTCTACTTTAACTTCCCGTGTATCAAATTCAAAACTCGTTCCCCGTACAGAAGCGGTCGCACTTGGTCCCTGTACACTTGCGTTGGTTCTGGTTCCTGCCGGCGGATCTACATCTACCCGTACTCTTCCGGTCTGAAGGCTTACATTAACCGTTTCTGTTCCGGCAGAAGAGCTTATTTCCGCCAAGGTCAGACGAGTCAGGGGCCGTACGGTAATAACGGTACTCCCAATAGCAATAATGGCTGTACTTTTAAGCCCTGTGGACACAACAGTATCCCGGGCTACGGTATCTCCGGCTTTGGCAGGTACAAAAGTTGCCTGCCCGGCACGCTTTAATTCCACAGTACCGGTAAGCTCCTTTATTACGCCATTCTGACCAAAGACCAGAACTGCACAAAAAAGCTGCATTGTACAAAGAATGATTGAGATCATAACTGTCTTTTTCATCGTAAACCTCCAATCATTTGGTATTATACCATAGATAAAATTATTAAAAAAGCGCCAGCACTACGCTCAAGTTAATTACCCAAAGCATGTCGGCATCTTTATCAGCGTTTCCAAGAGAAGGTAAAAATGCGCCCCCCCCTGCTTTTACCTGAATATCAGAAACCGGACTCCAGATCAAAAGGCCATAAAACTCATTTCCCAGGAAATATCCGTCTTTGCCGCCTGGAGGGCCTCCAAATGTGTCAGGACTTAAATCACTTAAAATAAAATAGGAACTTTGCAGACCAATCGAAAAAGTCTGATGGAGCCGGGCTGTATAATCAAGGCGTAACATGGAAAGTCCGGAAAGCTTTGATTTTAGAACACCGCCATGGGATTCAGTTGTAATGGGGTTAAAAGCAACAAAAGTATCATCAAATTTTCCACTGGAAAAGCGGCCCAGAAACGACAATCTGTCGTATATTTTGGTAGGAAGATACCAGCCAAATCCTATTTCACCGGCTAAAGAAACCTGCAGGTTGTTAGAATTTTCTATCAGCTCTGCACAGCCGCCCAGTTCAAAGACAAAATTGTTTACCGGTATAATGGTTTTTGCAATAAGGTATTGGGTATGGTAAAGCTCGTCGTTGCCGGAAAGATCAAACTGACCAACCAAGGCCGCATTAAGCCTGATAACTTCGCTTAACCCGGGGTGTTCCCAATCAATGGCGGCTATCAGACGGCGGGGTGCAAAATACGTATCGGAAAAATTTGCATAATCAACCGGTGCGTTATAACTGTCCAATTCCGGGCCGGTCATGGTAATATATGCGTTTTTCTTATAGAGAAATCCGGTATACCATGCTCCTATGCCAAATATTGATCCATTATTCATATCTCTTGAATAATGCACTCCGTCAAAAAGACCGCTTGCAATAAAACCCAGCGGATCGGAATAAGACATACGGCCAATTTTTATTTCTCCGTTTTCTTCCATACGCAGCTTTAATTCACTACGCAGGAGTTCCGGTACTGCTTGCCATTCCTTGACTTCGTATTTGGCAGAAACACCGGCGGAAATATACAGGTCTGAGTTATTCCCAATGAGAGCAGAAAACCAGGGAATCAGCATACCGCTGTACTGGAACTCTTCTGTTTGATCGTAAGATCCGCCCTGATCCAGTATAAGGCCCAAGTCCATGGCAGCAAGGGAAAAAACAGGAAGCACAACGAAAGCCAGTACAAAAGTATATTTAAAACGATATTTCATCGTCTGCCTCTTTCCGTACTGTCAATGTACAGAATGGTAATTTCTACCCGCCTGTTCTGCGCCATGCCCGCTTCGGTATCGTTGCCTGCAACGGGTCTGTCTGCACCGTAACCCTGTACGGTTATTTCCTGTGTTGTTCTTACACCCAGCGAAACCAGGTAGTTTGCTACCGCCTGCGCCCGTTCACGGCTGGTACGCTGTTGTTCATCCCATGTCCCTGCCATGGCGGTATGACCTGCAATAAGAAGATTTCTTTCTGACACATTTTCCAGGATACCTGCGATTTCCCGTATCTTGGCCATCTCCGATTCCAAAAGTTCCGACGAATTTGCCCTGAACTGAATGTTGGAAAGACTAATGGTAACGCCTTCGCTTGTTACAGTGGCCCTGGTATCTGCCACATGATGAGCCGCCAACTGTTCGTTAATTTCTTTGGCAAGACGTTCTTCTTCTTTCAGTACCTGGGTATGTACTTCCGCTTCTTTTATGGAAAGAACGCGGTTTAATATATACAGAAAATTATCCCCGGAAACAGCCATTGCCGGATCGGTTCTGCCCAGAATAATCTGTTTATAAACCAGCTCGCGGTAGGCATAATGCGGAGACCTGGAAAGGGAATAAAACAATCCTCCCTTGATATCAAATGAGCGCATAACCAGCAGTGCAATTCCGTCAAGGCGTGCTGTTTCGTTCGCAGACGCTTTTTTGGGCAGCCACTTTCTGTCTGCTGCATACTGAAAAGCTTCCGCTGTGTCCGCTGTTACGGTAACTTCGGACGCTTCCAGTACAAGGCGGGCCGCCTGTGCATAGGTAACCGCATTGGTATTTAAAAGAGTTTCTATTTCCACAGCTGTTGTCTGAGCGGTCAGAAAACCTGCCCAAAAACAAAACAATACAGCCAAAACAACAACTTTCATTCTATAAATTGCCTTCTACATTGATATGATCTAACTCCTTAAGGTAAGAAAACCAGGCCTTTTTTCAGTCTATATATACCTTCGCAGCACGCCTTTCTGAATTGTAAAACGATAGATATATGGTTATTACGTTTTCCATATACCTGGTAATTGTCTGGTGCCTTTTGGTACTTGGCTACTGTACGAAAGTACAGTTTTAACGAAAAAGGCCCAAAACATACTGTACGAAAGTACAGTTTTTGAAAAAGAGGCCTTAGATTTACTTGCCGTTGTTCTTTGCATTTGCCCTAAAAAGCCTGAATAGGACGTATTTTAAGGGCATTATCCTTGGTCATTTGACCCTGCACTCCAGTTACTAAATTCTGAACATACGCATTGGTTATTACACTGGACTGGGACGAAGACCAGTAAGTAGTATCAGTACCGATGCCAATGCCCGCTAAATAATTCCGATTTTGATAAAGCAGGTTAAGTTCGTCCCTGCTGGGGATGTACCAATCACCGCCACCAGTGGAGAGCATAGGATTGCTCCTTAAGGCAAATACCGCAGGGGAACTAAATTCCTCCATTTGCATGGTGTTATGGAACCCGGTACCGATACCGGTTCTGGTATCCGGAACATCTATTGTTGTTAATCCCCATTCAAAAAGATCTAGTGGCGGTGTACCGCCGGGATTATCTAAATCCATTGTATGGGCCGCAAGGTAGTGGCAGGTCTTACCACTGTATACATCAACAAAACCTTCTTTGCTTAAATAGAAGACAGTTCCCTGGATCAACAACTCAGGGGGGGCAGGGTGGCCGAGTTCACAATATACAAACATTTTTATGGGAACACCGCCGTTTTGTCCTGCTCTTATGGTTACTTTGGAATACCCCATGGAAATTGGTCTGCCGTGCCCAAGGGTTCCGGGACGCCATCCTTCTACATCAATTTCCCAGGTTCCCGGCGTTACGGAGAACTGAACAGGCTGATCGCCTCTAACGCTTACGGTTTGATCCGGGCCGGGGCCGCCGGACAGTGTTATGCTATGCTCAAGGTCTTCACTGTACATCCCGAACATCCAGGGGACCGCAGCCCTGCTGCTCCCCGGAGAACCGCCTAAACTAAGGGTAAAGGTGCCTTTGTCCCCCTGGAACGGGCTGAAACATGCGGATACTATTAACATCCCTGCCAATAAGAGGACTATACTAACTGCAAAAAAAGTATATTTCTTCATATTTTATCCCTATTAATTAAAAAACCCAAGCCTTTCTTGCAATTATATCATAGGTAATAAAAAATGTATACAATCAAATGACTTTTGGAGACTTATCTTGAAAAAACCCGGTGAACCGGTTCTGGCAGTTATTGTACCCTGTTATAACGAAGAAGAAGCCCTTCCCGAAACAGCAAAAAGCCTGTCCGGAAAAATAAGCCGGCTTATTTCAGCTCAGGTTGTTTCCCCAAAATCCACATTGCTTTTTGTAGACGATGGCTCAAATGATAACACATGGAGTCTGATAGAAAAGCTCCATTCGGATAATCCGCTGGTTTTTAACGGTATAAAATTATCAGGAAACACCGGACAGCAGAACGCTCTTCTGTCCGGGTTGCTATACATCAAAGATTATACAGACATAACAATAACAATAGACGCCGATCTGCAGGATGATACCGATGCCATTGACAGGATGCTGGAGGGTTATTTTTCCGGTTCAGAAATTGTCCTCGGTGTCCGTTCAGGCCGGGAAACCGATGGTTTTTTTAAAAGAACAAGTTCCCGGTTTTTTTACCGCCTTATGTGCTTTTTGGGCTCCGGCGTTGTTAATAACCACGCCGATTTCCGGTTAATGGGCAGTAAAGCCCTGGAAGCCCTTGCAGAATACAATGGGGCGAAGGTTTTTTTACGGGGTATTGTACCCGGGCTGGGATACGAAACCGGCATTGTTTATTATAAAAGAAAAAAACGCCTTGCCGGTAAAAGCAAATATACTTTACAAAAAATGCTGAACCTTGCTTTTACAGGTATTACTTCAACAGGAATTATGGGACAATTTACAGGGAAAAAAAGCGTGCAAGCAAAACAACGCCAGGAATATCATATAGAAAAATCCCTGTTCATGCCGGAGCAAACATGAAGAAAGATAAGACAACTGATAGGGCCGAAGCCCTGATTATACACGCTTTACATTCAGCAAAGATCAGAAAAGCAGCCATTGGCCTTGTATCCGCAGGAATTGTTTTTTGTACAATACTATTGCTTCCGCCGGTGCAGGATGTGCTTGTTTCATTTGTTAACCCTCTTTCGTTATCACTTCCGTATGTGTGTCTTGTTATTCTGATATTTGCCCTTTGCTGCCTCTTTTCAGGAAACATCGCTGTATTTCTGGAAAACACCAAAAATTCCGGCTTAATCGCCGTAACAACAGGCGCTGTCCTGATACTGGCACTTGGGTTTATCAGCGTTTTTTCGTATCAATACGGGTGGCAGTGGCTGGACAGCGACCACTCATCGGAAATGATTCTTGGGAAACTGCTCTCAAAAGAAAACGTTCTTGTCAGCAAAAACTGGCTCTATTCAACGGAGATCCGTCTGGTGTATCAAACCATATTCACCATGCCGCTTTTTAAACTATTCGGACATTACGAAAACTGGGCGCTGATACGTTCTCTGAACATTCTGCTCAATAATCTGGTATTCATTTTATCGTATATGTTCTTAATGAAACAGGTAAAGATACAAACAAAATGGATATTAATAAGCAGCTTTTTTCTGATCACGCCTTTATCAATGGAATATTGGGATATTGTTACATTCGGCGGATATTACATTTTCTTTATCGCCCAGTTTTTTTGTTGTCTTGCCTTGTTTATTACCCTTACCTGTCATGACAATACCCCGAAAAAAACCACTGTTTTCTTTGTCCTGTTTACAATATCGTCGTTTTTACTTGGCATACAGGGGATACGTTCCATGTTTGCCTTTTATGTTCCGCTGCTTATTGCATGTATGTATATGCGGCTGCATAAAAAGGTATTTCTCCTCTTCCTGGGAGGTTATGGTTTTATTGCCTGCTGCGCCGGATACGCTGTCAATTCTCTACTGCATTTTAGGTACAGTTTTGGTTTTCAGATGTATCAGGATGCGCGTATAGACAATCTTTTTGCCAATTTTATCCCGAAACTCAGCAGAAACCTTGCGTACCTGGCAGGTTTTTTCGGACTATCCGATGGATCTCCGGTTCTTTCCGCACAGGGTTTGTTCAGTGTCGCCGCCTTAATCGGAACCTTCGTATTATTATGGATCGTTTTCGGAATACTCCGTAAAGTTCGGCTTCAAAACGATGCTAAAGAGACAGAACAGGGACAACAATTAATACCCGTTTTCTTTGCAGTTTCGGTAATATTTAATATTTTTATTTTTGTCGTAACTACTTATTCAATTGCCGAAAGATACTTTATACCCTTTATGATTTTCTACATTCCGCTTGCTGCCATCCTATTTGAATACGCCGAGAAAACATACAGCCACCTAAAGCGTGCTGTTATTGTATGCGCAATTTTGCTGTTCATTATTGGACAAAGCTGCCTTAATTTTCAAAACATGGTTACAAGGGATTTTAACACAATCAGGAAGGGATATATACAGTACCTTTTGGATAACGATCTTAACTTTGGCTTTGCCACACACTGGAATGCCAATGTTACAACAGAATTAACCAACGGCGGTATCGAAATAGCCGGACTTGATCCGAGGCTAAGTTCCGGAACCGGAACAAACCAACTCCGCATTTTCGGGTCATTGAATCCGGTAAAATTTTTCGATCCTTTTTATCATAATGGGGAATCTTTCCTTCTTCTGACCCATACTGAATGGAACTTGGTAAAAAAGGATTCTTTATTCTCCGGAAAAAAACCGGATTATACGGATGATTATTTTATTATTTTCAGATACCCTTCTGCGGAAATAATTTATAGCGGCCTTCTGAAGATATGAATTGAAACGGCACTTCCAAGAAAATCTTAGAAAAATCGCAGTAAAAATGTTGACAATGCAGGCACATAGGTAATCAGCAAAACCACCACAAGCCGAACAAACAGGAAAGGCAGCACATAACGGCATATTTTAGCAAACGGTTTGCCAAAGCGGTAACTTGCAAGAAACAAATTTAAACCCACAGGCGGTGTAATAAACCCTGCTTCCAGATTGATAATAAAAATAATACCAAGATGCACAGGATCAATTCCATAGACTGCCCCCAAAGGACTTACAAGCGGCAGGATAATCAATATGGCGGAAAAAATATCCATAAGACAGCCCACAACAAGGAGTGAAAGGTTTAGGAGGAGGAGAAACACTACCTTGGATTGAATCGCATCCTTCATCCAATAGGCAAGGTTTTGCGGCGCCTGTGTATCTATAATGTAATATGAAAGAGCCCTGGAAAGGGCGATAATCGAAAACACTCCGCCTATTATAGGCACAGCTTTGCGAAATACTTCCGGAATTTGTTTAAGAGTTAAATCCCTGTGTATTAATACTTCTACAATAAATATATAAGCAACCGAAACCGCTCCAAGCTCGACAATGGAAAGAAAACCGGTAAAGAATGCAAACATAAGAAGTACAGGAAGTATTATTTCAAAGATCGATTCTTTAATTGCTACAACAGTATTTCTTAAATTAAAAGGTTCAATTTTAACAACCGGCATTTCTCCCGATTCGCCTTTGGACATTTTAACAGAAACTACAATACCAAAAATGACCATTGTGCCTACAAGTATTATTCCCGGAATTATTCCTGCAATAAAAAGATGAAGTATATTGGTCATGGTAGTAGCCCCCACCAAAATAATGGGAAGGCTTGGCGGAAAAAGAAGTCCTATGCTTCCGGTAGACGTAAGGAGGCCTATGGAAAATTTTTCCGGATATTTACTGTGCTGGGAAAGAATGGCAAAAAGAAGTCCGCCCAGGGCAAGTATTGTAACGCCGGAAGCGCCGGTAAACGAAGTAAAGAAAGCGCAAATTAAAACGGCGGCTGCAATCATGCCGCCGGGGAACCAGCCAAAAAGCCCTCTGAATGCTTTTACCAGCCGCTCCCCCGCTTTGCTTTCGGAAAGCAAAAATCCTGCTATGGTAAAGAGGGGAATGGGAAGTATTCCATCCTGGGTAAGAGCCATGTACACCTGGCTTGGAATAATATCAACTTCCTGACCGCCGGCTTCAAATAAAAGCAGGGCAAGCCCTGCCATAATCACAAAGAGCGGAGTTCCTGCAAATGCAGCTGCCAGGAGGAAAATCACAGCCGGAACTTTTATATACCAGGCAATATCATAAAACAGTTCTGTAACATTATACAAAAAATCAGGTCTGTCGTAGGGCCAGAGAGCTTTTCCAATAACTGGAAATGCACAAATGGTTCCCAATACCAATACCAGGTAGGGGATAATTTTTAACTTTCCTTCAAGCGGAGTAAGGCGGGCAAAACGAAAAGCAATAACCATATACCCCATGGGGATTATCAGGGCAAAAACACGATCGGGAATTATCCCACAGATCTTCGAGCCCATAAGTCCCATTGAGATAAGCGGGATCGAACTCCAGGCTATAATAGTAACAATAAAAACGGAAAGGATATGGCTTACCACTGACGTAATTTTTTTGGTTCTATCAGATGAAAAATTCTGAATTATACCGATAGACAGATGATCGTCTTTTTTGGTTGTCAGCATTCCGGACAAAAGGCCAAGTAATAAAAGAAGATGCTTTAAGAGATTTTTTACATCGGGGAACCCGGTCTTTACGGTAAGCCGCAGCATAATATCTATCAAAGGAAAAATTACAAGTAAAGCAAGTGAAAGATAACAAATGCCTTCTTCTATTGTTAAGAGAAAACCCGGAATTCCCCTTTTCTTCCCGGTAACCATACCGCCTTCTGCATTACTCACTGACGGCCCCGGTATGCTCTTAGTATCTCTTCGATTCTATTGTACATGTCTCTGTCAAAGGTACTCCCCAAAAGACGTGGTGTTGCCTTTGCCGCATCGTCGTACCATTCCTGTAATTGTGAAGCGTTGACCTGATGTTCTTTTAGGCCATTGTTTTTCATTTGCCGTATTGAGTCTTCCTCCAGCCTTTTCAACGATGCTTCCAGTTCAGCGCCAATTTGTCTTGTAACACGTATCAAATCAGTGCGGTATTGGGTAGGTACGGATTCCCACCCCTTTTTGTTCAGTACTATGCCGCCCATAATAGGAGCGACATTTATGCTGGCCATGTTTTTTGCTGGCCCAAAGTATTGCTGCGCGGCAGCAAAGATTGGACTTGTGTAGATTGCATCAAGGGCAGGGCCATTTAAAGCTGTAAGGATTTCGCTCTGTTCCTTTAAAACCACCTGGTAACCCATTTCCCTAAAAGCCTGGGCAAGTTCCGGTTCCGAAGGCATGCTTCCTATTTTCTGGCGTTTTAAATCCGCAGGCCTGACAACAACATTTTTGGAAAAGAATTTTACCCAGCCGGCTTTAACCAATGCAAGGGCATAGTAATTCTGGGAATTGATCTTTCTTTCAAATTCCGGTTTTACTCTTTTAAGAACCTCATCAAGTTCAGCTTCGCTGCGGATCAAAAAAGGAACGCTTAAGGTAAGTATTTCCTTAGCGAGTTTATTTAATCCGAAAGAAGTAAATATTGCGGCCTGAACTTGGTCCGTTTTGAGTAACGTCAGTATATCAGTTTCCGAACTCATACCGGTGGCCATGACTGTTACCTTGACTTCGTTGTTGGTTACCCTTTCCCATTCCGCCGCAAATTTATTAATCAGTTGACCCCAGGCAGAATTTTCCGGCACCATGGATGCAAGTTTGATTACAACCTGCTGCTTAGAAGGCCTTTGTTGTCCATAAGCAGGCAAAAGCACCAAAAGAAAAGCAAGTACAACCAAAAAAACAGCTTTATTTTTCATAATAAATTTACCTCCAAATTATCAAAATACAACAAAAATTAATAATACTCTTCATCGTAATAAAAATCATCTTCGATTTCCAGGGTTACAAACAAATCCCGGGCTTTTTCCAGCAGGTACCGGGCCTTTTTCTGGTTTATTACATTGATGAGTGTGTTATTTCGATCCGCATTCGGATCTATGTCCAGAGCTTTCTCCAGGCTGTTTTTAAAATCATCATAATCCTGCTTTTTTACCGCTACAGACTGTGCGTAAGAAACATAAGGGCCTGCTGTTTGTCCCCCGGATTTTTCCAGCGCTTTTTGGTAATGAACCAGAGCTTTTTCCATATCTCCGCCCATGCCATCGGGCAAAGCGCTGTAAACAATAAAAAACAATTCATCCAACGCGCCGGAATTATAGCCGCTGTCCAATTCATAAGCCTTGTTAATCATTTCTACAATTTGCGGAACACGCATTCCCAGGGATATATCAAAGACATTAAGTGCATAGGCCGAAAGGGTTCCCGCAGCATACCAGTAAAAAAGGGTAATATCCTCTTGCTTCATTTTGGACAAGCCGCCGGTAAATTGAGGGTTTTCCTCAGGTCCCCATTTTCCAAGCATGCCGGGATATTTATTATTTATCCCCCGTTCAAGAATCGTTACCCCCCTAAGATAGAGATTCTTTGCCCTTTCCAGCTCTGCCCACTTTTCTTCGTATTGGCTTAAAGGCAGCATTTCAGCCGGACCCTGGACGAATGCGTTGGCGTACATAATAAAAAGGGAACCTGTGGTAACAATTAGCCCCTGGTGATTGGGGTTTTGATCCAGCAGCGATTCATACATTTTAATGGCAAAAGGCATGGCATCCCCTACCAGGCGGGGATCGTTATCTCCCATAAAAACAGTGTTTGCTCCGCCGCCGGTCAGGGCATCAGAAACCTTATTGATCACAAGCTTGTTCAAAGAACAGGAGGAAACAGATAAAACAACTATAATTGCCAAAAACAGGACTTTTCTCATGATTATTACCCTGACCTATTATACTACTAATAGTAGATTTGGAAAATAGTTACAGAGATAAGCTAAAAAACTCATTAATCGCCAATAACACCCCGTATATCCTTGTTGATTGCGCCGAGTTTTCGCTCAACTTCGGTTTTTGCTGCATCAAGACCTGCTTTGGCTTCGGCACAGCAGGTGGCATAAAACTTTATCTTCGGCTCGGTTCCGCTGGGCCGGGCACTGACTATGGTGCCGTCTTCCAGGAAAAACTGAAGTACATCGCTGGGCGGCAGGCCATCTATACCGTTTATAATGTCCCGAACCCGCGCTACTTTAATGCCGCCCAGAACAGCCGGAGGATTTTTCCGGTATTCTTCCATTATACCCTTCATTATTCCGGGTCCTTCCGGCCCCTGGAAATACTTGGAAATACCCAATTCCTGCCAGTAACCGAATTCGATGTACAGTTCATTAAGCCTGTCAAGAAGGCTTTTTCCTTTGCTCCGCCAGTACAGGGTCATTTCTGTAGTTAAAGCGGTAGCGGTAATTCCGTCTTTGTCCCTGACTTCGGTCTCGACCAGGTAACCATAGCTTTCTTCCGTACCGTAAATATACGTTCCGTCTATTTCTCCGCTTTCACATTTTCGCATAATGTCGGCAATCCATTTAAAACCGGTAAGGCACTCTACACATTTTACCCCATAACCTTCCGCTACACGTTTCTGCATTCCTGTTGTAACTATGGTATTTACCATTACAGGGTTGGCAGGCATCTTTCCAAGCTCTTTAAGGGAAAGAAAAATATAGTCGGCCAGGAGTACTCCCATTTGGTTTCCTGTAACCAAAGTAAAATTTGACTTTGTTGAATCCAGAGGGGAACCTTCACTCACATCCGTTCGCTCGGTGGAGTATACAGGTACAGCTATGCCAAAACGATCCGCATCGGGATCGGTAGCCATAACCACATCGGCTCCTTCTTTTTTCCCCAGTTTGATTGCCATGTCAAGCGCCGCAGCTTCTTCCGGATTGGGAAAAGCCACGGTAGGAAAGTCTCCATTCCCTTCCCGTTGTTCAGGAACGGTGATCACATTAAGGCCCATTTCGCTTAGAACACCTTCTACATGGAAAGCTCCCGTACCATGAAGCGGAGTATAGACAATCTTTACATCCCCGGCTTTTTCTTTAATCAGATCAGGCCGGAACAGCCTGCTTTTTACCATGGCCCTGTAAGGATTATCTACTTCTTTATCTATAACACTGAACAAACCAGCTTTTATGGCTTCTTCCCTGGGCATTTCTTTAATGTCTGTTACCGCATTTACCTCGGCGATAATTCCTTCGTCGTGGGGAGCAATAACCTGGGAACCATCGTTCCAATACGCTTTATAGCCATTGTATTTCGGCGGATTATGGCTTGCCGTTACTACAATACCGGTATCACAGCCAAAAAGCCGTATCGCAAAAGACAGTTCAGGAGTGGGACGCATTGATGAAAAAAGATATGCCTTAATCCCGTTAGCGGCAAAAATTAACGCCGCAGCTTCGGCAAATTCAACGGAATAATGCCGGCTGTCAAAGGCAATAGCGGCAGACAGACCGCCGTTTGCCCCGCCTTTTGCGGCTTTTTCGGGAAAAGCTTTGCGGATATAGTTAGCCAAACCCTGGGTAGCGCTTTTTACCACCAGGGTATTCATCCGGTTATAGCCTCCTCCGATGATTCCCCGGAGACCTCCGGTACCGAATTCCAGATTACGGTAAAAACGGTCTTCCAGTTCCTTTACTGCTTCATCTCCGCTGTCCGCAAGAAGTTTTTCCACTTCCGCACGAAAATTAGAATCTTTTTCCCTGGCAATATAATCTTTGGCCTTTTCTACAATAGCGGCTTTTTCCATAGTAACAACTCCTTTACCACCCACCTATGGGTACAGATATGATACTAAATGTAAAACTACAATACAAGTATGTGTACTACCCGGTAATCATCTTTTCGACAATTGTGTTTGGGTCGTTGATAACCTTTTTCATATTAAGCCTCCATATTACATACTTCGGGTAGCAACAAAATTTACGCCGGAACCAAGTATGTTTTTAACAATAATATCACCGCTTTTGACCGGTCCGCTGACTTCAAGTCCGTTCAGCAGTTTCATTGCATCGAAGATTATTTCCTTTGGAATGGGTTTGTCGGTTTTTACTGGCAGCCGTGACAGTTCCGCATCTTTAATACATACGGTAGAACAGATTATACGTGTTGGATTTGCCGTCTCCTGTTTGCCGTAATTTTCGCCCCGATCACAGGCGTTGCCGGTAACGGCAAAGCCTTCGATTGGATTAACTTTTAAACGACAGCCTTTGGGACAAACAATGCAAACAAGTTCGATCCGTCCTTCGCTGTCTGTTGTTCTGAATTGAATATTCGACTCTGTTTGCCTGGTTGTACTGTTTATGCAAACGGTAATATCCCTGCCTTTTGCTTTTTCAATTACATTTTTTAATAAAACTATTTTTTCCATTTCGCCGGGAGCAAGTTGTTCCCGTTTAAAAGAAGCAAGTACTTCGTTTTCACAGCGGACTTCTATTATTGATTCTCTGTACATTGCTGTTGATCGAAAAAAGATCTCTATAACTTTTTCAACATTTACGGGGCGTATCTTTTGCGGCACCACATACCCTATCCCCTCTCCCCAAAGCATATTTACCGTTGCTGTGTCATTTTCTGCCGTTCGGTTCTTTGCGAATAATGCTGAATTTTTTCCCGCTTTTGCAGCTTCCGTGCTGACAAAGTCAACCAGATCGTGTACATGGGCAACATTGCCGCAGGCAAATATCCCCGCGGCCGATGTTTCCATGTTTTCGAAAAAGACCGGCCCGCCGGTTTTTGGATCAATGGCAATACCGGCATTGCGGGAAAGTTCGTTTTCGGGAATTAATCCTACAGAAAGAAGTACGGTATCGCAATCAATCACTTTTTCTGTACCGGGAATGGGATTGCGGTCTTCGTCAACTTTATTTATTACAACCTGTTCCACACGTTTGTTGCCGCGAATTTCCGTTATTGTATGGGAAAGATAGAGCGGTATATCATAATCTTCCAGACACTGTACGATATTCCGTGTTAGCCCGCCGGAATAGGGAAGAACCTCGAACACCCCATGCACTTTTGCTCCTTCCAGGGTAAGGCGGCGCGCCATAATAAGGCCGATGTCACCGGAGCCAAGAATTACAATTTGCCTGCCAATGGCTCTGCCTTCTATGTTCATGTAAAGTTGGGCGGAACCGGCGGTAAAAACTCCCGAAGGCCGTGAACCGGGAATCCCTATTGCGCCTCTTGTCCGTTCCCGGCAGCCCATGGCAAGCACCACGGCTTTCCCGGACACCGCTGTATAACCGTAATGACTGTGAATAAAACGAACTATTCTGTTTTGTGAAACATCAAGGGCCATCGCTCCGGTAAGCACGGTAATGTCTGTTGCTTTTAATTGTTTGATAAAGCGTTCTCCGTATTCCGGACCGCTTAACTCTTCCTTAAATATATGTAGGCCAAACCCGTTGTGTATGCATTGGTTCAGGATACCGCCAAGACTCAGGTTCCGCTCAAGAAGCAAAACATCTTGTGCGCCGTTTTCTTTTGCAGAGAGAGCCGCAGCAAGCCCTGCCGGTCCGCCGCCTACCACTATTACATCATAAGTATCTTTATTATTCATAATTTTGTTTTACCGGTTACGATATACATACCTTCTTTGTCTTTTGGTACGTCTTCCATTTCAATATTAAAGTGTTGTGCAATCAGGGCGAGTATTTTTGGACTGCAAAAACCGCCCTGGCAGCGTCCCATTCCCGGAGAACAGCGGCGTTTTAATGCGTCAATTGAACGCGGCGGTAAAGGGCGGTTAAAAGCATCGGCAATTTCCCCTTCGGTAACTGTTTCGCAGCGGCAAACTATGGCGCCGTAAAGCGGATTTTCTCGGATTACTTTGTTTTTTTCTGACTCGTTTAATTCCTTAAAACGGATAACATGACGTTTTGCCGCGAAGAGAGGATTTGGTTCATTGCTCAAACCTTTGCCGTGCAGTAATCTTGCAATTTCTTTTGCCATTGCAGGGGCGGACGTTAATCCCGGCGATTTGATACCTGCCATGTTAAAAAAACCCGGCGTGTGTTTTGATTCACCTACAATAAAATCTTTATAATCGGAATTTGCACGTATTCCGGAAAAATTACGGATCGAAGTTCTGAAATTGATTGACGGTACGATACGAAATGCATTTTTACGTACATATTCAAGACCGGCGGCAGTTGTTGAAAAATCATCTCTGGCGATATCTTTTTTGTCAGGGCCGGCAATAATATTGCCATGCGCCGTCGGAGAGACCAGAACACCTTTGCCCAGTTTTGAAGGACAGGGAAAAACAACAGTTTTTACAAGATTAAACTCGGTTTTATCAAGTATATAATATTCACCATTTTCGGGGATGATGGAAAAATGTTTTGATTCAGCCATTTGGCTTACTGTATCTGAGTCAACACCGGCGGCGTTAACTGTATAACGGGAGAAAAAATCACCCTTATTTGTTTTTATAGTAAAAGTATTGTTTTCTTTTTTTATTGATTTTACCTCGCAATCCAGTATTACCCTTGTTCCGCCCTGTACGGCGCATTCAGCCTGTGCGATTGCAAGCTCCCAGGGTGAAACTATTCCAGCGCTTGGTGCGTAAAGTGCGCTTATTGCCTTGCGGCTTAAATTCGGTTCGATATTAAAGAGTTCCTCGCCGGAAAAAATCTTTAGTCCCGGAACTCCGTTTTTAAGACCTCTTTCCAATATTTTCTTGATTGTTTTTTGTTCGGCTTCGTCAAAAGCAACAACCAGAGAACCAATCTTTTTATAGGGAATATCCAAATCCGCGCTTAGTTTTTCGATTAACGCATTGCCTTCCACATTAAACCGGGCCATTGCAGTTCCCGGCCTGGGATCATAACCTGCGTGTACAATGCCGCTGTTGGACTTTGTTGTCCCGCAGGAGATGTCATTTTCTTTTTCCAAAAGAAGAGCAGAGATTTTATACCGGCTTAATTCATAGAGCAGCGAACAACCGCAAACGCCGCCTCCGACAATAATAACATCTTCCACAATTGTTATAATAATTATCTATTGGGCAAAGTAATCTGTCAACCGAATGTATTCAGTTATTTAATTGGCTGCCTTAAATGGAAATGTTACCGAAAACACCACTTGTAAGGGCATGGAAGAATAATTATAATTGATAGATATGGAAACCCTTACTACTGCGTTTCAGGATCTTATTAAAGAAGCGGTCGCTAAATCAAAAGCCGTAAAAAAAATTGAAGAAGATAATGTATTTCAGCGGGGAAATACCGAAATTCGTCCTTTGTTGGATAAGATGGTAGAATCCCTTGTTCTTCCCGGTTCGGGGATTTCCGGTATGGAAAACATTCGTGAATTATACCGCCTTCTTGGCGAAGGTCATCCCTGTATTCTTCTGTTGGAACATTACAGCAATTTGGATCTTTCGCTTTTTGACTGCCTGCTGCGAAAGGAAGATGGCGGCATCCCGATAGCTGATGCCCTGGTTGCCATTGCCGGCATGAAGCTGACCGAGGACAGTCCTGTAGTTGCTGCCTTTGCAAGCGCCTATACCAGAATAGTAATTTATCCCAGCCGTTCGCTTCAGGGACTGGATCCCGAAAAATGTAAAGATGAATTGCTTCGCAGTGCGGCGATTAATCGCGCTGCAACACGGGCTCTTATTCGAACCAAAGAAAAAGGCGGCATGGTGCTGGTTTTTCCTTCAGGTACACGCTACCGCCCCGGCGATCCTTCCACCAAGCGCGGCGTCAGGGAAATTGATTCCTACATACGGGTATTTGATTATATGTGCCCTGTAGCCATTAATGGAGAAGTACTCCATGTTCGTCCGGGAGATATGATGGACGATTATGTAAGCAATGATTTGGTTCGCCTGACAGTCGGCCCGGTTATGAGTTGTTCTGCCTTCAGAGATAAAGTTCGGGTCAAAGCGGAAGCGGACGGAATTGAAGATAAAAAACAGGCCGTAGTTGATGCTGTAATGGACTTGCTGGAAGAATTACATGAAAGTGCAGAAATAGAAAGGCAAAGATTAATAGCAAACTGAATGTATATAAAAAAACAGGGGTTTTTTAGTATGTCTGAAAATATTGCGGCTGCTGATATTGATTATATAATCGATAATGTTAATTTTACAATGGCAATGGAAGATATGCCTCTTACTGCCGAAAATAAAAATCAATTACGGAAATGCCTGGAAGGTGAATTAGATATTGACGAACTTATTGCCAAAATAATAACAAAGTACAAAAAAGAATCTGCTAATTAATGAATGCCTATAGTTATAACGGTTTAGAAAATTATTGTTACCCTAATACTGATATACTCGTAAATAAGCTGAATATCAAAAATGATAAAGAATTGTCTATTGCAGAACGGGATATTACTACATTTAAACTGGCTAAATTATTTCAACTGCCTGTTCCCAAAATATTTGATTTTGCTTTGTATTGTAATATTCATAAAAGCATTTTAGAAGATATATATTCATGGGCAGGGCAAATACGAAGTGGTGAATTTTTGTCAAAAGGTGTTTCGATATTTTGCAGGGCTCTTTATTGCAATCCAATGCAGAAAAAATATTTGGTAACTTTGCAAATGATACATACCTTTGTAATTTGATAAAAATATTGGGCAAAGCTATTAATAAAAAGTAAGAAAAGAAAAAAGCATCCGAAAACAGGTAATACACATGACTCTATATTCATTCACCCGTTTAAAATATTAGCCACCGTCGTGCCGGGTCGTAGGGAGAGCGCCGTTATGGTAACGCCCATGAAGCGCATCTGGTTCATGCACGCCCCCGTAGCGCCGCTTCATGGGTACAAACACAACAGTGCTGTAATTATGAACGCTGCTCCCCCTCGTTCCGAATCTTTACGTCTGCTGCTAACAGCCGTAAAGGATTCTCCACTACCCCCTCAGATCGTCATTCGCTTATGCAAGACAAAACAACGCTGCATATAGTCCAACTTGACCAATTCAAAAGGTTTCTTCCTAATATCCTCCATTCATGAGTTTTTGTGTCGCAAGCTAATAACTTTGTTTATCTTAATTACAAAATCAACAAGAAAAAAATAAAAATTAAAAATCCAATGATAAATTCAATAGTACCTATAATAAAAAATTTTTCCATGTTTACTTTTTTTTCTGTTTTTACAATTTTTTTTGATATTAATATAAATTCAACTCCTTTCGCCATTATTAAAAAACTCACTACAAGTATGACAATTTTATTAATACTCATTATTGTTTATTTCTACTCCTTCCAAATAAAATCATCGCCTCAGTTTCAGCAAGACGAATTCGGTAGCTGATACTTTTGCGCTACCTGGACAATGATCACCAATAAGCACATGGAAATAAACGACGAAAAATCCAATGATCTTCCGTGTTTCGTTCAAGACAGTTTACTGTAAATGTAGTATAATTTTCTCTTTTTAAAGGTTCATTATCAAAAGAATATATGAGCATTACTTTTATTTCTTTTTTTTCTCCTACGTGTATACTATCTTTAAATAATTCTTCACCGTTAAATTTTCCAATAAAATATGGCTCATTTCCCTTAGCAGAACTATAGTAATAACCAACTCCATCACCTTCTAACTCATAGTAATTCATTTGAGGAATTTTACTTTCGGCATTTCTCAGAAAATAACCCTTTACCCCATCATCAAATTCAAAACTTAATTCTTTTATTTTAAATATTTTATGCCGTTGATTACTGCGAACCACTGTTTCAATTTTTGTATCCTTATGCCCACTATATCTTATAAAATTAATATATATATCATGGTCAGTAATTGACCAAAAATCATTATAGTTAACTGGTGTATATACAGAATAATCCACAAATAATTCTGAATCTGAAGCTAAACATCCTGTAAAAGATAAAACAACCATTAAAATAAACCATACTTCCTTATTCATAATGAAAGTCAATGCCCACTTCTAAATCCGCTAGTCATAAAGTTACTTTGTGTTTTCGGAAGGTTGTCTAATACATATTGGTGTCCAGCCTTGCTCTTGAACCATGGCATAACATCAAAAGAAAAATGTTTGCCTAAATTTCTTAGGTTTCCAGGCGCATAATTATATGTTCCTTGATATACATCACTATTTATTTGCTCCCTTTTTCCATTGGTTAGATTCGTGCCAAATATTACTTCCCTTCCATCTTCATGTTCATATTTTGTAATGCTTCCATAATTTGGATCCCTATGAAATAAATTACTTTCATTTATAGCCCACTTCGATTCTCCAAAATTAATTCCAGCTACTATTTCATCTTCATTATAGTTTTTTGTTCCATCATTATTTGTATTTAAAAAGTCTCTTAAATCACCATTCATAAATTCTTCGTCCATACCAAACAATCCTTCAAGATTCATATCCCTTATTTTACTTCTGAGGTTTGCGGCTAAAGCACCTTTTTCTATTCCAGAAAGCCTTTTTCCTTCTTTAACAGAAGCCTTTAAATAATCCATCTGATCTTTTGTTATATTTTCAGTTCTCCCATCGGGGTCTATGAGCTTAACCGGATTATTCCCCGCATAGTGGTACACATGCATGTTGACCAGGTTGAAGATACCCCCCATCCCCGGCAGATTCTGGTTGTGCTTCTTCGCCTCGTCATTTATCGGCGCTATAGGCACATACTCCCCCATAGCCGGGTCTGCTGAAATCCACCTGCTCGTCTTGGGGTCCAAATACCGGGCTCCGTAGTAGTAAAACCCTGTCTCTACGTCCAACTCCTTTCCCGTAAACCGGAATACCGTCGGGTTCATCCCTACCTCACTGGTAGCATGATCCACCCACAGCTCCCCGTACGGCGTGTACTCCAAATGCTCGTAGATACTTCCGCTCCAGTCCGTCACCAGCTGCGCACTCCCCAGGTGATCCCCGTGGTAATAATACTGCTGCCTCACTTCCTGCTGTGTCTGCTCGTTCCCTTCGTCTCGCTGCTTCGTTACTATTCGCACCTCCCCTACGTATATGTGCTTGCTCTCCGTCGTGTACCCCTGCACCAGCGATACCTGGTACATCTTGTTATAGTATCTCGTCTCCGTCCTGCTCGTCCCCGCCACCGAATACTTCAGCGCCCGCTGCCCGTCAGACCCGTACCGGTACTCCGCCTGGTAGTTCTTGTTCACGCTCCGCCGCAGCAGGTTCCGCTCGTTCCA